>Ga0208725_1000057_pt1 | contig 23597 bp, 21 predicted proteins | sample MicForSoSWNH13_O_FD_188004 | JGI IMG/M metagenome (GOLD analysis project Ga0208725, IMG submission 188004) | Forest soil microbial communities from Harvard Forest Long Term Ecological Research site in Petersham, Massachusetts, USA - MetaG HF011... | ecosystem: Environmental > Terrestrial > Soil... | reverse complement strand
CCGGTGACCGTGGGGATGCGGGCGATCAGGTTCTTGTGCATCTCCGGAGAGTGGGTCAGAGACAAGTGACACCTCCAGGCATCGGGGCCGGGTCAACCCCTTTCAGTCGAGACTGCACCACGCCAGCGCGCCTGACAACCCCCAGATGTCACCCTTCCGTAATACAACGTTTGGGCAGGCCCGCGAACCCGGCAATCAGGACAGCCGCTCGAAGATCATCGCCATCCCCTGGCCGCCGCCGACGCACATGGTCTCCAGGCCGAACGTCTTGTCGTGGAACTGCAGGCTGTTCAGGATCGTCGAGGTGATCCTGGCGCCCGTCATGCCGAACGGGTGGCCGACCGCGATCGCCCCGCCGTTGATGTTCAGCTTGTCCAGGTCGATGCCGAGGTCGCGGTAGGAGGGGATCACCTGGGCGGCGAACGCCTCGTTGATCTCCACGAGGTCGATGTCGTCGATCGTCATGCCGGCCCTGGCCAGGGCCTGCCGCGACGCCTCGACCGGGCCGAGGCCCATGATTTCCGGCGAGAGCGCGGTCACCCCGGTGGAGACGATCCGCGCCAGGGGCGTGATGCCGAGCTCGGCGGCCTTGGTGTCACTCATCACGACCACCGCGGCGGCGCCGTCGTTCAGCGGGCAGCAGTTGCCGGCCGTCACGGTTCCGTCCGGCCGGAACACCGGCTTCAGCGCGGCCACCTTCTCCAGCGTGGTTCCCGGGCGCGGCCCGTCGTCTGCGGACACCACCGTGCCGTCCGGCAGCGTCGCCGGCGTGATGTCCCGCTGCCAGAACCCGTCGGCCAGCGCCTTCTCGGCCTGGTTCTGGGACCGGACGCCGAACTCATCCTGTTCCAGCCGCGAGATGCCGCGCAGCGCCGCGACGTTCTCGGCGGTCTGGCCCATCGCGATGTAAATGTCGGGGATCTCGCCGTCGTCCCGCGGGTCGTGCCAGACCGGGGCCCCGCCTTCGGCCAGCTTGCCGGAGCGCTCCTCGGCCGCGTCGAACGCCGGGTTCTTGGTGTCCGGCCAGCTGTCGCTGCTGCCCTTCGCGAACCGGCTTACGCACTCGACGCCGGCCGAGATGAATGCGTCGCCCTCGCCCGCCTTGATTGCATGGAAAGCCATCCGGGTGGTCTGCAGCGAGGACGAGCAGTACCGGGTGACGGTGGTTCCCGGCAGGTGGTCGTGGCCGAGCATGACCGCGATCACTCGGGCCATGTTGTAGCCCTGCTCGCCGCCGGGCAGCCCGCAGCCGACAATCAGGTCGCCGATGTCGGCCGGATCCAGTTGCGGCACCTTGGCCAGGGCCGCGGTGATCATCTGCGCGGTCAGGTTGTCGCCGCGGATGCTGGTCAGCGATCCCTTGAACGCGCGGCCGATCGGTGAGCGCGCAGTGGCGACGATTACTGCCTCGGGCATGGCGGACTCCCAAACTCGTTGTCTACTCGACAGTAGCTTATGTCGTATCCAGCTCTATTTCACCTGCTGGACTGGGCGCATGGCTAGGTGGGATACCTTCGGTTTCCTAGGAGCAAGGTGGGTGACATGCAGGTACACGACTCGCTTATCGAGATGTTCGGCAACACGCCGCTCGTCAGGCTCCGGCGGATAGCCCAGGAAAGCCCTGCCGACGTGCTGGCCAAGGTGGAGTATTTCAACCCCGGCGGCTCGGTGAAGGACCGGATCGCGCTGCGGATGGTCGAGGCGGCGGAGGCGTCGGGAGCGCTGCGGGCCGGCGGCACGATCATCGAGCCGACGTCGGGCAACACCGGGATTGGCCTGGCGATCGTCGCCCAGGAGAAGGGCTACAAGTGCCTGTTCGTCTGCCCGGACAAGGTCAGCCAGGACAAGATCAGCGTGCTGCGCGCGTACGGCGCCGACGTCGTCGTGTGCCCCAGCAGCGTGTCCCCTGACCACCCGGACTCCTACTACTCGGTATCGGACCGGCTGGCCGCCCAGACCGAGGGCGGCTGGAAGCCGAACCAGTATGCCAACGCCGCCAACCCGGCCTCGCACTACCAGACCACCGGCCCGGAGATCTGGGCACAGACCGAGGGGAAGATCACCCACTTCGTGGCCGGGATCGGCACCGGCGGCACCATCTCCGGCACCGGCCGGTACCTGAAAGAGGCCTCCGGCGGCCGGGTGCGGATCATCGGTGCCGACCCCGAAGGTTCGGTGTACTCCGGCGGTGGCGGCCGGCCGTACCTGGTCGAGGGCGTGGGGGAGGACATCTGGCCGGAGACCTACGACAAGAACATCTGCGACCAGATCATCGCGGTCAGCGACGCTGAGTCGTTCCGGATGACGCGGCGGCTGGCCCGTGAGGAAGCGCTGCTGGTCGGCGGCTCGAGCGGGCTCGCCGCGGTAGCCGCGGCGCGGGTCGCCGCGTCAGCGGCGCCCGGCGACGTGATCGTGGTGCTGCTTCCCGACGGCGGCCGCGGCTACCTGGCGAAGATCTTCAACGACGAGTGGATGGCCGACTACGGGTTCCTCTCCTCGGAGACGGCCGAGCCGCAAATCGCGGACGTCCTGTCGGGCAAGCAGGGCGGCCTGCCGCCGTTCGTGCACGCCCACCCCGACGAGACCGTGGCGGCGGCGATCGAGAGCCTGCGCGAGTACGACGTGTCACAGCTGCCGGTGCTGAGCGCCGAGCCGCCGGTCATGGCGGCCGAAGTGATCGGCTCGATCGTCGAGCGCGACCTGCTCGATGCGCTGGTCTCCGGCCGGGCCCGGCCGCAGGACGCGGTGAGCGGCCACATGTCGCCGCCGCTGCCGATGGTCGGCTCCGGCGAGCCGGTCGGCAGCGCGGTGCATGCGATGGAAAAGGCGGGCGCCGCGGTTGTTCTGGTGGAAGGCAAGCCGGCCGGGATGATCACACGGCAAGATGTGCTGACGTACCTGGCGGCCGGCCCGGGCTGATGACCACGATGGGGGCGGGACAAGGCATGAGCATTGACGGATTCGAGACCCTGGCAATCCACGCGGGCCAGGAGCCCGATCCGGCGACCGGCGCCGTTGTCCCGCCGATCTACCAGGTCTCCACGTACAAGCAGGACGCGGTCGGCGCGCCGCGGGGCGGCGGCGGCACCGGCCCGGGGCGCTGGATCGAGGGCTACGAGTACTCCCGGACCGCCAACCCGACCCGGGGCGCGCTCGAGGAGTGCCTGGCCGCGCTCGAGGGAGGCACCCGCGCGCTGGCTTTCGCGTCCGGGATGGCCGCCGAGGACTGCCTGCTGCGGACCGTGTGCCGGCCGTCCGATCACGTGCTGATCCCGAGCGACGCCTACGGCGGAACCTACCGGCTGATGGACAAGGTCTTCCAGGCCTGGGGCGTGAGCTACCGCCCGGTGCCGGTGTCGGAGCCGGCGGCCGTCCGGAATGCGCTGCGGGACAAGCCGGCCCGGGTCGTCTGGCTGGAGACGCCGACAAACCCGCTGCTCTCGATCGCGAATATCTCGGCGCTGGCGGATATCGCGCACGAGGCGGGCGCGCTGCTCGTGGTGGACAACACATTCGCATCCCCGTACCTGCAGCAGCCACTGGCGCTCGGCGCCGATGTGGTGGTGCATTCCACCACGAAGTACATTGGCGGCCATTCCGACGTCGTGGGCGGTGCGCTGGTGCTCGCCGACGCCGACCTCGCCGAGAAAGTCGCCTTCAACCAGAACGCGACGGGAGCCGCTGGCGGTCCGTTCGATGCCTGGCTCACGCTGCGGGGAATCCGGACCCTCGGCGTGCGGATGGACCGTCACTGCCAGAACGCGCAGCGGGTGGCCGACATGCTCGCCGCGCATCCCAGGGTCGCCGAGGTGTTCTACCCGGGGCTTGCCTCGCATCCGGGCCACGAGGTGGCGGCCAAGCAGATGCGCGGCTTCGGCGGGATCGTGTCGTTCCGGTCGGCGGGCGGGGAAGCCGAGGCGGTGGCGCTGTGCGGCCGGACCCGGCTGTTCACGCTGGGCGAGTCGCTCGGCGGCGTGGAGTCGCTGATCGAGCACCCGGGCCGGATGACCCACGCGTCGGCCACCGGGTCGGCGCTCGAGGTCCCGCCGGACCTGGTCCGGCTGTCGGTCGGCATCGAGACCTGCGAGGACCTGCTGGAGGACCTCCGCTCCGCCCTCGGCTAGCGCGCCAGCCCGGCGCGGGCCAGCAGCGCCGCGGCGGGCAGACCGTGCGGCTAGGGGGTGCCGCCGTAGACGGCGATCAGGCTGTCCTGAGTGTGATTGCTCGGTGACCTGCCAACCGATCCGGCGGCCCAGATGCTCGCAGACCCCGGGATTGCGGCGATGTCCTCAAGCGCGAAGCCATCACTGCCCGGCATGGACGCGATCTGGAAGGTGTTGAGCCACTTCGTCCCGGTCCAGTGCGCGAACGCTCCCATCCAGACTCCGTCGTGGCCGTCATACGTGAGCGGGTCCTCCACGATGAGCGGCTGCGAGGAGACGGCTGCCGGAACCTTCGCGCTGGTCCACGCCCGGCCGGTCCAGTGGAACAGCAGCGTCACGTTCCGGTTGTAGCCGGGCGATCCCTGTATCCAGAGCTGGCCGCCGGGCGAGGCGGCAAGCTGGGGGGCGTCCCAGATCCTGCGGCCCGGAGCGGTGACCCGGGCCAGCGTGGAGCCGGTGGCCCGGTAGATGACCGGCGACCCGGTCGGGTCACCGGTGCTGAGCCGGCGCAAGCCGGTCAGGGTGAGCAGCCAGGCGTGGCTGCCTGCCCCAGCGATGTCCTGAACGAGCCCGGGAACCTGCACGGATGCCCATGCCGCCCCGTTCCAGTGCCAAACGGCCGTCGTGCAGACCGTCGGGGTGCAGCTGCCTTCGCCGTCGGCCCACACGTCGGATCTGCTCAGTACGGTGAACGGACCGCTGGAGAACTGGGGCAGCGGCACGGTCGTCCAGGTGCTGCCGTCCCAGACCAGGGCCTCCTGGCCAATGGGACCGGTCTGCCCAAATATCCATACATCGTCCGGGGACGACGACTCGGCAAACGCGGGCCTGAAGCTGGCCGGCATCGCCTGCGTGCGCCAGGCCGAGCCGTTCCAGTGCAGGACCAGCGGCCGGGTCGTGCCATTCCGGTACCTGGTGACGCCGACGGCCCAGGCGTCGCGCTTGCCAGGTGCGGTCACGCCAGACAGCCCATCGGGGACGGCCGATACAGACCGGTAGCTCACCTGCCAGTGCGGGGAGGAGGCGGCCTGCGCGGCGCCCCCGGTGACGATCAGCGCCACGCTTGCCGTAGCTGCCACGATCGTGGTGCGCGTCACTAAGTTCCGCACTGAGGGTCCCCTGCTCCCCGCGATAGCCGCAAAACTGTGCAAACTATAACGGGTCACTGCGGAACTCGTAAAGCAACCCGATCCGGGTCAGTGGTTCCAGACCATGAAGACCAGGATCACCAGCCAGATCAGCGCGACCACCCCGCCCATGCTGGCGATCCGGCCGCGTTCCACGTGGCCGAGGTGCACGCCGGCGGTCACCGGCGTGTCGGCGAGCACCGCAGCGGGCGCAGCCGCGTCGTCCGCTCCGCCGGGCGCGGCCTCGGGGCTGGGCCCGGCCGCCTCGGGGTGCTGCGCGGCCGTTTCGGCCGCCGTCGCCTTCGCGTCCTCGAGGATGCCGATCGCACGGTGCTGATCACGCATGATCAGCATCAGCAGCACCAGGGCGACCACAAAGAGGGTGAGCGAGACGGTCAGCCACGGTTTCGCGAAATCGTGCTTCATCTGCGCCAAAATCAAGCCGAAGATCAGCACGCCCAGGGACGCGATCACGAAGATTGTCGTGGTCCGGTACAGGTACCTGATGATGACCAGATTGCGCTTCCTGATGTAGCGGGGCGTCGACATAATCGCCACCGTCACCGGGCCGATCGTGAATATGGCAAAGCCGATATGCAGCCAGAGCACCAGCTTGTCGGTGAAGGACATGTGCCGATCTTAGAGCCGGAGGTTCACGGCAAGGCCGTGCCCTGCCGTGAAGAGGGGAGGTCGGCAGGGGCCGGCCGGCGCGCTACGTTCCGCTGGCGCTCGTGCTGCCGCTGGTGCTTCCGCTCGCGTTGCCCGTGTTTGTGGTCGCCGGCCTGGACCTTGCGATGTACGCCCCGATCAGGAACGCTATGCCGACCACGAACGAGACGATGGCCCGGACCGCGTGGTGGCCATGATGGACGGCGCCATCCATGAAATGTATGGAGTTCGCCGCGCCGGATACATACAGAATCCCCGCGATGATCGCCAGGATTCCGATAACAGCAAGAATGATCACCAGCGGCCCGCGGTTCGCCGATCCAGCTGGTGCGTTTGCAGAGCTCACGTGCTCCTCCTAGAGATGGGCTGGGCCCACTTGACCAGGTTGAGCTTACTGAAGCCGCAGGACGCCGATGCGGCCACCACCGGGGCCGGCCCTGCGCCGTGGGGAACCGGGTCCCGGAAATTCCGGGACCCGGGGCCGCGCAGAAGGCGGGAGAAACCCCGCCAGAGATAACTAGCTGGACTTCGACTTGGTCGCGAACCAGGCACCGATCAGGGCCGCGATGCCGACGATGAGCGCGACGCCGCCGCGGGCCAGGTGGTGACCCTTGCCCTTGACGTGGCTGCCCGCGACCAGGAAGTGCGGAACCGCGCTCCCGCCGACCAGGTACAGGATCCCGACGATGACAAGCACAATGCCGACCACCGCCAGGATGATGACCAGCGGCTTCCTGCTGGTCGACGCGCCGCTGGACACGCTTGCAGAACTCACTGTTTCCTCCTAAGAAGGCCGCGGCGTCCCGCGCCACCGGCCATCTTCATGCCGCCATCGATGACTACCTGCGGCACGGTACTACGGGCAGGCCCCGGCGCGGAGGACTTCCCAAAAGCGACCAAAGTAAAATCTATCCCCTGCCATTCTTGCGAGATCGCAAGAAGTCGCTGACCACATACTCGCCCAGGTTCTCCGGGACCGCCTGGAGCACCCTGCCCCCGTTGCGGCGTGCCACCTCCTCGACGAAGGCGGTGAGCCGGGCGTCCTCGGCCAGCATGAACACGTTCATGGTGGCCCGGCGCCTGGTCATCTTGTCCACCTCGGCCAGGGTCAGCTCGAGCGTCTCAGGCGACGGCGGCCAGTCGAACCAGAACTGGCCGTCCCGGCGCAGGTGAGCCGTTGGCTCGCCGTCGGTCACCACCAGCACGACGGGGTTGTGCTCGGGCCTGCGGTCGAGAAACCGGCCGGCCAGGATCAGCGCATGGTGCAGGTTGGTGCCCTGGACCATGTCCCAGCCGAGCCCGGCGAGATCGGTCTCGCGCAGCTCCCGCGCGTAGTTTGAGAAACCGATCACCTGGATCGCGTCCTGCGGGTACCTGGTGCGGATCAGGGCGTGCAGCGCCAGTGCGGTCTGCTTGGCCACCCCCCAGGTGCCGCGCAGCGCCATCGAGTAGGACAGGTCCACGAGCAGGCAGACCGCTGCCGACGTGCGCCGCTCGGTCTCGCCAACCTCGAAGTCGCTGACCGAAAGCCTGACCCGGGGCGCTGCATCGGCGTCGGGTCCGTCCTCGGGCCGGCGCGGGGCGGGCAGCCCCGTCCGCAGCAGCGCGTTGCGGACGGTCGCCGGCGTGTCGATCGCCTGCTCGTCGCCGAAACTCCACGGCCGGGTGCTGCCGGTGTACTCCCCGGCCTGCCCGGCGTCGTGCTGGTCGTGGTCCCCGGTGCCGCCCTCGGGCAGGTCGGCGAACACCCGGCGCAGCGCGGTGTCGCCGAGCCTGCGGACGGCCTTCGGGGTGAGCTCCAGCTTGCCGTCGGTCCGCTGCAGGTACCCCTGCCGCTCCAGTTCCCGTTCGATCTGGCGCAGCGCTTCCATGTCGTCGACGGCCTGGCGGCCGAGCGCGCGCCTGACCGCCTCCTCGTCGATGTCGTCCAGCCTGGCGCCGGGGTAGTCCTGGCGCAGCGCATCCTCGAGCTCGGTCAGGTCGGCGAGTTCGGAGAGCGCGGTGGTCGCCTCGCTGAGGCCGAGCGGCGTCTCGCCGGTCATTCGCTCGCCTGGCCATCCGTCGAAGTCGATGTCCGGGCGGCGGGACCGCAGCCCGTCGGCCAGCCTGCTCATCTCGGCGGTCAGCCCGGCGTCCTCGAGCGTCTGCGCCATCAGCGCGGCCAGCTCGTCGCGCTGGGCGTCGGTGAGCGAGCTGAGCAGCCGCTGCGCCGCCGCCATCCGGCGGACCAGAGAGTCGACAAGCTCTTCGAGGTTGCCTGGCGAGTCGGGGAACAGGTCCCCGTACTGTCCCATGAAGTCCTCGAAGTCCTGCTGGGTGTGCGTGCCGCGGGCGTCGGCGTCGAGCATCTCGTTGAGCGCGGCCATCATGTCTTTGACCCGCTGCATGGCCTCGGGATCTGGCTGCTCCAGGCCCTGCTTCATGCCGCGGAACTGGCTATCCAGCACCTCACGGCGCAGCAGGTCCTTGAGCTTCTCGAAAGTCTCCCTGGCTGCCTGGGAGCGCCAGTCGTAGTTGTCCAGCCGCCTGATCGCCTGCGCGGTGTCCTGCGGCAGCGCGTCGAGCTCGGACTCACGCAGCCTGGCCTCGTCGGCGGGGTCCGGGAACAGCTCGGCCCGCTCCTGCCCGATCGCTGTGTCCAGCAGAGCGCGTGCCTGCTCCAGGATGCCGTCAAGCCGGCCCCGGTCGCGCAGCTCGCGCTGCCGTTCGCGGACCCGGCGGAGCAGGTCGTCCAGGCCCTTGTGGCCGGTCATGCCCCGGCGCAGCAAATCCCGCAGCGCGCTGGCAGGATCGGATCCGTCGAGCACCGAGTCGCCGAGTTCATCCACGGCGCCGCGCACGTCGTAAGGCGGCTCGAGCGGGTCGGGTCCGTCGTGGTAAGGACCGTACCGGTAACCGTTCACCATGTAGGCCTCCTCGTCCGTGTCCGCTGCGCTGCCAGGGCGAGCGGTGAGCGTTGCGTAACGGCCCGTCTTCTAGGTGCGGTAGACCGCGGCGCCGTCAACCACGTCCTTGGACAGCCTGCGCATGAGGTAGAGGCCCTCCATCGCGAACTCCAGCGCCGCCGCGGCCTGGCCGAACGACTCGCTGCCGTCCATGGACAGCCGGTCCATGATCTTGGCGAGGCCGGGGACGTCCCCGATCCTGCGGAGCAGGTCGTCGGCCGGGATCAGCTCACCGGACTCCACGCTGCCGCCCTCGGTGAACTTCGCCAGCAGGCCGCTCATGTCGGCGTTGCCGAGCGAGGCGCGGAAGGTCTCGGCGATCGCGCGCCGCAGCAGGTGATCGAGCACCTCCTGCTCCCGGCCCTCCTCGCTGACCTCGAACTCGACCTTGCCGCGGAGCGTGCTCACCACGGCGGGCAGGTCGCAGACCCTGGCCACCGGCTGCCGCTCGCCGGTGATCGCCGCGCGCCGCACGGCGGACGCCGCCACGGCCTCGGCGGCCGCGATCGCGAACCGCGCCGACACTCCCGACCGCGCGTCCACGGTGGGCGAGGCCCGCACCAGCCGGGTGAACCGGGCGATCACCTCCACGAGGTGGTCGGGCAGCACCGCGCCCGGCTCCTGCCCGTCCCAGGCGATCTCCGCCTCCTGGCGGACCAGCGCGAGCTCGGCATCCAGCGACACCGGGTAGTGCGTGCGGATCTCGGCGCCGAACCTGTCCTTGAGCGGGGTGATGATCCGGCCCCGGTTGGTGTAGTCCTCCGGGTTCGCGCTCGCCACCAGGACCACGTCGAGCGGCAGCCGCAGCGCGTACCCGCGGACGCCGATGTCGCGTTCCTCGAGAACGTTGAGCAGGGACACCTGGATCCGCTCGGCCAGGTCGGGCAGCTCGTTCAGGCAGAACACCCCGCGGTTCGTCCGCGGCAGCAGGCCGAAGTGGATGGTCTCGGGGTCGCCGAGCGTGCGGCCTTCGGCGACCTTGACGGGGTCGATGTCGCCGATCAGGTCGCCGACGCTGGTGTCCGGGGTGGCCAGCTTCTCGCCGTACCTGTCGTCCCGGTGCCGCCAGGCGATCTTCAGGTCGTCGCCCTGCTCGGCGGCCAGCCGGCGGCACCGGGCGCAGACCGGGGCGTACGGGTGGTCATTGATCTCGCAGCCTTCCACCGTGGGCGTCCACTCGTCGAGCAGGCCGGTGAGGGTCCGGATCAGCCGGGTTTTGCCCTGGCCGCGCTCTCCGAGCAGGATCACGTCGTGCCCGGCGATGATGGCCCGCTCCAGGTGCGGCAGGACGGTCTGGCCGAAGCCCACGATCCCGGGGAAGGGATCCTCGCCCGCCCGCAACCGGGCTAGCAGGTTCCGCCGGATTTCCTCCTTGACTGTGGTGAACTCGTGATCGCTGGCGCGGAGTTCACCTAGTGTCGTGGGCGCGGGGGATGCTGACTGGGCTGTTGCCGACGTGGGCTGGTTCTTTTGCTGCACCCATAGACACTATGTGCATGTCGGCCTGATGTGCATCTCGGGAGACTGGCCGTGGGCGAGGCGAGCCCGGCACTTGCCATCGACGTCGGTGGCACCAAACTGGCCGTCGCCGTAGTCGAGACCGGCGGCAGGCTGGTCACCTGGGCGCAGGTTCCAACCCCCCGCGAGCTGGACGGCGAGCAGCTGTGGCGCACCCTGGAAGCCCTGGTGGACCGGGTGCTCGACGAGACCGGGCTCACCTCTGCTGCCTCGCTGGCCGGCGTCGGCGCCGGGTGCGGCGGCCCGATGGACTGGCCGGCCGGCGTCGTGTCGCCGCTCTACATCCCCGCCTGGCATGCGTTCCCGCTGCGCTCCCGGCTGCAGGAACGGCTGCGCGGCATCCCGGTCCGGGTGCATAACGACGCGATCTGCCTGGCGGTCGGCGAACACTGGCGGGGGGCCGGCCGGGGCAAGGACAACGTGCTCGGCATCGTCGTGTCGACCGGCGTTGGCGGCGGGCTGATCCTGGACGGCAGGGTCCTCGAGGGTGCCTCCGGCAACGCCGGCCACATCGGCCATGTCTCGGTCGACCCGGACGGCGGGCCGGTGTGCGAGTGCGGCGCGCGCGGATGCCTCGCGGCGATCGCCCGCGGCCCGGCGCTCGCAGCCTGGGCGCAGAGCCAGGGCTGGCGGCCGGACCAGCCGGCCGCCACGGCCAAGGACCTGGCCGACGACGGCGCGCAGGGCCATCCGGTCGCCCGCGCCGCGATGCGCCGGGCCGGGCGGGCCCTTGGCATCGCGATCGCGTCAGCCACCTACCTGTGCGACCTCGAGGTGGTGTCGATCGGCGGCGGTCTTTCCCAGGCGGGCGCGATGCTGTTCGAGCCGCTGCAGGAGTCGCTGCAAGCGCACGCCAAGCTTCCGTTCGCGGAACGGGTACAGGTGGTGCCCGCCGCGCTGGGCCAGAGCGCCGGGCTGGTCGGCGCGGCAGCGCTCATCCTGGCTGGTGACCGCTATTGGACCGGCGACTGAGCGCTCGGTGCCAGACTTCAGAACATGACAACGACGTCGGCCCGGCCTCGAGTGGAGGACATCACCGCGGCACGCGAGGTCTTCAGCGGGATCCTGCTGGAGACACCGCTGCTGCACTCGCGAGTGCTCTCCGAGCGGATCGGCGGCCCCGTCTACCTGAAGTGCGAGAACCTGCAGCGCACGGGTTCGTTCAAGTCCCGAGGCGCTTACCTGCGGATAGCCAGGCTGTCGGACGAGGAACGGGGCCGCGGCGTGATCGCCGCGAGCGCCGGCAACCACAGCCAGGGCGTGGCGTTCGCGGCAACGCTCCTCGGCGCCCAGTCGACGGTGGTCATGCCCGAAGGCGCGCCGCTGCCCAAGATCGAGGCCACCAAGCAATACGGGGCCGAGGTCGTGCTGCACGGCAGCACCGTGGAGCAGGCACTGGGCCGGGCCAACGAGCTGGCAGCCGAGCGCGGGTCGATCTTCATCCATCCGTTCGATCACCCGGACATCTTGATCGGTCAGGGCACCGTCGGCCTGGAGATCATCGAGCAGTGCCCGGGCGTGCGCACGATCGCGGTCCCGGTCGGCGGCGGCGGCTTGGCCTCGGGTGTCGCGCTGGCGGCGAAGGGCGCCGGCCGCCAGATCAGGGTCATCGGCGTGCAGGCCGACGCCGTGGCCCCGTTCCCGGCGTCGTTCGCCGCAGGGCACCCGGTGACGGTGGTTTCCGGGCCCACCATGGCCGACGGCATCGCCGTGGCGAGGCCCGGTGAGCTGGCGTTCGAAGTGCTGTCGTCCCTGGCGGACCGGATCGTGACCGTGTCCGAGGAGAGCCTGTCCCGCGCCCTGCTCATCTGCCTGGAGCGGGCCAAGCAGGTCGTGGAGCCGGCCGGCGCCGCGGCCGTGGCCGCGCTGCTCGAGCATCCCCGCGCCATGGAGCCGCCGGTCGTGGCCGTGCTCTCCGGTGGCAACATCGACCCGCTGCTGCTGTCGAAGGTGCTGCGGCACGGGCTGGCGGCGGCCGGCCGCTACCTGACGTTCCGGTGCCTCCTGCCCGACCGCCCCGGCGCGCTGGCCACCCTGCTTACCGAGGTCGCCGGGCTCGGCGCCAACGTGCTCGACGTGGTGCACGAACGCGTCACTCCGGGCCTGCATGTCGATGAGGTCGAGGTGCTGCTGCAGGTGGAGACCCGGGGCCCGGGGCACTGCGACAGCCTCATCACAGCGCTGCGCGCGTCCGGGTACAAGCTGCTGTTCAGCTGAGCCCGGCCGCGGTCAGGCCCTACAGGTTCCCCCGGCGCGACTGCTCGCGCTCTATGGCCTCGAACAGGGCCTTGAAGTTGCCCTTGCCGAATCCCTGTGATCCGTGCCGCTCGATCAGCTCGAAGAACACCGTCGGCCGGTCCTGAACCGGCTTGGTGAAGATCTGCAGCAGGTAGCCGTCCTCGTCACGGTCCGCGAGGATCTTGTTTTCCCGCAGCTCGTCCAGCGGGATCCGGGTATCGCCCACCCATTCGCCGAGCGTGTCGTAATAGCTGTCTGGCGAGTCGAGGAAGTCAAGGCCAGCGGCACGCATGCCGCGGACCGCGGCGACGATGTCATCGCATGACAGCGCGATGTGCTGGACGCCCGGGCCGCCGTAGAACTCGAGGTATTCGTCGATCTGCGACTTCTTCTTGCCGGCTGCTGGCTCGTTGATCGGGAACTTGACCTTGCGCGATCCGTCGGCAACCACCTTGCTCATCAGCGCCGAGTACTCGGTGGCGATGTCGTCGCCGACGAACTCTTTCATGTTGCTGAAGCCCATGACCTGCCGGTAGAAGTTCACCCACTCGTCCATCTTGCCGAGTTCCACGTTGCCGACGCAGTGATCGATCTCGGTGAAGAAGGGGCTGGCAGGCGGGGTGACGAGCGGGCTGGCGGCCACATAGCCGGGCAGGTAAGGACCGCTGTAGTTGGCGCGCTCGACCAGCGTGTGCGTGGTGTCGCCGAAGGTGGCGATCGAGGCGAGCACGACCTTGCCGTGTGAGTCCTCGAAGACCTCGGGCTCGGCTACGCCCGTGGCGCCGTGTGCGGTCGCGTACGCATAGGCAGCCTCCGCCGATGGCACGCCGATGGCCAGGTCGATCACACCGTCGCCGTGTGCCGCGACGTGTTCGCCGAGCGCGGTGCCGGCCTGCACCGGTCCGCGGAACACGAAACGCGCGGTCCCCGACTCGAGCACGTAGGCGGCCTCCTCACGGCTGCCGGTCTCCGGCCCGCGGTACGCGACGCACTGCATGCCGAATGCCGTCGAGTAAAAGTGCGCGGCCTGCCTGGCGTTCCCTACGGCAAAGACCACGGCGTCCATGCCGGTGACGGGGAACTCGTCCGAGGAGGTGACCGCTTCCTGCTGCACCTGCGCTGTCATAACACGCCTCCGGCCGTCGTGGGCTTGCCGCATCCCATCGTTATTGGCAGCATCGGCCTGAAGGTCAAGATGCGCAACCGTCGCTTAAATCTATAGACAACTTGTATAGTCGGTGCAGGATGAACTCCGGTCCACTGGACACCGTGCGGGCCTGACGGGAGTACGTGATGATCGACGAGCTCGATGCGCAGCTCATCGACCTGCTCGCGGCGGAGCCGAGGGTCGGGGTGCTCGAGGCCTCCAGGCGGCTCGGCGTGGCCAGGGGGACGGTGCAGGCCCGGCTGGACCGGCTGCGGGACCGCGGCGTCATCACCGGTTACGGGCCCGACGTCGATCCCGCCGCGCTCGGCTTCCGGGTCACCGGGTTCGTGACGCTGGAGATCCGTCAGGCGGGTGGGCACGACCCGGTCGCGGCCAAGCTCGCGCTGATCGCAGAGGTCCTGGAGGCGCACACGATCACCGGTCAGGGTGACATGCTCTGCCGGGTCGTCGCGCGCGACAACGCCGACCTGCAGCGGGTCATCGACGCCATCGTCGACGTGCCGGGGGTGGTACGCACCTCCACCGTGATCGTGCTGGCTGAGCCAATCGGCTACCGCGTCCTGCCCCTGGTCCGGGCCGCCGCCAGCTTCTCACGCGAACGGTAACCATAATTCGGCGCATATCACCCCGCCAAGTGACTGAATCCCGTGATAAGCCGAGGTAGCCGATCTTGATTGACGCGGTTGGTGGCTAGCGGGGCGGATGAGACTGGCGGGCGGGGCGGCGCCCGGGCGAGCCTGGTGGGCCGGGCGGGGCGGCGAGCTCGGTTACCGGGGCTGGCTGTCCTCGGGGGCCGCGTTGGCCAGGTCGCTGGCAATGCCGAGAACGGCGGCGCACAGCTTGCCGCGGTCCTTGACCTGGTCGGAGAAGAACATCCAGCCGACGCTCACGGCGCCGAGCGCCATGGTGGCCCGCAAGCGTTCGTGCATGTCGGCCCCGGGCTCGGTGATCACCTCAACCAGCGCGGTCATCCGCTCCTTGAAAAGGTCGCCGCGCTCCTTTTTCCCGGCGGCCAGGCTGTGCACCGCAGCCTGGTTGTGGTGCAGCATCCGGAACACGTCGCTGCCGTCCGCCACGATCTGCACGTACCGGCCGAGGATCTCGCCGCGCGTCTCCGGCGTCCGGGGCTGTGTCTTCGCCCAGGCGATCAGCGCGTCGACCTGGCCGATGTAGTCCTCAACCAGGCTTCGGACGATGTCTTCCTTGGACTTGTAGTGGTAGTACAAGGCGGCCTTGGTGACGTCCAGCCGCTCGGCGATTTCGCGCAGCGAGGTCTTGTCGTATCCCTGCTCGGCGAACAGTTCCAGGGCCACCTGCTGGATGCGCGCCCTGGTGTCGCCGCGCCGGACCTCGTGGTGCGGGTCATGCACGCTAGGCGCGCCATCGGCGGGCGCGGCCACCTCGGCCACCGCCGCCATCCCACCACGCAGATGCTCGTTCATCGTTGATTGCGTCCAGCCCTGGTTACGGCCGTAACTTACTTGACGACCGGTTAGCAGACAGCTTACTCTTACGTGTCAATGCGATGCTAGCCGGTCGGCAAGTAGGTTGAGAAGCGCCGGGCCGTGCACGACTTGGAAGGAGCCGGGCACCATGGCGCAGACGCAGTCGGGGGCGGCGGAGGTGCCGACCGGGCGCAAGCGTGAGGTCATGATCGTGCTGCCCGGGCTGCTGCTCGCCCTGATCGTGGCCATGCTCGACCAGACCGTGGTCTCCACGGCTCTGCCGCGCATCGTCGGCCAGCTTGGCGGCGTGACCCACCTTTCCTGGGTGGTCACCTCCTACATCCTCGCCTCCACGATTACCACGCCGCTGTACGGCAAGCTCGGTGACCAATACGGCCGCAAGCGCTGGCTGATGACCGCGATCGTGATCTTCCTGATCGGGTCGGCGCTGTCCGGCCTCTCGCAGACGATGGATCAGCTGATCTTGTTCCGGGCGCTGCAGGGACTCGGCGCGGGCGGCCTGATGGTCGGCGTGATCGCCACCATCGGCGACATGGTCTCGCCGCGCGAGCGGGGCCAGTACATGGGCTACATGATGGCCTCGATGATGCTGGCCATGATCGCCGGCCCGCTGGTCGGCGGCTACATCACCGACAGCCTGTCCTGGCGCTGGATCTTCTACATCAACATGCCGGTCGGCGGCGCGGCGCTGATCTACCTCTGGCTCACGCTGCACCTGCCGTACAAGAAGGTCCCGCACAAGATCGACTATCTCGGCGCGGGCACGCTCGCCATCGCGGCCACGTCGCTCGTCCTGCTCACCACCTGGGGCGGCACCCAGTACGCCTGGGGGTCCGCGATGATCGTCGGCCTCGGCGTGCTGGCCATCGCCGCTACCGCCGCGTTCCTGTTCATCCAGACCCGGGCGGCCGAGCCGGTGCTGCCGCTGCACGTGTTCCGCAACCGCAATTTCTCTGTCGCCACCGGGATGAGCTTCCTGCTCGGCTTCGCGATGCTGGGCGCGCTCACCTTCCTGCCGCTCTACCAGCAGACGGTGCAGCACCTGTCCGCGGTGGGCAGCGGTCTGCTGCTGATCCCGATGATGCTGGGCGTGACCGTCACGTCGCTGATCGGCGGGTTCGTGATGACGCGCACCGGCCGGTACAAGGCCCTGCCGATCATCGGCGGCGCGATCATGTCCCTCGCCATGCTCCTGCTGACCGGCCTCGGGGTGAACACCAGCCTCCTGCAGTCGGGCATCCGCTACGCGATACTCGGCATCGGCATGGGCTTCCTGATGCAGATCACCTCGGTGATCGTGCAAAACAGCGTGCATCCCCGTGACATCGGCGTGGCCAGCAGCTCGCGCACGTTCTTCCAGCAGATCGGCGGGTCCATCGGTGTGGCCATGTTCGGCGCGATCTTCGCCCGGCGGCTGACCGAGAGCATGACCAAGAGCCTGCCCGGTGTGCACCTCAACGCGGCGGGCGGGCAGCTCGACCCGGTCACGGTTAACCACCTGCCCGCGCAGATCAAGCACGACGTGTTCCTCGCGATCGCGCACGCGATCGATGGCGTGTTTGTCTGGGCGGTGCCCGCGGCGGTCCTGGTGTTCGTCCTGGCCTGGTTCATCAAGGAGGTGCCGCTGCGCAGCAGCGCGCCGCCGCCGCAGTCGGAGGCGCCGGCCAGCGAGCCCGAGTTCGCCGCCTGATCCCGTTCCAGGAAACAAGCCGCGGCGGCCTCCGGCCCGCTAGACCGGAAGCCGCCGCGCAAGCTGGGTCTACATGCCCCCGTAGGGGACGGCCTCGAGGATCTCGACCGTGTTGCTGCGCCCGTTGGGCAGCGTGTACGTCGCGCTCTCCCCGACCTTCTTCCCGGTGATCGCGGCGCCCAGCGGCGACTTGGGCGAATACACGTCGATCGGCGAGCCGCTTTCCTCGCGTGACGCGAGGAGGAACGTCACTTCCTCCTCGTCTTTGGCGAACCGGACAGTAACCGTCATGCCCGGGCCCACCACGCCATCGGTGCGCGGAGGCTCGCCGACCCGTGAGTTGTCCAGGATGTGCATGAGCTGGAGAATCCGGCCCTCGCGCTTGCCCTGCTCTTCCTTGGCAGCGTGGTAGCCGCCGTTTTCGCGCAGGTCGCCCTCATCGCGGGCGGCCTCGATCTTCTTGGCGATCTCCGTGCGCCCAACCCCGGTGAGGTAGTCCAGCTCCGTCTTGAGCCGGTCATACGCCTCCTGGGTGAGCCAGGTGACGGTGTCATCGCGGGTTTCGGTCACGAGAAACTCCTATGGTGGAAGCGGACCATGCGTCCGCCGGGCCCTGGCTGGGCCCTGGGGGTAATCCTTCGAGCCTAACAAGGCTGCGCAAGTACGTCGCGCGTGTCAATGTCCGTGTACGGTCCCTGGACGCTCTCTGGTCCGTCCCCCAGCCCTCGGACCAGGCGTCCGGTCTGGCAGCGCTGCTGCGAGGGAATGCCGCCCCGGCGCGGGCTTGTTGTGTAGCACAATGATCTATCGGCGTCGCTTCGACGCAGACGCGTGAGCCCGGCGGGGCAGCGGCGTCGTGCCGGGTTCGCCCACCAATCATGCATGAAGGGAACGTTTTGTCTGCCGTGACCACCGACCCCGCTATGGCGACCGTCGGCCCGAGCAACGAGGCCGGGGAGGCCGATGACGCCGCCCGGCGGCACAGCGCGCCGCTGCGGCTGATGGCCGTGCACGCGCACCCGGATGACGAGTCGAGCAAGGGCGCCGCGACCATGGCGCGTTACGCCCGGGAGGGCGTGGACGTGCTCGTCGCCACCCTCACCGGCGGCGAGCGGGGCGACATCCTGAACAAGGCGATGGAGCGGCCTGAGATCCGCGCGGACCTCGCCGCGGTGCGCCGCGCCGAGATGGCGCGGGCGCGCGAGATCCTCGGCGTCCGGCAGCAATTCCTCGGGTTCACCGACTCCGGGCTGCCCGAGGGCGACCCGCTGCCGCCGCTCCCCGAGGGGTGCTTCGCGCTGCAGCCCCTGGAGGTGGCGGCGCGGCCGCTGGTGCGCGCGGTCAGGGAGTTCCGCCCGCAGGTCATCCTGGCCTACGACGAGAACGGGGGCTACCCGCACCCGGACCACGTCATGGCCCACCGGGTGGCGATCGAGGCGTTCGAGGCCGCCGGGGACCCGGACCGCTACCCGGACTGCGGCGAGCCGTGGCAGCCGGCCAAGCTCTACTACTTCGCCACGTTCCACAAGGCCAGGCTCATGGCCCTGCACGAGGAAATGCTGCGCCGCGGCCTGCAGTCGCCCTACGGGGACCGGCTGGACGAGTGGATTGACGAGCCGGACAAGCCGGGACTCGAGATCACCACGCAGGTGCCCTGCGGCGATTTCTTCGAGATCCGGGACCAGGCGCTGCTTGCTCACGCTACCCAGATCGACCCGGAGAGCTCCTGGTTCGCCTGCCCATGCGAGGTGCAGCGGGCGGCCTGGCCGACCGAGGATTTCCACCTGGCAAGGTCGATGGTGGATACTGAGAAGCCGGAAGACGACCTTTTCGCCGGCGTCCGCGAGATTGCGGCAGCCGAGCGGTGACGAGTGAGACGGGCGGGGTGAACCGATGACGACGCTGGCGGCCTCGGCGAGCAGTTCCGCCGAGCCGGGCACGCTCGCGTTCCTCATCGTGTTCGGCATGGCCGTCGCGCTTGTCTTCCTTTTCCGCTCGATGAGCAAGCAGCTGCGCAAGGTCAACACGTCTGCGCGCGACGAGAACGCGGCCAAGGACCCGGCCCGGGCCGGCGACCTACCCAGGGACTCCTGAGCCCAGCCGCAGCCCGTAGGCCAGCAGCTGGATGCCGGGCGCCGGCGACCAGTCGCGGTCGGGCAGCCTGCGGAAGCCGGCCCGCTGGTACAGCCGCTGCGCGGCCAGCATCTCCGGCTGCGTCAGCAGCACGATGTGGCGGACGCCGCCGCGCGCCGCGCGTTCGAGCGCGGCCTGCAGCAGCGCGCTCCCGGTGCCCCTGCCCTGCCCGTCCGGTGCCACCGCCAGCGCCCTGATCTCGGCCTCGTCTGGCCCGGCCACCACCTGGCCCTCGGATCGCAGCATGACGGTCCCGAGGATTCTCCCGCCGTCAACCGCCACGAGTACGGTGCCGTCGCCGTCGCTGCCCAGCGCCCGCAGCACCGGCGCGTACCCCGACCCCGGGGACATGTACCCGGCCTCCTGGTACGCGGTCACCCGGATCTCGCCCACCTCGGCAAGCTCTCCCGGCAGTGCGTCACGAACGATCACAGCGACTCCCTCGACTGCCTGTTACGCCACGCCTCGTTCTCACCGGCGCCGCCCGCCGCGGCCTGGTGTGCGGCGCGCCAGCACCCGCGAGGCGCGCCTGACCAGCGCACGTCGGCAGTTAGCCGTAGGCTAATAGCAAATGGTTGTGACATATGCGACCGATGTCGGGAGGGGCTGATCAACTGTGCCAGAGCGGGGTGCAGCGGCCGACCGGGGCGCGCAGGTTCAGGAAGTTCCTGCCGCGGGCGTCCCAGAAGGTGCGTGGCTGCTGGACGTGCGCGAAAACGAGGAGTGGGCAGCGGGCTACGCGCCCGGGGCCCGGCACATCCCGCTCGGTGAGCTTGGCTCCCGCACCGCCGAAGTGCCGCAGGATCAGCCGGTCTACGTGATCTGCCGGTCGGGAGGCCGCTCCGCGCGGGCGGCGCAGGCGCTCGCCGCGGCCGGCTGGGAGACGATCAACGTGGCTGGCGGGATGCAGGACTGGGCGGCCGCTGGCCGCCCGATGGCCACCGATTCGGGAGCCGCGCCGTTCGTGGCCTGACCTCCGCGTCGGCCGGCGGACGCGGCGTTTCGCGGGGCGGCTGTCGGGACCCGTTGCTAACGTGCTGAGCGGTTGGTCCGGGCCGTTTCTGGAGTGTTGGCCATGCTGGTGATCCACGGAACCTGGGCTTACGGGGTGCTGAGCCTGTGGGCCGAGGATTCCGGTCGCCCGGCCAGCGCCGGGACTTACTCGCCCGAACCCCGCCGGGCGTCGCGCGCGCCCCGGCCGCATCCGTTCGCCGCCGACCCGGACGTCCTGGCCGACGCGGTCGCCGAGCTCGCCGGGCCATCGGCCGACCTGGCCCGCAAGGCGATCGACGACGAGCTGACCCTGCGCCTGCCCAGTGCTCCGGACGGGCCGCTGGCCTCACCGGAGCTCGGCACGGCGCCCGACGCCGCGCCCGCACGGAAGGCCGCCCGCCCGGCGCTCGCCGCGTGGCGGGTGCCCGCGCTGACGTTCGACCCGCCGGCCGCGGCGGACCTGCTCGCGGCGCTCGGCGAGCCGGGCGCCGGATCGGTGTCCGCGGTTCCCGGGGGATCGGTGCTCTACCTGGCCGCCCTGGCCAGGCTGGCCGACGACCTGACCGCCCGCGGCCGGGTCCTGCCGGCCATGGCCGCGAGCGGGGATGGCCGCTACGCCGCCAGGTGGCGGGCCGTGCTGTCCGGCGGGGACGCGCAGCGGGCCAGGGAACTCGCCGCGGCCATGCCGCCGCTGTGCCGCGCCGATGCGGGCAGCGACTCATCCGCGGTGCTGGTGATGGATGCTCTTGACGCGCTCGCCGACACCGCGGCCCGGGCCAGGCTGGGCCGGGATCCGGAGTTCCGGCTGCTCCCCGCCCGCGCCGGGCGCCGCCCGACCCGGATACCGGTCGCCGAGCGCTGGGCCGCCGCGCTGGCCGGCAGCGACGCCCAGGTGCCGGTGACGACGCCGGCGGACGAGGCCGAGGCCGCGGAGCTCGCCGCCGCGCTGGACGACTGGCGGGCCGCGGCGCAGGTTCCGGCCGGGCCGGTCCGCACCTGCTTCCGCCTTGTTGAGCCGACAGCCGAGCCGGGAGCCGAACCGGACGCGGCGGCCTCGGCGTGGGCGGTGGAGCTCGCGCTGCAGTCGACCGACGACCCCAGCCTGCTGCTGCCCGCGGCGGACATCTGGTCGGGTGCCTCGGCCGGCGGCTGGGCGGCCGCCGGGATCCGGCATCCGGAGGAGGACCTGCTGGCCGGGCTCGGCACCGCGTCGCGGCTGTTCCCCGAGCTTGACCAGGAGCTGCGGAGCCCGGCACCGGAAGAGGTGACCCTGGACACCGAGGGAGCGGCCAGGTTCCTGCAGCAGACCGGCCCGCTGCTGGCCGGCGCGGGGTTCGGCGTGCTGCTGCCGGACTGGGTCGGCGGCGCACGCAAACGGCTCGGGCTCAAGCTCACCACGAGGACGCGGAGCACGCCGGGCGCGGCCCCGGCGGCCGAGTCGAAGTTCGGGATGGGAGACCTGGTCGACTTCCGGTACGACCTGGCGGTTGGCGACGACTCGCTGGATCCGGACGAACTCGAGGAGCTGGCCCGGCTGAAGGTTCCCCTGGTCCGGCTGCGTGGCCAGTGGGTCGAACTCGACGACCGGCACCTGCAGGCCGCGCTCAAGTTCCTCGAGCGGAGCCGGGACCGGTCCGGGACCACGACCGCGGCCGAGGCGCTGCTCGACGGTCTCGGCGGCGTCGATGACGACCTGCCAATGGTGGGCGTGGACGCCGACGGCTGGCTCGGTGACCTGCTGTCCGGCCAGGCGGACCGGCGGCTGGCGCCGGTCCCCACCCCGGCTTCGTTCCGAGGCGAGCTCCGCCCCTACCAGGAACGCGGCCTGGCCTGGCTGTCCTTCCTCGGCAACCTCGGCCTCGGCGCCGTCCTCGCAGACGACATGGGGCTTGGCAAGGGCCCCCAGACCCTTGCGCTGTTGGCGAAGGGCAAGGAAACCAGCCCCGTCCCGACCCTGCTCGTGTGCCCGATGTCGCTGGTTGGCCATTGGCAGCGGGAGGCCGCGCGGTTCACCCCTGACCTGAGGGTGCACGTTCACCACGGTGCGGACCGGCTCAGCGGCGAGGAACTCGCCGCCGCGCTGAACGCCTCGGACCTGGTCATCACCACCTACGGGCTGGCCGCGCGGGACCAGGAGGCTCTCGGCCAGGTCGAGTGGGCCCGGGTGGTGTGCGACGAGGCACAGAACATAAAGAACGCGGCCACCCGCCAGGCCCGGGCGGTGCGCGCCCTGCCCGCCCAGGCACGGATCGCGCTGACCGGAACGCCGGTCGAGAACCGGCTCAGCGACCTCTGGTCGATCATGGACTTCGTCCGGCCGGGACTGCTCGGCCCGGCGGAGCGGTTCCGGACCAAGTTCGCGGTGCCTATCGAGCGCAACGGCGACGAGGACGCCGCCGAGCGGCTCAAGCGGATCACCGGCCCGTTCATCCTGCGACGGCTGAAGACCGACAAGACGATCATCTCCGACCTGCCGGACAAGCTGGAGATGAAGGTCTGGTGCAACCTCACGCCGGAGCAGGCGTCGCTGTACCAGGCGACGGTCAGCGACATGATGGCGAGGATCGAGGCGGCCGAGGAGGCGGGGGAGGGCATGGAGCGCCGCGGCCTCGTGCTGGCGACGATGGCCAAGCTCAAGCAGGTCTGCAACCATCCCGCGCACCTGCTCGGCGACGGCTCCCGGCTGGATGGCCGGTCCGGCAAGCTGGCCAGGCTCGAGGAAATCTGCGACGAGGTCATCACCGACGGCGACAAGGCCCTCTGCTTCACCCAGTACGCGGAGTTCGGCCGGATGCTGCAGCCCTACCTGGCCAGCAGGCTCGGCTGCCCGGTGCTGTACCTGCACGGCGGCACGCCGAAGCGGCAGCGCGACGCGATGGTGGCCGAGTTCCAGGATGGGGCCGAGCCCGCGCTGTTCCTGCTGTCGCTCAAGGCCGGCGGCACCGGGCTGAATCTGACCGCGGCCAACCACGTGATCCACATCGACCGGTGGTGGAATCCGGCCGTCGAGGACCAGGCCACCGACCGGGCGTTCCGGATCGGCCAGCGCAAGGACGTGCAGGTACGCAAGTTCGTCTGTGTCGGCACGCTGGAGGAACGGATCGACTCCATGATCGAGGAGAAGAAGGCGCTGGCCGAGCGGATCGTCGGGACCGGCGAGAGCTGGCTGACCGAGCTGTCAACGGCCGATCTGCGCACGATCGTGAGCCTGTCGCCAGAGGCGGTGTCAGAGTGAGCTGGCAAGACTTCGGGCCGTCCCGGCCGCTCGAGGTCGAGGGGGGCGTCAAGGCGCGCAGCAAGCGCGGCGCCATCGGCGAGCAGTGGTGGTCGCGCCGGTTCACAGGTGTGCTGGAGTCGTTCGGCATGACCGGCCGGCTGGCCCGGGGCCGGAACTATGCCCGCCGCGGCCAGGTGATCGGCTTCGAGATCTCGTGCGGGTACGTGACCGCCCAGGTGCAGGGGTCGCGGCCGAAGCCGTACCGGGTGC
>Ga0208725_1000056_pt1 | contig 23674 bp, 15 predicted proteins | sample MicForSoSWNH13_O_FD_188004 | JGI IMG/M metagenome (GOLD analysis project Ga0208725, IMG submission 188004) | Forest soil microbial communities from Harvard Forest Long Term Ecological Research site in Petersham, Massachusetts, USA - MetaG HF011... | ecosystem: Environmental > Terrestrial > Soil... | reverse complement strand
TGACCAGCTCGCAGGCGGCTGCGGTGGCCAGGATCGCCGCGCGGCTCGACGCCCGCAACGGTCAGGAGCCAGCGGTGTAACGCTCTCCCGGCCCTGGTAGCGGCCAGTGCCGAGTTTCGGCGTGCAGCGGCGAGCAACTCGACGGGCGGCGGCTGGTCAAGAAACTCGGGCGACGTGGGCCAGGTGCTGAGATCGCTTGCTGTCGGTTCGAGCTGAACCAAGCTGTGTGCCAGCCTTTCGGCCAGCTGGTTCTCCCTGGCTATGAGATCTAGCAGCGCCGCGCGGGCTTGGCGCTTGTGCTCTTCAGTCGGGTTGAGCTGCGCCAGCCTGCCCGCCAGCTTTTCGGTCCGGCCGACAAGATAGGTCATGTTGCCCGCTAGGGGTCCGGCTGCGCTGTCGGGCTGGCGGGTCAGCAGCTTCAGCAGTACGTCGCAGGCATGGCGCTTGTCATCTGCCGTCGGTGCAAGCTGGACCATCACGCCCGCCAGCTCTTGGGCCACCCAGCCGTCGCTCTCGCTGGCCAGCAAGCCAAGGAGCGCCCGGCGGGCCTGCCGCTTGTCCTCCACCGTCGGGTCGATCGGGATCACCGCCCCCGCAAGCTGCCCGGCGAGCCTGCCGGTGGGCTGGTCACCCAGCGCTCTGAGCACTGCCTTCCGGGCCAGACGTTTGTCCTCCGCAGTAGGGTCCAGAAGGACCAATGCGCCGGTCAGCCGCGCCGCCGCCCATCCGCTGCCTTGGCCTTCCAGCAGCCTGACTAGCGCTTCGCGGACCTGGCATTTGTCTTCCGCCGTCGGGGTGAGCCGGGCCAGAGCCCCAACCAGCGAGTCGGCCCACCAGGAGCCTGCCTGGCCAACCAGCAATCTGAGCAGCACATTCCGCGCCTCGCGGTAGTTATCTGTGGTTGGGTCGAGCTCGACCATCGCGTCCGCTATCGGGCCGGCCCCCCATTGGCCTTGCTGGCCGGGCAGCAGCCTGAGCAGCACTGCCCGCGCCAAGTGCTTGTCTTCTGCTGTCGGGTCGAGCTTGACCAACGCTCCCGTCAGCTGTGCCGCCGCCCACCCTCCGTCCTGGCCGTCCAGGAGCCTGAGCAACACTGCGCTGACCTCGCGTTTGTCTTCTGCTGTCGGGTCAAGCTCAACCACCCTGCCCGCCAGCTGCGCGGCCGCATCGCCGTCTGTCTGGCGGGCCAGGAGCCTGAGCAGCGCATACCGGGCCTGGCGTTTGTCTTCTGCTGTCGGCTCGAGCTCAACCACCCTGCCCGCCAGCTGCGCAGCCGCATGGCCGTTTGTCTGGCGGGCAAGCAGCCCTAGCAGCGCGCCGCGAGCCCGGGACTCGTCCGCAGGCGGGGGTGCAAACCGGAACACCCTGCCCGCCAGCCTCGCGGCCGCCACGTCGTCTGTCTGCAGGGCCAGCAGCCCAAGCAGCGCGTCGCGGGCCTGGGACTTGTCTTCTGCTGTCGGGTCGAGCTCAACCACTCTGTCCGCTAGCTGCGCGGCCGCATCGCCGTTTGTCTGGCGAGCCAGCGCCCTGACCAGCACCGCGCGGACCCGTCGCCTGTCCTCAGCCGTCGGACCGAGATCGGCCACCGCGCTCGCAAGCGGCCCGGCGACGGAGGTGGGGACCCCGCCGAATATGAGCCTGAGCAATGCCGAGCAGGCCTCGTGCCTGTCCTCTGCGGTTGGGGCAAGCTGGACCACCCCAGTAGCCAACAGTCCGGCCCACCAGCCGTCGGTCTGGTCGGCGAGAAGCCCGAGCAATGCGTCGCGGGCTCGGCGATTCCAGGACCTCCACGACGTTGCCTCGCCCAGGCCGTCAAAGCGGCAAGACAGGGCAAGCTCCACGCGGGCCTGGCCGATTATCTCTGCAACCTCGGGCGACCAGTCCACCTCGCCGGACTCGGCGGCCACTCGGGCGAGGAATCGGCGGAACTGCCACCCGGCATCGACGACAGAAAGGTCCGCAGGGATCCGGTCCGTCGACGCGGCGCGGCAGATCAGGTCTCGCACAAGCTGGTCACGCGCGGGATGCATAGCGAGCGCGGCCGGGGCCGCGTACTCCCAGTCGGAGTCGTACCAGATATGCGGGAGCAAAACCTCAGCCGCCTGGTCCACAAGAAGACTAGCGACGTGCTGTGCCACGAGGTACTCACGTATGGACCGGTGGATGAAACGGCGCGGGATCTTCCCGGTGTCGACGTCGGCGGGACCGACAGGTGTTGCGATGTGATCAAGAGCGTCTTCGTCGGCCTCTTCCAGCGCGCCGTGTTCGGCAGGGATGTCGTCTGCCCATGTCCCGACACCGGAGGTCTGGTGACTTGTTGCCCCGGACCAGGCCAAGGCCCGGAGAGCCTCGAGGCAAGTGCCTACGTGCGGCTTACGGTCATCGCTACCACGCCAGCGGCCGGTGAGCATGCGGTTGAGCACCTTGGCGTAAAGGTCGTGCCGGAAGTCTGGCAGCGGCTGGCCACTGCCCACGATGCAATAGAAGGCCAAGATCAACGGCACGGTGGCGGCCTGCTGGAGGCTGGGGCGGCGGGCGATCTGCGCGGAAAGGTCGTTGCCCTGCTCCGGCCTGTCGGCGAACCAGCGCTGGATGAAGGGTTCGACGTCGTCGGGATAGCGCAACGGCTGCAGCTCACCGACCTGATGGGAATCGCTTCCCTTTTCGATTACCAGCTGCCGGTTCCATGAGCTTGGCCGACTCGTGAGGACGATCCGCCACGGGAGCGTGTCGGCTTGACGTAGCCGCTCATCAGACCCGTGGGCCTCATCCAGGGAGTCAATAACCAGCACAGTCGGCGCGTTCCGTTCGGCAAAAAGCATGCGCAGGGCAGCGCTTATGCGTGATCCGCCCAGATCAGCGAGCTGATCCAGCGCACTCGATACGGATGCATCACGGATATCGCCGTGTGCGCTGAACAGGCGTGAACACGTGGCGTAGAGAGGCAGTTCAATCTCATCGAGATTCCCACCTGCTGTCAGCGCCTTCAGAGCACACTCGGCACAGCGCCGCGCTGTGCGCTTAGCCAGCCACGTCTTTCCCGAGCCAGCACCGCCCAGCACGACCAGCCGCCGGCAGCGGTTCGCCAGCTCATCGGCGTCAAGATCTTGCCTCCCTTCCCGGCTTGTGGCGGTGATCCGCAGCTTGCGTTCGATGACAGCCGGAGCGAGCACAGGCCCGTCGAACCGCCGATCCTGAGGCCACGGATCTCTGTTCAACCAGTCGATCAAAGTCCTGAGATACACCGCAATCTCAACCCGGTCCGCAGGCCCGGGCGGCAACCGGTCAAGCGCCCGCTTCAGCTGACCCATTATCGTGGCGAAATGTTCTGCATCGAGCTCGCCCTGAGCATCAAGGCGTGCCAGCAGATCAGCGTGCTGGCCGACTAAGGCCTTATCAAGCGCGCTCGCCTGATCGGTCTCCATCCGCTGCAAACGAGTCAGCAGCACCTGCTGGAAGACCTCCGGGGCAAGATCTGCAACGCCGAACTCCAGCAGGCCACGAGCAACGGCCCTCGCCGCAACCTGCGAGTCATCGGCTGTCCTACCGTCGCGTGACGGCAGGCAGACAGCGATAAGAGTGGCCAGGTTCTCGACGGTTCCCCGTCCAGCCAAGGTCCAGGTCTGCTGATCCAGAAGCAGCCGCCGCACAGCGTCGAACTCGGTACGGGTCAGATCGATCGAGGTGCCGGTCGCCGCACGCACCAGCCGACTCAGGTCATCAGTCCGGCGAAGCCGCCGGAACCAGCGCTGAGCTGCACCCGCGCCCGCCTCCCCAGCCCAGTTCACCGGCAGGCCAACGAGCGCTGGGCCGAGAGCAGCCCCGAGCAGCCATGCGAGCACGACAAAAGGCTAGCTGCCCCAGCCCGCATATCGAGATCCGCGGATGATTTGCTCGTCGTGGTGGACGCGCGCAGATCACCCGGATCTGCGCCCATCATTGGCAACGGCACCACGCCGAGTCGGCCGCTCCGAACGGCGGGTACGCGCGCGCCCTTAAGTCACGTCGGCAGTTACGCTATGTGATCAGGTTGTCTGCGCTCCTCGCTGAGCTGTGCCGAATCGTCCACAGATAATTCAGCCGCTGGATGTTCAAATATCGAGGGCGGTAACAACCGGCCTCCGCCATGACCTAGACATCTAACAGGCGGGTCACGAGTGGGCTTGGTCGTCCTGCTTCTCGATCGCTGTCTCCAGCCGCTCAAGCTTCGAGTCGATCTGGCCCTCGTAGCCTGGCCGGATGTCCGCCTTCAGCACCAGCGAGACCCGCGACCCGAACGGGAGCACGGCCTCGGTGGCGCGCTTCACCACGTCGAAGCACTCGTCCCAGGTGGTGCCTTCGAGTTCAGTGAACATCGCCGACGTCCGGTGCGGCAGGCCTGAGTCTCGTACGATCTTCACCGCTGCGGCAACCGCATCGGCGACGGAACCGTCGGCGCGTCCCGTACCGGACGGAGCGACCGAGAACGCGACGATCATGACAGAGGGACCTCCTGTAGGTGTCCTGAGCTGCAGCGACGCCGTTCAGTGCTAACAGTGCGCTAAACACACGATGTTCGTGAACATGGCTTCGGTCCGGTTGGGCAGCCCGCTCTCGCGGACGACCCGGACCGTCTCGGCGACGATCTCGCCGACGCCCTCACCCGTGCCGAGCGGCGTAGCGTAATTGAGAAAGCGACAAGCATGCTGCCAGCGTAGCCCCGGGATGCCACAGCTTCACTGGTGACCTCGACGTCGCCCTTGAGCGCGGGCTGGCAGGATGCTCGCCCCGCTTAACCTTGACCAACGCTGACGCGGCCTACAACATCGTCCAGGTCGGCGCTGCCCCTGCCCCGTTGGGCTGGCTGTATTACCAGGTGCTTGCCCCGCAGCGCCATCTTGAGCAGGTCTCGCTTTCCCTTGTAGTCGGCGGTGTCCCACCGCTGCCGCCATTGGGCACGGCTTGTTCCCAGTGACTGCTGTGTTCCGGGGACGGGGCCGGGATCGGGATCGGGGAGTGCGGCGCGTTCGGCCCGGAGGCTAGCGATGCGTTCATCGACTGGCTTGATGACCAGGTCGTAGTGGGCGAGGGTGATCTCGCCTCGTCCTAGGCGATCGGTGAGAGCTTCCGCTACCGCCTCATCTTCAGCGATCTTGATGTCGAGCTGGACGGCTTCGCTGGCTGCCTCGTAGGCGGCGTGCTCGATCTCGTCGGTGTTGCGCGTGTCCGACAAGATCTCAACCACCAGCGCGCGTGCCGCTGTATCCAGTGCCCGCTGGTCCACTTCGGTCTTTCCGCACCCTCCGGCTGTAGGGTTGCACCAGTACGAACGGCTCACCGACCCGTCCGGGTAGGGCTTGAGGCCGTTGCGGGTCCGGCCGTGGAGGATGTGGCCGCAGCCGGGCTGCCCGCAGACGGCGAAGGACGAGCAGAGGTAGTGCGGTGAACTCGGACGCCCGCGCCGGCGCGCGGCGTAGGTCGCGATCCCCCGGTCGAAGTCCTCCTCGGAAACGATCGGATCACCCGGCAGGCGGCCAACGACGGACGTCAGGCCCGACGCGGGGTCGGTGTAGATGATCCTGCCGCAGTTCCGCTGGCGGGTGAGCAGCGTCTTCATCGCAGGGCGCGTCCACGGCCTGCCCTGAGCCGTGGGAATCCCCCGCGCGTTCAGGTCCGCGATCAGCGCGTCTTGCAGTTCGCCCGCCAGGAACCGAGCGGTCAGTTCCCGCAGCACGGCAGCCTCGTCCTCGCGCTGGGTGATGCGGTCCTCCTCGAAGCCGAATGGCCGCGCCGAGCCGTTCGGCTCGCCTGCCATGGCCTTGAGCTTCTTCCCGCGGGCGCTCCTGGTGGACAGGCGGTCGGAGTAGTAGGCGGCGGCGTTGACCGCATCGCGGAACGCCTTCTTGCCGTTCGGGGTTCGCAGGTCGTACTCGCTCTCGCTGTCGAGCACCAGCAGCCCGGCGGCGGCCACCCCGATCATCCGCTCGCCGTCCTTCGGCTGCCGGGTGAACCGCTCCAGGTCGAACACAATGAACCCGCCAGAAACGCCGCGCTCAAGCCGGTCCATCAGCTCGTCCCACGCCGGACGCCCGATCGCCGGGTTCCACGCCGAACGCCCAGGATCGACCAAGACCTTGCCCTCCGCAAGACCGAGGTCGGCAAGGCGGGTCCGGCACACCGACACCTGGCCTTCGGTCGACGGTTCGCGCTTCTCGTTGCGCTTGAGCTGACTGACGCGGGCGTAGATGTCAATCGGCCGGTCTGAGCTGACAAGTTCGGCGGCCACGGTCTACCCCATCCTCTTGCGGCGCCAGGAGGAGATATTCGTGTAGTGCAGGCCCTCCCTGCGTAGCAGAGCACGGCGCTCTCCCGGTGCCGCGTTCTTGTACTCGTCAAGAACGCGGCTCTTGTACTCTTCGGTGAAAAACCGGCGCTTCGACCATCTGGTGTCCGGCGCGCCAGGGATGGACACGAGCTCGCCATGCGCGGCCCTGGCTGCGATCACGTCAGCGACCGTCATCGTCACGTCTGGCAGGCCTTCGTCTTCCGCCGAGACGATCCTGATTCGGCGGGTGACATCGGACCGCTCAGCGCGCTTAAGGCTAGCCGGGTCGACGATGAGGCGTCTGCCGCGCAAGGCCATTTTCAATAGCTCGCGTTTTTCTGCCGTGTCGGCTTCGTCCCACCGCCGCTGCCAGTGTTCCCGGCTTGGCTGCCGCAAGGCGCCTGGAGCTGTGTCGCCTAGCGCTTCGCGTTCGGCCTTGAGCTTGGCTATGCGCTCATACAGTGGGCGGTTAGCGATGTCATAGCGCGAGAGAGTCAGTTCTCCGCGCCCAAGGCGGTCGGCTAGCGCTTCTGCGACACGTTCAGCCTCGGCGATGGCCAAGTCCAGCCGCGCGGCTTCGCTCTCAAGTTCCCGGGTGCCGGATTCGATCGCCTCGGCATGGCGAGAGTCAGACAGAATCTCCACAACGATGGCTCCGGCCGCCTCATCCAAGCCACGCTGATCAACGCTGATCTTGGCACAGCCCTTGCCGCTAGAAGACGGGCCGCACCTGTATTCCCGGCGTACCGAACCGTCCTCGTACCGCTTCAGAGCGTCTACTGGGTGACCGGTGAGCGGTTTGCCACAGTCCGGACGGCCGCAGAAGGCTATCCCCGTGCACAGGTAGATCTCCGAGGGCGCCTCGCTGCCCCGGCGCGCGGCGTAGATCGCGCATACCCGGTCGAAGTCGTCTTCGGTAATGATCGGCTTTCCCGGCAGATGCCCGGCAATGGACTTAACGTTTGTTTCTGTGTCGGTGTAGAGGATTCTCCCGCAGTTGCGCTCTCTGAGCAGAAGAAGTTGCAGGGATCTGACAGTCCAAGGGTTGCCCTTGCTGCTGAGGACGCCGCGTGCGTTGAGGTCACGTACCAGCGCGTGCTGCGCTTCTCCCGCCAAGAACCGCCTCGTCAGTTCCCGGATGATCTCGGCTTCGGCTTCGCGCACGGTCACGAAATCGTCTTCGAAGCCGAATGGACGGATTGTGGTGTTCGGCTCCCCCGATAGTGCCTTGAGCCGCTTGCCGCGCCGGGCTCTGCTGGACAGGCGGTCGGAGTAGTAGGCGGCGGCGTTGATCGCGTCGCGGAACGCCTTCTTGCCGTTCGGCGTGGTCAGGTCGTACTCGCTCTCGCTGTCCAGCACGCCCAGGCCGCGGGCGGCCAGCTCGATCATCCGTTCGCCGTCCTTCGGCTGCCGGGTGAACCGCTCCAGATCGAACACAATGAACCCGCCGGACACGCCGCGCTCAAGCCGGTTCATCAGCTCGTCCCAGGCCGGGCGCTTAACGGCCGGGTCCCAGGCCGAACGCCCCGGATCAACCAGGACCTTACCCTCGGGAAGATCAAGGTCGGCGAGCCTCAGGCGGCAGATCGCGACCTGCCCGCCCGTGGACGGCTCGTTCTTCTTCTTGCTCTTGACACGGCTGACTCTGGCGTAGATGTCGTACGGCTTGGCTGTCTGATCTGTGCCGTTCAGCATAGTTAAATGATAGCAAATTACATATCAACCTGGGACGAGGTCATGGACGTGATCAGGCGGTGGACGCGGTGGCGGCGAAGGCGCCTCGGGTGGGGCTGTCGCTCAAGGCGGACATCCGCCCGGGCGTGACCGGCGCGCTTGATTCCAAGGTCGAGGCCGTCGAGCGCCGCCTCGGCGGGTGAGGCGAGTTCAGATGGGGCTCTCGGGGTGGTGAAAGTCCCATTCCTCCAGCGCCGCGACCGACAGCCAGTCAAGCCCGCGTCCCGCCTCGGCCTCGATCCCGTGCGCCAAGGCCGCGAGAGCGGCCGCCGCGGCGTACCCGTCCGACTCGTCGGCGGGGTCGGAGGCGCCCTCGAGGGCGTGAACGAGGAGCTCCTTCGCTGCCGTGGCCCGGGCCGGCGCAGAGCCGTAGGAGTTGGCCAGGGCCGCGATGGCCCGGCGCACCACGCGCTCGGCCAGCCCGTCAGACATCGATACACGCCGCTCTGGCACGTTGCCTCCTGTCGTCGACGTCGGCATCCTACCCAGCAGTCACTCCTGGGCTGATGATGTCGACGATCACCGCGGTCCGCGGGTTCCCGGCCGGGTGAGCCTGATCGGTTCAGGACCGGCGCTGAGGCCGCTCGCTGCTGAAAGGCCGCCCGCTAGATCAGCCGGGCGGGATGGTATCGATCAGCGCTGCGAGGCCTGCCTCGTCGAGCAGGTCGGCCGGCCGGACCGTGGTGTTCCCGCGCACGTAGTAGAACGCCGCGCGCACCTCGTCGACCGGGACGCCGGCCAGGGCGGCCCAGGCCAGCCGGTAGGCAGCGAGCTGCACCGCGACGGCCCGCTCCTCGTCCGGGGAGGCTGGCGGGCGGCCGGTCTTCCAGTCCACGACGTCGTAGCCGCCTCCGGGGGCGTCGGCGAAGACGGCGTCGATGCGGCCGCGGACCAGCCGGTCGCCGATCAGCGTCTCGAACGGCACCTCGACCTCGCACGGCCACCGCCCGGACCATTCGCCAGCCTCAAACCGCTCCCTGAGCTCGGCGATGTCCTGATCCTCGTCTCGTTCCAGGTCCGAGTCGGCCGCGCCGAGCAGGTCGCCGGGGTCGATCAGCCGCTGCGGCCCGAACCGCTGCTCCAGCCAGCCATGGAACTCGGTGCCGCGGCGCGCCCGCGGCGCCGGCGGCCGCGGCATCGGCCGCCGCACCTGCTGGGCCAGCTCTGCGGGGTCCCTGGCGACGATCACCAGCGAAGACACCGGGAGCCGCCGCGGCAGACCGACCGTTACCGCGTCGTCGCCGCGGCGCTGGGCGCGCTCGGCGAGCAGCAGGTCGGCGTCGCGTTCCCAGGCAGCCACGAGCGCCCGGTCCTCGGGGAGCAGTTGTGCGGTCAGGTCACTCGGATCGGGCCTCGGCGTGTGGGCGGCCGCCATCGCCTCGGCCACCAGCAGGCCTGCCTCGCGCACCGCCTCGTAGCGTGCGCCCGCCGCCGCGGCCGGCCACGCCGCCGAGGCGGGCTCAGCGAGGGCCGGATTCTCCGCGTCCTGCGCTGGTTCCCCGGCCCAGGCCGCGACCATCCCGGCGCCAGCCTCGCACGCGGCCCGCACCTCATCCAGGAACATCGAAGGGCCGAGCGGGGACACGCCGCTGCCCCACCAGTAGCCGGTGCAGCCGAGCAAGAACGCCGCCCGCGTCGCGGCCACGTAGGCCAGGCGCCGCTCCTCGGCCAGTTCCCGTTCCGCACACGCCTCGGTGAACGCGGCCAGTGACGCGGCATCCAGGCCGGCCAGCGCGGGCAGGTCCGCCGCGTCACCGCGGAGCCCGAACGGCAGCAGCCGCGGGTTCTCCGTCCACCGCGTGGTCAGCTTCGGTCTGGCCGGGAACACGTGCCCCTGCGCCCCACCGGAAAGCCCGGGCACGAACACGGCCGCCCACTGGAGGCCCTTGGCCGCGTGCACGGTCGCCAGCTTCACCGAGTCGGTGTCGCCGACCCGGCCCCCCTCGAGCCCGAACTCCTCTGCCTCGGCGGCGGTGAGGTAGGCCAGGAACGCGCCGAGCGTTGGCTCTTCCTGGTCGCCGGCGAACGCGGCCGCCGCGTCCGCGAACGCGTCGAGGTCGGCGTGGGAGCTTGCCGGGTCGGCGCCGGGCCGCGCGGCCACCTCGATGTCCAGGCCGAGCGCGCGCTCGACTTCGCCGACGAGTTCCGGCAGGGGCCGGGCCGCGTGCTCGCGCAGCGTCCGCAGCTCCGCCGCCAGCGCGGCGAGCCGTGCATGGCCGGCCACCGAGTACGCGGACGGGTCACCGAGCTCGTCCAGAGCCTCGACCAGGCTGCCCGGGTCCGCGGTCAGGTCGGTGACCGCCTGCTGCATGACGTCGGGCGCGGGGGGAGGCTGCTGGTCACCGGCGGCGGAAGGCTGCCCGCGGGCGGGGGAAGGCTGCTGGCCGGCTGGGCGAGCCGTCGCGGCCGCGCGGACGAGGGCGCGGGAGCGGCGGCCGAGCGCCACCAGGTCGCGCGGGCCTATCCGCCACCTGGGCGAGGTCAGCAGCCGGGCAAGGGCGTCGGCCGCGGTCGGGTCGTGCATCACCCGGAGCGTGGCCACGACGTCCTGGACCTCGGGCACGGTCAGCAGGCCGCCGAGGCCGACCACCTCGACCGGGATGCCCCTGGCCTCGAGCGCCGTGCGCAGTGCGGGGAACTGGGCCCGCTTGCGGCACAGCACCGCGATGTCGGACGGCCGGACCCGCCGGTCACGCCGGCCGTCCGGCCAGGCCGCGCCGTCCGGCGCGACACCCGGCGGGAGCGTGACCAGCCCCGCGACCTGGTCCGCGATCCAGCCTGCTTCCTCGGCGGCGGTCTCCAGCAGCGCGCAGACCACCGTGCCACGGTCCGCCCGTGACGCCGGGGCTACCAGCCGCGGCACTTCCGGTGCCGCGGCGCGCAGGCCCTCCTGGACCGCTGCCGCGGCGTCCAGCACGCGGCCGGTGTTGCGGAAGCTGGTGGACAGCAGCGCGGTCGGGGCCGTCGCGCCGCCGCGCGCCGGGAAGTCGGTGCCGAACCGGCGCAGGTTGCCCGCGCTCGCCCCGCGCCAGCCGTAGATCGACTGGCACGGATCGCCGACCGCGGTCACCGGATGCCCGCCAGCGAACAGCGCCCGGAGCAGCACCAGCTGGGCATGGCTGGTGTCCTGGTACTCATCAAGCAGCACCACCTGGTACCTGGCCCGCTCGGCGGCGCCGACCTCGGGATGCCGCTCGGCGATCCGGGCGGCCAGGGCCATCTGGTCGCCGTAGTCCATAACCTCCCGGGCCGCCTTGGCGGCCTGGAAGGCGGCCACCAGCGGGAGCATCTGCTCGCGCACCCGCTGGCAGCCGAGGATCTTCTGCACCGGCGCCGGCACCCGGCCCGGGCCCTGGCCCTGGCGCCGCATGACCTCGTCGGACCGGGCGGCCAGCCACTCCCCCACGCCGCGCACGTCGGCCGGGCCGCGCAGGTGCTCGCCCAGCTCGCCGGACAGGTCGAGGACGGCGGCGGTGACCGTTGACGGGGTCCAGCCGATCGCGTCCATCGGGCCGTCATACGCGGCCACCACCCGGGCTGCCAGCTGCCACGCCACGGCGGGCGTGATCAGCCGGACCGACGGCTCGACCGCCTCACGCAGTGCATGGTCGCCGACCAGCCGGCCGGCGTAGGCGTGGTAGGTCGCGATGACCGGGTCCCCCTGCAGCCGCTCGTCGTCCGCGCCGCGGAGCTCTATTCCGGCCCGCCTGAGGCCGTCGAGCCGGCCGCTAACCCGGTCGGCCAGCTCGGCCGCTGCCTTCCTCGTGAACGTGAGCCCGAGCACCCGCTCCGGCCGGACCAGCCCGTTCGCGACCAGCCAGACCAGCCGGGCGGCCATCGTCTCGCTCTTGCCCGACCCGGCCCCGGCGATCACAGCCAGCGGGCCGAGCGGCGCGCCGATAACGGCGGCCTGCTCCTGGGTTGGCTCGGGCACACCCAGCAGCCGCGCCAGCTGAGCGGGGGCGTAAGGGGGGGTGGGCGGCCGCTGAGCCCGTCCGGCGTACGCGGTCACGGCGACACCTGCCCGCCGCGCTCGTGCACCGGGCAGCAGGCGGCGACCGGGCACACCCGGCAGCCGGGATTCGCCTTCGCGGTGAACACCGAACCCGCCATCCCGGTGGCCACGGTCTCAACCAGCTCCAGCGCCCAGCCAGACTGCGGGTCGGCCGCGAGGGACCGCTGCCGCTGCACCCGGGCCCGCGCGGTAAGGCCGGCCCTGCCGACCTGCACCAGCTCTGCGCCGCCCGGCTGGGTCAGGCCGAGCTCCTCGAACGCGCCGAGCAGCACGGCCAGCTGGTACACGCCGAGCTGCGGATGCCGGTCCAGCTCGTCATCGGCCGGCTTGCTCGACCCGGTCTTCAGGTCGACAACGATCGCGGTGCCGTCGGCGTCACGTTCCAGCCGGTCGACCCGGCCGGTGATCTCCACCTGACCGACGCTGACGCGCAGGTCCTTCTCGATTGCCATCAGCTGCCGCGGGTTGGCCCGGTGCCAGTCGAGGAACCGGCGGACCATCCGCTCGGCCTGGTCTCGCTGCTTTGCGCTGTACCAGGCGCTGCCGAAGTCGAGATGGTGCCATGCCTCGTCGATGCGCTTGGTGATGTCGGCGTCGTCGGCGCCGTCGGCGGCCAGGGCAGCCGCGGCGTGGATCACGATCCCGAAGTGGCGGAGCACGCCGGGCGTGTTGACTCCGGCGGCCGACTCGAGCAGCCAGCGCAGCCCGCACCTGGTGAAGTTCTCCACCTGGGACGGGGACAGTCTGACCGTCCCTTCCATCACCGGGCCCGAGGTGGACAGCTCGGTGAGCGCATACCAGTGCCGTGGGCTGGCGCCGCGGACGCCGACCGCGGCGAGCCTGGCCAGCTGGGCCGCTGCCGCCCGCCGCACCGGTCCGGCCTGCGTGTCATCGGCCGCCGCGCGGCGCAGCTCGGCGGTGAGCGCGGGCAGCGACAGCCAGCGTCGGCCCGGCCCGGTCACCTGCTCGGGCTCAATGTCGTTGCCGGCCAGCTCGGCGAGGAACCTGGACGGCCGTTCCTCGGCGTCGGCGCCGCCGACCGCGGTAACGATCAGCTGGCGCCTGGCCCTGGTCACGGCGACGTAGAAGAGCCTGCGCTCCTCGTCGAGCAGCTTGGAAGCGAGCGCGGCGGCCGCGGTGTCGGCGGGGACGGCGTTGGCAAGCACGGTGTCGGCAAGCACAGTGTCGGCCTCCCGGCCGGCCTGGCCGGTCCCGTCGGCGGTGGCGACCGCTTCCACGAGCTCGTCCATGGACAGCAGCGACCCCCGGGTCCGGACATCGGGCCAGGTGCCCTCCTGAACCCCGGCGACCACAATCAGGTCCCACTCGAGTCCCTTGGCCCGGTGCGCGGTGAGGACCGCGACCCCCTCGCCGCGCGCCGCGCGCTCGGCCAGCGTGTCGCCGACGATCTCCTGCCCGGCCATGCGGTCGAGGAACAGCTGCGGCGACCCCTGCGGCAGCCGGGCGGTGAACCGGGCCGCCGTGTCGAACAGCGCGACCACCGCGTCGAGGTCGGCGTCGGCGGCCGCGCCGCGCTGGCCGCCCGACGCGCTGGCCAGCTGCCAGCTTTCCGCCAGGCCGGACGCGTCCCACACCGCCCAGAGCACGTCGTGCGCTGTCCCCCCGTCCCGCGCCGTCCGCGCGGCGATCTTCAGCAGGTCCGCCACCCGGCGCGCCGCGGCCACGGCCGACGCGATGCCAGGCGACACGCTCCCCGTCTGCCTGCCATCGCCGGCCAGCATGAGCTCGCGCGGATCGAGCAGCGCGGCCGCGAGCGGCTCATCGGCCGGCGGCTCCCCGGCGGCCTGCGCCGCCGCCCGCAGCCAGCGGCGCAGCCGCCGCAGGCCCAGCGCATCGGTGCCGCCGAGCGGTCCGGTGAGCAGGTCGGCCGCTGCCTGCTCGTCCAGCGCCCCCGGCCGCAGCGCGCAGTCGAGCAGGGCCAGCAGCGGCCTGGTCCCCGGCTCGGCGGCCAGCGGCAGCTCGTCGTGGGCGATCGTCACCGGAACCCCGGCCGCGGTCAGAGCCCGCTGCAGCACCGGCAGCTGGCGCCTCGCGGAGCGGACCAGGACCGCCATCGAAGACCAGGCCAGACCGTCCATGAGGTGCGCCCGGCGCAGCACGTCGGCGATCAGCGCGGCTTCCTGGGCTGCGGTCGCGGCGACGATGATCCGCGCCGTGCCAGGCTCACCGTCCGGCAGCGGGACCAGCGCGCGGTGCGACCGTTCCGGGCTCCGGTCAAGGTCGGCCTGGGTGGCGGGAAGTCTCGCCGCGACCCGGCGGGAAGCGGCGAGCAGGAACGGGCCGCTGCGGCGGCAGGTGCGCAGCGCGACGACTTGCGCCGGGCTGCCGTCCGGGGCGCGGAACCTGTCGGCGAACCTGCCGACCGCCCGGGTGTCGGCGCCGCGGAACCCGTAGATCGACTGGTCCGGGTCGCCGACCACGATCAGCTCCCGGCCGTCGCCGGCCAGCGCGTGCAGCAGGCTCTCCTGCGCGGGGTCGGTGTCCTGATACTCGTCGACCAGGACCGCGTCGTAGGCCTGCCGCTCCCGGCTGCGGGTCGCGGCGCGTCCGAGCAGCCCGGCCGCGATCCGGACGATCTCCGCATAGTCGTAGGCGGGCACCGGGGCGAGGTCGAAACGGCCGGCGTACCGCTCCAGGAACGCGCCGGCCGCCACCCAGTCATCGCGCTGGCGTTGCCTGCCGAGCCGGGCCAGCCCGCGCCCGTCCAGGCCACGCTCGGCCGCGCGGAGCAGGAAATCCCGCAGCTCGGCGGCGAAGCCCCTGGTCGCGAGCGCCGGGCGGAGCCGCTCCGGCCAGCCCCGGCCACCGTCCTCGGCCTCGCCGCGGAGCAGCCGCCTGACCTCGAGCAGCTGATCCGGGCCGGACAGCAGCGTGGGTGGCTCGTCGCCATCGAGGGCGAACTCCCTGCGCACCAAAGCGTAGGCGTAGCTGTGAAAGGTCAGCGCGAGCGGCTGCCTGGTCGTCCGGCCGAGCCGCATGGTGATCCGCTCTCGCAGCTCCTCGGCCGCCTTGCGGCTGAAGGTGAGCACGAGCACTCGCGACGGGTCGATGCCCCGGTCGGCAATCCGGTGCACCACGGCCTCGACAATGGCCGTGGTCTTCCCGGTGCCGGGACCTGCCAGCACCAGCAGCGGCCCGGCGGAGTGACGGACCACCTGCTGCTGCCCGTCGTCCAGGCGCGGCGGTGCCGCCGCCGTCGGCATCGGCCGGCGGACGAGGCGATATGCGGGCGCGGTGGAATCCATTTCTCCTGGCGCGGGGACGGGCCGTCCGGGAGCCGGCCCAGCGGAGTCCACGCGGGAGTCACCTCTACAGGTAGCACCTGGCTCCGACAATCCGCGGGCGTCCGCGCCTATTTGGCGCGAATGGCCGCGGAAATGGACCGGGATCAGTTCCTGAGCTTGCGCAGAATGCGGGCGAGGTGGGCGCGGTCCGTCGAGCTCAGCCGGCCGAAGACCCGCTCCGCCTCGGTGCCGCGCGCCGCGCGGATCGCGTCCAGGACGCTGGCACCGTGCTCGGTCAGCTCGACCAGAGTGGCCCGCCGGTCACTGGGGTCGGGCCGGCGCTGGACCAGGCCGCGGGACTCGAGGGCGTCGACGACCTCCGTGGTGGAGCGCGCAGCGATGTGCAGATGATCCGACAGCTCGGACAGACGCAGCGTCTCGTGGTGCTTGAGCACGCGCAGCGCCCGCAGCTGGGCCGGGGTGATGTCCCATGGGGCAAGGCCTTCGTTTGACGCCTCGCGCAGCTGGCGCGTAACCGACCAGAAGAGGTCGGAAAGCGGCTCATCGCCGGATGAGCCGCTCCGGCCCGCCTCGCCGCGGTCCTCGGTCACCGGAATATCATACCAGCTTCTAGCGTTGTTCCCTCATATTGAGGTACCCTCAGTAATAGACTTCATCAGGCCCGGAACGTTCGAGCAGCGGGCCACTTCGACAGAATCGAGCAAAATTTTTGGAAACACAGCAAACGAACCGAGACAACAACAGCAGGGGCCGAGCTCACGGCCCGAGGACCGTCACAGCCGCCGAGAAGGCGCAGGCGCGCGACGTATCCCTGCGCCGCATCGGCCGGCTGTTCACCCCCTACCGCTGGCAGCTGGCAATCGTCACTGCCATCATCGCCGCCTCTTCCATCGTCGGGCTGGCCTCCCCGTTCCTGCTCCGCGCTGTGATCGACACCGCGCTGCCAGACAGGAACCTGCGGCTGCTGGTCTGGCTGGTGATCGGCATGGTCGCCGTCGCGGCCATCACCTCTGTCTTCGGCGTGATCCAGACCTGGATCAGCACCAAGGTCGGCCAGCAGGTCATGCACGCGCTGCGCACCAGCGTCTTCGGCCACCTGCAGCGCCAGTCGATCGCGTTCTTCACCCGGACCCGCACCGGCGAGGTCCAGTCCCGTATCACCAACGACATCGGGGGCATGGAATCCGTGGTCACGTCGACCGCGACCTCCATCGCCTCCAACCTCACCACCGTGGTCGCTTCCGCGGTCGCCATGGTCGCCCTTTCGTGGCGGCTGTCGCTCATCTCGCTGGTCGTCATGCCGCCGGCGGTCTACCTGACCCGCAAGGTGGCTGGCATGCGCCGGGCCATCACCACCCAGCAGCAGCGCGAGCTGGCCGACCTCAACGTCACCATCGAAGAGGGACTGTCGGTCAGCGGCGTCCAGCTGGCCAAGACCATGGGCACCGGACCGTCTCTGGTCCGGCGGTTCACCGATTCCTCGGCCCGCCTGATCGACCTGGAGCTGCGGTCCCAGCTGGCCGGGCGCTGGCGGATGGCCTCACTGAGCATCATCTTCGCCGCGATCCCCGCGGTCATCTACCTCTCGGCGGGCCTGCCGTTCACCGCCGGCACCATCAGCATCGGCACCCTCATCGCGTTCACGACCCTGCAGAACAACCTGTTCCGGCCGATAACCGGGCTGCTCAACACCAGCGTCTCGGTGATCAGCTCGCTGGCGCTGTTCGCGAGGATCTTCGAATACCTGGACCTGCCGGTCGAAGTTGACGATCCCGCCCACCCGGTCGAGATCGACCCGGCACAGGTCACCGGGCATGTCCGCTTCGAGGACGTCAGCTTCGCGTATCCCGCCGCTGACCGGCCCGCCCTGTCCGGCATCGACCTGGACGTCCCGGCCGGCCGCACCCTGGCCCTGGTCGGCGAGACCGGGTCGGGCAAGACCACCCTCGCCTCGCTGGCCGCCCGGCTCTACGACCCCAGCAGCGGCAGCGTACGCATCGACGGCATCGACATCCGCGACATCAGGCTGGCCGACCTGGCCGCGATCGTCGGCGTGGTCAGCCAGGAAACCTACCTGCTGCACACCACGGTGCGGGAGAACCTGCGCTACGCCAAGCCGGAGGCCACCGACGCCGAGATCGAGGAGGCCGCGCGTGCGGCCCAGATCCACGACCTGATCACCGGGCTGCCGGACGGCTACGACACCATGGTCGGCTCCCGCGGCTACCGTTTCTCGGGCGGCGAGAAGCAGCGCCTGGCCATCGCCAGGACCCTGCTGCGCGACCCGCGCGTGCTCGTGCTCGACGAGGCCACCAGTGCCCTGGACACGGAGACCGAGCGCGCCGTTCAGAAGGCGTTCGACACCCTCGCCCAGGGCCGCACCACGATCACGATCGCGCACCGGCTCTCGACCGTGCGCAACGCCGATCAGATCGTCGTGCTGGATCACGGCCATATCGCCGAGGCGGGGACCCACGGCAGCCTTCTGGCCGACAACGGCCGTTACGCCGCGCTCGCGGCATAACCTGGCCAGATCGCCCACACTCAGATCACCGCCCCGATCGTGGCGATCGTCATCGGCGCAGGCGCGCTGCACGCGGTCTGGAATGCGATCGTCAAGTATCTCGACGACAGGCTCGTGGTGTTCGCCCTGATCGGGATCGCCTCGACGGTCGGCGGCGGTCTCATGCTCGCCATATCCGGGCTGCCGTACCGGGCGGCGATCGGCTTCGCCGCGGTGTCCGCGGCGATCCACATCGGCTACGACCTGGGGCTGATGAACTCCTACCGGCTCGGCGCGTTCAACCAGGTCTATCCGATCGCCCGGGGCACATCGCCACTGCTGGTAGCGTTCGGCGCCTACTTCCTTGCCGACGAGCGCCTGGGCGCCGTGCCGCTGGCCGGGGTCGCGATCCTCGCCGCCGGGCTGGCCAGCCTGGCGCTATCCTCCGGCCGGCTGACCTCCTCGGAGCTGCCCGCGATCGGTGCCGCCTTGCTCACCGGGCTGGCGATCGCCGGCTACACGATCGTGGACGGCCTCGGCGTGCGCCGGGCCCACGATCCTTACGCGTATGCGGGGCTGCTGTTCTTCCTTCAGGGACCGGTGTTCCCGGTGATCGCCGCCTTCCGGCGGCCGAGGTCGTGGCTGACCGGCCCGGGGACGGGCAAGGGCCTGCTGGCCGGCGCGCTGGCGCTGGTTGCCTACGGGATCGTGCTCTGGGCGCAGACCAGGGCGCCGCTGGCCGAGGTCGCCGCGATCAGGGAGACCGGTGTGGTCTTCGCCGCGCTGATCGGGATGAAGCTGTTCGGCGAGCGGTTCGGTCTCCGGCGGCTGGCTGCGGCCCTGGTGGTGGCGGCCGGCATCGTGCTGATCAGCGCCTGAGGCGGTCACGGCCCTGGCGTCCAGCGCGCGCGGCGCATGTCCACCCGGCCGGGCCTGCCGTCGCCGTCGAGGCGCATCGGCGTTCCTTCCTCCCGGTACCGGGCCAGCGCCGTCCGCTCGTGGCCGGCCAGCAGCGATCCGTCGGCGTGAATGACCCGCCACCACGCGACGCCGCCACCCCACAGCGCCATCACCCGCCCCACCTGGCGGGGCCCGCCCTCGCCGAGGTACTCCGCTATGTCGCCGTAGGACATCACCCGGCCCCTCGGTATCGCCTCGGCCACGTCAAGGACCTGGCCAGCGAAGTCGGTCAGCCCGCCCGGTGCCGGGCCGACCGGGACCGCAGCCCCGGTCCGCTGGCGCCCGCTGCGGCCCGCCGGACGCCGGTCAGGACTCATTCGCCGGGTCGGCAGCGCCGTGCTGTTCCTCAGCCGCCCCGCCGTGGCCTGGTGGCGTGGCGAGCCACTCCTGCGGTAGGGGCGCCGGGTAGCTGGCTGTCCCGTCCCGGGCAGGCCCGCGGTATCCGGCGGTGCGCACCGGCCGCCGCATCAGGACCAGACGGCTGGTGGCGATGACGATCATCGCCATGCAGACAGTGGCCAGAACGCAGAACAGCACGAGTTGCCGCACGCCCCGGGGGGGGACCGGAGCCGGCGGCACGGCCCCCACCCCGCCACCGAAGCGGATGTTCGCGCTGACACCCGGGGTCAGCACGGCGGTACGCCGCAAGCCCGTCCTGGGCGACCCGGGCCCGGCCAGGACGCGCGCGGACAGCCGCGCGGCGGCCCTCAGGGCGGCTGCGGCGTCCACCGTGCCGAACCCGACTTCGTCGTTGTAACCGCTCAGAGGACGATTGCTGGCCGAGGAGGTGATCGCCTCCCGCACCATGTCCGGCGGGAGCGACGGGTACGCGGACTTGATCAGAGCGGCCACCCCCGCGGTCAGCGCGCAGGCCGGGCTGGTCCCGCTCACCAGCCAGTACTGGCCGTCCCTGCCCTGGGCCGGCACCTCGACCCCGGGGGCGGCGACCTGCACCGAGATGTTGTCGCTGGAGAAGCTGGCAGCCCCGCCGTTCGCGCCGACGGCGGCCACCCCGAGCACGCCAGGATAATTCGCCGGGAACGAGTACGGGGCGTGGGCACTGCCATGGCCGGTCGTCGCGTCTCCCGAGTTGCCCGACGACGCGACGATCACGACGCCCCGGTTCAGCGCATCCTGGAGCGCGTGCCGCACCGGCAGGCTGGGCAGGCCGTAGCCCAGGGACATGCTGATGACCTGCGCCCCGTGCGATATCGCGTACTGGATCGCCCGGGCCAGCTCGCTCTGGATGCGGGCCTGTGGCTCGCGCTGGTAGCGCGAAAAATTGGGGTCGGTGCTGTCGGTGATGACGCGGATCGACAGCACACGCGACTTCGGCGCGACTCCGATGATCCCGCTGCCGCCGCCGTCGTGGCCATGACCGGCGATCAGCGACGCCATCCAGGTCCCGTGCACCCCCCAGTTCGGGTTGGACTCCGGCGTGTCGACGCCGGTGTAATTGGGGCCCGTGATCACGGAGCCGGCCAGGTCGGACACATCGGGATTCACCCCGCTGTCGATCACCGCAACGGTCACACCCTGCCCCTGGGTGACCGACCATGCGGGCTGCACGTTGAGCGCGTCAAGCACCCACTGCTGGGCGTTGCGCACGGCGTCGGCACGCGCAGGGACGGCGCCGATGGTTAGCGGCAGGATCAGCGCGGCGAGGGCGGCCAGCGCGAGCGCGCTGATGCGGCGTGCGGCACGGGGCACCCTCGCGGTCAGCACCCGGGCGCTCCGGGGCACGTGGGCGTCGGCGGCTGCACGCCGAGCGGCGTGCCGACTGCGCCGGCAATGCCGTTTGCGACGCTGGTCATTTCCTGGTCAGTGTACGAATCGGACGCAACGGAGACCGGCGGCATGCCGTTGGCGTAACCAGCCGTGGTCATGATCACGTACGGCCCATCGCTGGTCGCCCAGGAAAGCTGCCGGTCCCGGTCGCTGAACGACCCGGCCAGGGTGCCGCGGAAGCCCAGCGCGCGGACTGTGGCTTCCTGGTCGGCCGACAGTTTGCCCGCCGCCGACCTGGCCGCGCCGGCGCTGGGCATCACGGCGACACCGACGGTAACGAGCATGCTGTCGGTCTCGTCCGCGTACGTGGCGCGGAGCAGGGCGGCGCAGTGGCCGGCCGACAGCACCCGGCCGGCCGCCGGGTCGCTCGCCATCGCGCAGCTCAGCTCGCGGGCGATGCCCACCCGGTAGGCGGTCAGCGGCAGCTGACTGCTGGAATTGAGGGTAGAGGCGGCAAGCTGGTACGTGATGGTGGCGGGGAAGATCTTCCCGGCTGGCAGTTCACGCCAGCGCCGCGCGGTCTCCCAGTTCGCGATCTGCTGCTGCTGCGCCGGCGTGAACTTGCGCGGCAGCAGCTGCGCAGCAACACCCGCGGCCGACGCGGCCAGGCCGGCCATGCCCACGAACAGCACGATCAGTGTGACACTAAACCGCCAGCCGCCGCGCCCACGGCCGGCTGGCGGCGCGCTCCCATCGTTGTCCGGAGTCTCCGGCTGCATGGACACACAGAAATGCTACGGCCTGGCCATGCCGCGACGTGCGGCCAGAGGAAGGTTCGCCTCCCGCGACCGTGATCATCGTCCCGGTTCGCCCCAGCGCCGGCTCAGTAGGTCGGCAGCGACGGATCCACCTGGTTGACCCAGGCCAGCACGCCCCCACCGACGTGCACCGCGTCCGAGAAGCCGGCGTTCTTGACGACCGCAAGGCACTCGGCGCTCCGGGCGCCGCTCTTGCAGTGCAGCACGATCCTGCGATCCTGCGGGAGCTGCTCCAGAGCCGAGCCGTTGAGGAACTGGTCCTTGGGTATGAGCACGGAACCGGGGATGGATACGATCTCGTACTCGTTCGGCTCCCTGACGTCCACCAGAAAGATCTTGTCGTCGTTGTCGAGCATCGCCTTGAGCTCGGTCGCGGTGATCGTCGATCCCGACGCCGCGTTCAGCGCATCCTCGGACACCGCCCCGCAGAACTCCTCGTAGTCGATCAGCTCGGTGATCGTCGGGTTCTTGCCGCATACGGCGCACTCGGGATCCTTCCTGACGCGCACCGTCCGGTAGCTCATCTCCAGGGCGTCATAGATCATCAGCCGCCCGACCAGCGGCTCGCCGATCCCGGTGATGACCTTGATCGCCTCGTTGACCTGGATGGACCCGATGGAGCCGCACAGCACGCCGAGCACGCCACCCTCGGCGCACGACGGCACCATGCCAGGCGGCGGCGGTTCCGGGTAAAGGCAGCGGTAGCACGGGCCGTACTCGGCCCAGAACACACTGGCCTGCCCGTCGAAGCGGTAGATCGATCCCCAGACGTAGGGCTTGCCGAGCAGCACGCAGGCGTCATTCACCAGGTACCTCGTGGCGAAGTTATCCGTGCCGTCGACGATCAGGTCGTACGGGGCGAAAATCTCCATCGCGTTGTCCGAGTCGAGGCGCTCCTCGTGCAGCACGACGTTGACAAGCGGGTTGAGCTCCCTGATGCTGTCGCGGGCGGACTCGGCCTTCGGCCGGCCCACGTCCGACTGCCCATGGATGATCTGCCGCTGCAGGTTGGACTCGTCTACCACGTCGAAGTCGACGATGCCCAGCGTGCCCACCCCGGCGGCGGCCAGGTACAGCAGCGCGGGTGACCCCAGGCCGCCAGCGCCGACGCAGAGCACCCGGGCGTTCTTCAGGCGCTTCTGCCCGATCATCCCAACGTCGGGGATGATCAGGTGGCGTGAGTAACGTCTGACCTCGTCAACGGTCAGCTCGTCGGCCGGCGTGACCAGCGGTGGCAACGACACGGTGCTATCTCCAGGGAGGAATGCCGGGTCTCGGCTCTTGTTCGGCGGGTATTCAGGTGCCCGCCTGGTGAACCAACCACGGGCCGTTCGCATTCCATCGCCCTGCCCGGCCGGCCGCCGGGCCGGAGCCCAGAATGTCGTGGGTCCCGGGTACAACACTGACATGCCCGGGCCGTTGGCGCCGCCCGGGACCCGCCTAGATCCCCGGAGGTCCGATGACCCCACCGCCCCCGACGTCAGCAGGGGAACCGCGGCCCCGGGCCCGCGGATCTGGGGGCCCCGCGGTACTGCCGCTTGTCCCCGGCTTCGAGCGGACACCGGCGAGGAAACGGCCGCTGCCGGACGCTGCGGCGGTCCGGCTGGTCGTTGTTCCCGACTCCGCGCCGCCCTATGACGATGGGCGCACGATGCCACCTTCTGGACGCCGTGAGCCAGCTGAGCCGCTGCGGGCCGGTGAGCATTGGCGGAAGTCCTCGCCGGAGGTACCCGAGCCGGGCCCCGGCCGCGCCGGGCAGGCAGCGGCCGCCGGGTGGCCGAGCCAGTTCGCCCAGGTTCTCGCGGAGACACTCGCGGGATCCCGGCCGCAGGGACAGATCACGCCGTGGACCACCGACCAGGCCCGGCGGCTCATCCGCCAGCTCCGGCCGATGCTCGCGGCCGGACCCACACCGCGGGTACGGCGCGTCCTGGCATCCCGGCCGGCCGCAGGGGTCGTCGAGATGACTGTGGTCGTGGGGTGCGGGCCGAGGATCCGCGCTCTCGCCGTCCGGCTGGAGCACCGTGGCCCACACTGCGCCGGTCCCGGGCGTGACGCCAGGGCGGCGAGGTGGGTCTGCACGGCCATCGAGGCCGCCTGAATCCCGGCCACCGGCCGCGGGGCTAATCCCAGGCTCCGACCGCCGGGCTAGCGATTACGCGGGTCGCCGTGGCACTGCTTGTACTTCCGGCCGGAACCGCACGGGCATGGCGCGTTTCGTCCTACTTTGGAAAAGTCGGTGGCGCCGGCTGAGGTGGTCCGCTGCTGCACATCCCCGCTCCCATCATCGCTGGGCGCGCTGTACTGCAGGCGGCCCGGCCGCTGCGGGCGGTCCAGGCCGCGGGC
>Ga0208725_1000055_pt1 | contig 23764 bp, 25 predicted proteins | sample MicForSoSWNH13_O_FD_188004 | JGI IMG/M metagenome (GOLD analysis project Ga0208725, IMG submission 188004) | Forest soil microbial communities from Harvard Forest Long Term Ecological Research site in Petersham, Massachusetts, USA - MetaG HF011... | ecosystem: Environmental > Terrestrial > Soil... | reverse complement strand
CGCTGAAGTACCCGTGCGGACAGGGCCGTGAGCCAGGCGAAGCCAGTGATGATGCTGATGCGCTGGAACAGCCCGCCGAGTTGAACAAGGCGCGGTGACTGGCCGAATCCCGCGGCGGCCAGTGCCATGCCGGCCAGCATCGTTATGGCTGTCCCGCGCTACAGAACCCCGCCGCCTGATGAACTCGGGCCCCTCAGACTTACTATGCCGCTCCGCTAGTGTCCAGATCGACGGCGGCAGGCTACCTCGGTCAGCGGGCCAACGGCGATGAGAACCACCAGCGGTGGTTCTCATCGTCCCTCGCGCCGTACTCGCGCAATCCGTAGGGTTGGTCGGTCGGAGCGCGGTCGATGCGGGCGCCGGCGGCCTTACTGCGCGCGTAATGGGCGTCGACGTCGTCCACGATGACCTCGAGCCCTCCGTGTGACTGTGCCGAGTCGCGTGGCGACGCCATCTGGTGTTCTTCGGTCACTGCGTGCAGCCAGATGGCGGCGTCTCCCATCCGGACCTCCCCGTGGACGACCATGCCGTCCTCGGCCCGATGCAGGCCGCCCGAGGTGAAGCCGAAGGTCTCGACCAGGAAGTCATGGGCGGCCTCGATGTCGTCGTAGACGAGGATGGGAATGACTGGCGTCTGGGTGATGGTGCCCTGCTCAATCGTCATGCAGTGAAGGTAACGAGCCGAGTATTCCGTCGTCTTGGAGAAACCTGACTCCTGGTTCCCCGGTGGATTCAGCCATCAGGGCGGTCGGGGCGCACCCGGCGAGGGCGGCAAAGTCCCGGGTGAGGTGGGACTGGTCGTAGTACCCGCACTCGATTGCCACGTCGGCCAAGGTGTGACCGTCGCGCACTTTTTGGAGCAGACCCACCGCACGCTGAAAGCGGACGATGCGGGCGTAAGCCTTGGGAGCCAGGCCCAGTTGCCTGCGAAAGCGCTCGGTGACCAAGCGCCGGCTCCATCCCGTCTCGTCCATCAAAGGCTCGACCCGAGCCCGGCCTCCGCTCGCCGCCAACTGGCACCGCAGCCAGGACACTTCCGGCGAAATTCCAGCGCAGTCGGGGATATCGAGCGCGCTGAAGACGCCATCGAGCAGGGTGAAGCGCTCCTCCCAGGTGGCGGCGTGGCCCAGCTGTTCCACCAACCCCGCTGCCCACCGGCCCAGGACCTCCTCGATGGGAACGGCGGCGTTGTTGAGTTCGCCCACCGGCCCCAGCAGCGCCAGCGCGGCGCCAGCCGACAGCTCGACCTGCACCCCGTGCTGGTGGCCGCCGAGCTGGGTGAGGCTGGGCCGGGACTGGTTGCCGACCACGAAGGCGCCGAGTGGACGGCCCGAGCCTGCTATCCCGTCGTATACGTCGAGACAGTCACCGAAGGCCAGGATGAGAGCGATCCCGCACCGGGCGACCTCACGGCGGACCATGCGGCAGGCAATCCGCTCCTCATAGCCCACATAGCCGCGCACCGCCGTGCGGGCCGCGCCTTGGGCGGCACGCACCGCCGTCTCATGGACGGAACGATCGGTGGCCCAGTGGGTCAGCACAACGTTGGCCGTCATGCCACCATGCTGGCTCATCGCACGACCGAGATGGCTACCGGCCCGCAGTCGCACGCGGTAAACCCGTGGCGACGTCGGTGGTCATCCCGCGACAATGACCGGCGTGGAGGAGGTCGAGGTCGTCGTCGCCCACAACGAGCGCGCGACCCTGCGCGTCGGCGACGTGTTCCTGAAGATCGACGCTGATCAGACGCGCACCGACGTCGAGGTCGAGGCGATGGCCATGGCGCCGATCCCGACTCCCGAGGTCCTGTGGCGGAAGCCGCCCGTGCTCGCGCTCGCCGCCCTCCCGGGGACGGCACTCGGCCGCCTCGGCGATCCGCTGACCGCGTCGCCGGCGGCGTGGGCCGCGGCGGGTGCCGCCGCCCGGATGCTGCACGACGCGCCGCTGCCGCCATGGCCCGGTCAAAGCCTCGACGAGATCGCATCGGAGCTCGACGGCGAATGCGAGTGGCTCGTCACGAACGGCGTCCTTCCCCCCGACCTGGTCATGCGCAACCACCGGATTGCCGAGGCTGCGCTCCGGCCGTGGACACCGGTGTTCACGCACGGCGACCTGCAGGTCGCCCACGTGTTCGTCGACGGTGACGAGATCACCGGCGTGATCGACTGGTCCGGGGCGGGCCAGGGCGATGCCCTGCACGACCTCGCCATCCTGACGCTCGGACACGAGGAGCACCTTGGCGACGTCATCGCCGGCTACGGCACCGACGTAGACCTCGACGTGATCCGCGCATGGTGGTCGCTGCGAAGCCTGCAGGCGGGCCGCTGGCTGATCGAGCACGGCTTTGACCCATCCTCGCCAGGCTGCGAGTTCGACGTGCTGAGATCGCAGCTGTGACGAGGTCTAGGAGTTGGGCACCACCTCGATGGTGTCGCCTACCGGGCGGAGCGGGCTGGAGGAGGGATCGTCCAGTACTTGCCCATAGGAGGCGAATTGGGTGGATCCCCCGCCGTCCAGATTCATGGCATCGACCGCCCCGAGGGAGCGCATGAGGGCGGCCTCCTCGGTGAGGGTCATGCCCTCGCTGATGCCCGGGATCCCATCGACGGTCGCCAGCAGGATCCGGCCCTGGCTGTCCACCCCGATCATGGTCCGGGCGTGACGGTAGGCGCTGAAGGTGTAGTCGTTGAGATCCTGCAGGTCGAGCACGCCCTCGGCGACGGCGTCGATGGCGGGCCGGCCGTTCTGCAGCAGGATCGGGCCGGCGCTTGTGACGGTCATGCCCGGGTTCAGCTGAAGCGGCCCGCCTTGCCCGGTCCAGAGCCGTTCGCTGACCGACAGCTGGGCGCCCACCTGCGCGTGGGACCCGAGCCAGGCCGCCTCGGTGCCGATGGCCTGCACGGCCCAGTCCCCGGCTGGGAGGGTGCCGCCCGGGGTTCCGGCCGACACGACCTGGCCCTGCGGGTCGACGACGGCTTGGAGGGCGGGGCCCGAGCTCGGCGCTGGTGGCAGCGGCGCCCCGAACTGGGGGGTGAACAGGACGAGGTCGTTCGGTCCGGTGCAGACCGTGTTCTGCCGGGGCTCGTCGGTGGGAGCGAACCCGAGCACCCCGCAGTCCTCGGCAGCGCCGGGGAGCCGATTGACGCCGAGGATCCGGACGGATGCACCGCCCGAGCCCCGCAGTATCGCCAGTGACGACAGGTTCAGGATGCGCAGCTGGTTCTGGCCGTCGAAGACGGCTGCAGCGCGATCGCCGTTGGCGAGCGACTCGATGACACCGTTCTGGACCGACAATCCGGTGTTTACCCCGCCAACGTACGTGGCCATCGGGGCGTCGATTGTGAAGAAACCGCCGTTCGTGGCGGCGACCGAGCCGAGTGCGGCCGACGCCGCCTGGGCGGTGGTCCGGCTCGCGATCGCCGGCCCGTGATATGCGAACACCCGGCCGTCGAACTTACGGGGGTTGATGATGGCGACGTGCACCAGTTCGGCGTCGGGCGCCGGTGCCGGGTCGAAGCCCGACCACTCGACCAGCGGGGCGAACCCGTCAGCGGTCAGCTCGGACGCGACCGTTTCGGCGGCCGTCTGGGTAGCGAACTTCCCCACCCGGACGCGCACCCCCATTACCCCGCGAGGGTCGTCGGTGTAGGCGGGCCAGGGCAGCTCGGCCGCTGACGGTGAGAACCCGTCGGCGACCAGCGCCGCCTCGGTACTGCGCGCCCACGAGAGGCCGCCCGCCTCGGCCTCCTCACTGGTCCCGTTGAACGGGCTCGTCGCCGGGGCCTGGATCGTGATCGTCCAGTTGGGATGGACGAGAGGATCGGTGTACGTGCCGCTGAGCAGGGTCACTCCCGGCACCGGCGACGTGGAGGTCCAGGAGATGTGCGAGACGAACGCCGTCGAATCCGCGACCGGCGGCGCAATCCGGGACGCATGCGGCGCGGAAAGACCCTTGGCCTGGGCGGCCGTGCCCATCCCCAGGGCCACGACGACTGCCGCGGCCGCCACGGCCCCGGCCGGACGCAACTTCCTCCGCCGGGTCGGAGTGCTCGCACGAACATGAGAAGGCTCTCGCACCATTGCCTCCTGGGCTTCGCTTGATGGCCAGCCTCACGCTAGGGAGACAGGAAGACCGCAGCGCGAACCGATCCTTACCCGGCCATTACAAGTCAACGAAGACCTCAGGATCAGCTGGGCGACGTCATCGTGCTTTGGTGACTCCGCCTTGAGCTTTTCGTGCGGAGGGCGCGAGCAGGCCCAGGGCGCGGGCGCGTTCCACCGCCTCGTGGCGGCCGTGGACGCCGAGCTTGGCGTACAGGTGGCGCGTGTGAGTGCTGACGGTGTTCACCGAGAGGAACAGCTCATCGGCGATCTCGGGTGCCGTGAGGTGGGTCGGCAGGTAGCGCAGCACCCGGATCTCGCTATGGGTGAGTTGCTCATCCAGGCCGCGGCTGCGGGCCCATCCCGCTTGGCTGCCGGGCGGCCGCTCGGACCCGTTCCCGGCGAGCAGACCCTGGATCTCGGCGATCAGGCCGGCGTGGGCGGTGCCATGCCGGGCGTGGCGCTCGAGCAGACCTGGCGCGGGGTGCAGCAGGAACAACGAGAGCGCACCGTCGGGCTCGGCCAGGTCCAGCGCGCGTTCCAGGGCCCGCCCGGCGGCGGCCGGGTCACCGAGCACGTCCCGGGCGATCGCCTCGAGCAGGAAAGCGCGAGCCAGCCCAGTCCACGGGAGCACGGCGGGGGCGCCGTCGAGGACCGGCGCGAGCGCGGCGACCGCAGCGTGCGGGTCGTCTTGAGTGAGCCGCAGCGTCGCGGTGGCGATGCGTGTCTCCTCGTGGTCAGGGTTTTGGCCGCCGAGTTCGGCAAGTGCCCGCTCGGCGCCCTCGCTATTACCCAGACGCACCAGGGCGTGCACCCGCAGCGCCCGTGCCCGAGGGACGGTGTAGTGCGGAGCAGCGAGCCGCCGGGCCAGCGGCTCGGCGGCCTGGAACGCGGCCAGCGCGTCGGCGTCCCTTCCGCGCGCCAGCTCGAGCAGCCCGCGGATGTAAAGGATGACATGTCCGGTCGCGGGCTGAGCTTCGGCGGTGAGGGTGCCTTCAGCACGCTGGACCCAGGGCTCGGCCTCGTCAAATCTTCCCTGCCACGTCAGCATGGATCCCAGCACCATGCAGGCGGTGCCGGCGGCCGGGTCGCTCTCCCAGCCGTGCCGTTCGGCCAGCTCGATCGCCTGCCGGCTGCCTTCGGCCGCCCGTGCATACGACTGGAACATCTCGACCGCCGCCAGGTGCGCCAGGCCGGTGAACTCCAGAAACGGCCGTCCGATCCGGTGCGCCAGCGCGATGCCGCGCCCAAGGTGCCGCGATGCCCCCTGGAACCGGCCTGTCCAGACCTCCGTGATGCCGAGGCTGATCAGCGCCCGGGTGCGCAGGTCCTGGCCCAGGGAGCGCTGCGCCGCGCCCGGGGTCTCGGCCAGGGCCTCTAGCCGCACGGCCTCCTCGGCCACCTTCGGCAGGTCGCCGCGCTGGCGGACCACGAGCAGCCGGACGATGCCGAGCAGCAGCTGGGTCTGGGCGCGCCGGGTGTCCGGCACCGAGGCCGTTCCGCGCTCTGCCAGGCCCAGGTACCGCTCGGCCGCCTCCAGCGACCCGTACGCCAGCTCGTCCGCCGCGGCCACCGCCGCGAGCCCCGCATCGGCCGCGCGGACACTGGGCGGGAATCCGGTCAGCAGCTCGTGGGTGGTGGCGGCCTGCCCATCCAGGTGCAGGCCGGGCCAGTTATCGGCGAGCAGCCCGGCGGCCAGGTCCCAGTCCCCGGCGGCCTGGGCGTGCCGGATCGCCTCCACCGGGTACCCATGCTCCGCAAGCCAGCCAGCCGCCATCCGGTGCAGCACCGCGACCTCATCGGACGCGGCACGGCGCAGCTCTAGCTGCAGCAGCCCGGCGAACAGCTGGTGGTAGCGGAACCAGGACCGCGACCCGTCCAGCGAGATCACGAACGCGTTCGCTTGCTCCAGGTCCTGCAAGACCCGCTCTCCGCCGTTGTCTCCGGTCAGCAGGTCCGCTAGCTCCCCGTTCACCCGCCCCAGGATGGAGGTGCGCAGCAGCAGCCGCCTGACCTCTTCGCGCTGCCGGTCCAGCACCTCGTCCAGCAGGTATTCGGCCACCGTCCGCTCGGTGCCGGAGAACCCGGCCGCGAACCGTGCCGGATCGGGGTGCCCGGCCAGCGACAGCGCAGCCAGCCGCAGTCCCGCCGCCCACCCCTCCGTCCGCTCGTGCAAGCTCACCAGCGCCGAATCGGGCAGCTGCACTCCCGCCGTCGCGAACAATTCCCGCGCCTCCGCGACGGTGAACCGCAGATCGAGCTCGCGGATCTCGGCCAGCTCGCCTTCCAGCCGCAGCCGGTGCAGGCCCAGCCGCACATCATGGCGGGTGGCCAGCACGAACCGAAGCCGCGGCGGCGCGCGCAGCACCAGCAGCTCCAGCTGCCGCAACGTATCCCGGCCCAGCTCGTGCACGTCGTCGATGACAAGCCAGGTCGGCTCCGCCAGCGGCGCCAGGTCCGTCAGCAGCCGCTCCACGATCGCCCAGCCGTCCAGGTCCGGCGCCGCCGTGAGCGGCTGCACCAGCGCCGAACCCTGGGCCGTCTCGCGCAGTGCGCTGAGTACCGACAGCCAGAACCGCTGCGGATTCCGCTCCTCGCCATCCACCGATACCCACGCGGCGTGCCGGACCAGGCCAGCCTCGGCGATCCAGGACCGCATCAGCACCGTCTTACCGCTCCCGGCCGGCGCCGATATCTGTACGACGCGTTCCGCTCCGGCCAGTCGCCCGAACAGCGCGCAGCGAGGCACGACCCCTGCTCGGATGGGAGGAGTGGCCGGAACATCAGGAGTTCCTGGCTCCCCGCCGGACGGCGTGGCGCCCTTTATCGGCCAGGGGACAACTGCGACGTTGCCGGGCCCGTCCAGACGGACTCGGGAAGATCCCAGCTCGCGCGGGATCGCCGGACAGGTGGCTAGCTCGCTCATGCTGCAACTGCCCGGTCGGCCGGTCCGCCATCGAGATCGGCTGGTCTCATGCTGTGCCCATCTGGTCGGGAAGGAAGCGGAACTCCACCAATACTGCGCGAGCACCTGGCGCCGCGCCTTGGGTCAACTGACCCCGCCCTGTCGCGAGCGGCCGGGGGAGTGGTGGCTTGCCCTGGCAGGTCCGGGTCACACAGACTGCGGGAGTGACCCTTGCCTGGGGCGTCCAATGACGGCGCCGGAGCTCATCGGGCGGGACTCGGAGATCGCCGCGGTGGAGTTGCTGCTGGCTGGTACCGCCGACGGCGGCGGGTCGTTGCTGGTGCTCGGCGACCCGGGGATCGGGAAGTCGGCGCTGGCGGAGATGGCAAGCCGGCGCGCGGCCGATCGCGGGATGCGGGTACTGGCCTGCGCGGGTGTCCCGGGCGAGGCGCACCTGTCGTTTGCCGGCCTGCACCAGCTGCTGCGGCCGGTGCTGGCAGAAGCCGACGGGCTGCCGCGCGGCCAGCGGGATGCGCTGCTAACCGCCCTGGGGGTGGGCGACGAGGTGGTTCCGGCCATGCCGCTGGTCGGGCTGGCGACTCTGGAGCTGCTGGGTGCCCGAGCCGGGCGAGCGCCGGTCCTGGTGGTCGCTGAGGACGTGCACTGGCTGGACTCCTCCACCTGCGAGGTGCTGGCGTTTGTGAGCCGCCGGCTGGGCGCGGACCCGGTTGGGCTGGTAGCCACCGCCCGCGAAGCCGAGCTGGATGACAGCCCGCTGGCCCGGGCCGGGCTGGCGGAGCTGCGCCTCGGCCCGCTGGACCCGGCGGCCGCGGCCGCGTTGCTGGACGCGCGTGAGGTGCTGGATCCGGCGGTTCGCCGGCGGGTGCTGGCGGAGGCGGCCGGGAATCCGCTGGCCCTGGTGGAGTTGCCGAGGACGGCCAGCCAGCGCGACACCAGCGGGGCTCTGAACGGGTGGATTCCGCTGACCAGGCGCCTGGAGCAGGCGTTCGCGTCCCGGCTGCCAGGGCTGCCTGCGGTGACCCTCACCGCGTTGCTGGCGGCGGGGCTGAACGACGAGGACGCGGTGGCGGAGGTGCTGGCTGCGGCGAGCTTGGTTGCGGGTGCGCAGGTGACGGTGGCGGATCTGGCGGCGGCCGTGGTGGCGGGGCTGGCTGAGGTGGACGGGCAGAGCGTGCGGTTCCGGCATCCGCTGGTGCGGTCGGCGGTGTGCGAGGCGGCCGGGCTGGCGCGGCGGCAGGCCATGCACCGGGCCCTGGCGGAGGTGCTGGCGGCGGTGCCCGACCGCCAGGTGTGGCACCGGGCGGCGGCCAGCCTGGGGCAGGACGAGGAGGTGGCAGCCGGGCTGGAGGCTGCCGCGGACCGGGCCTTCCGCCGCGGGGCGATCACGGAACAGGCCGCGGCCCTGGCCCAGGCGGCCCGGCTCAGCCCGAGTTCCGCCCAGCGCGGGCAGCGGCTGATCCGCGCCGCGTGGGCGTTTCATGACCTGGGCCGTCGCCAGACGACGCTGCGGCTGCTTGATGAGGCCGAGCCGCTGGACCTGGAACCGGGGGACCGGCTCCGGCTGTCTTGGTACCGCGAGATCGAGGGGTCCGCCACCCGGTCGGGCACCCGGCCGCTGGCCGCCCTTGCGGACCTGGCCGACCAGATGCGCCAGGACGGGGACATCGACCAGGCGCTGTTCACGCTCGAGAACGCGGCCCTGCGGTGCTGGTGGTCGAACCCGGACCGGCGGACCAGGCAGCGGATGACCGCGGTAGCCGAGGCCGTGCCGGTCGCCGGCGACGATCCGCGGCTGCTGGTCGTCTTGGCGCACAGCGACCCTGCCAAGAATGGCGTGGCGGTCCTGGCCCGGCTGGGCCGGCACCAGCCCGGCTCGGGCACTGCCTATCAGGACTGCCTCCTGGGCTACGCCGCCGCAGCCGTCGGAGCATGCGAGCAGGCGGTGGGTTTTCACGCCGCGGCAGCCGCCGGGCTGCGTGCCCGCGGCTGGATGGGCCTGCTCGGCCAGGTCCTGCTCAGTCAGGGGTGGTCAGCGCTGCTGCTCGGCCAGGCCGGCCTGGCCGGGCCGGCCGCCGAAGAAGCCATCCGGCTGCTGACCGAAAGCGACCTGCCGCTGTGGGCGGCCTGCGCTCAACTCGTCCAGGCGGTCCTGGCCGGCCGGCGCGGCGACACCGCCACCGCCGACGAACTCACCGCCCAGGCCGAGCGTGTCCTACTGATGGGGGGCGTGCCCCCGCTGCTGGCCCAGGTCCAGCTCGCCCGCGGAACCGCCGCGCTCAGCGCCGGCCGTCACGACGAGGCTTACGAGCAGCTGGCCCGGATCTTCGACCCGCATGACGCCGCCTATCACCCGCACCTGCGCGCCTGGGCCCTGGTTGACCTGGCCGAGGCAGCCGCCGGTGGCTACCAGGACGCGGCCCGCCGCCATTACGCCGAGCTCGTCCCGCAGGCGACCGCGACCGGTTCGCCCCTGCTGCGCGCCAGCCTGGCCGTGGCGGCACCGATGCTGGCCACCGACGACGCGCAGGCACTGTTTGACGCTGCCTTCGACACCGACCTGGCGGCCTGGCCGCTGCACCGTGCGCGGCTGCAGCTCGCATACGGCATGTGGCTGCGCCGCCGCCAGCAGGCCGGCGACTCCCGCGCGCCGCTGCGCACGGCGAGGGACACTTTCGACGGGCTCGGCGCCGATGCCTGGGCCGAGCGCGCCCGCGCAGAGCTGCGCGCGGCCGGCGAGCGCAGCGGCCAGCCCGCCCCCCGCGCGCTGGACCTGCTGGCCCCGCAAGAGCTGCAAATCGCGCGGCTAGCCGCGGAAGGGCTGAGCAACCGGGAGATCGGCCAGCAGCTGTACCTATCGCACCGCACCGTCCGCAACCACCTGTACCGCATCTTCCCGAAGCTGGGCATCACGTCGCGTACCGAGCTGGCAGCCGTCGCGGGCGCTTCTCCAGATCCGGCGTAGGCCACTAACGGCCTTCGCCGCAGCGGCGTCGTGGCAGAAGCACAGCCGCCACCTCGCGTTCAGGACGCTGGAACAGTGAGCTGACCCGGGGCTCTCTGGGTCATGGCCTCGGTTCGGCCGGCGGGCTCTTCTCGCGCTGGTGATAGCCGGCGGTCATGCCGCCGTCGACCAGCAGCACCGTCCCGGTGATGAACGCAGCCTCGTCGCTCGCGTAGAAGACCGCCGCGGCGGCCACGTCGCGGGCCTCGCCAATCCGGCCGATCGGCGGGACCGGCCACTCGCGGTCCTCGGGGCGCTCCTTTTCTTCCCCCGGCGGGGCCATGTGCCGCATCCCAGGCCAGGTGTCGCCCGGGCAGAGCACATTCGACCGGACCCCGTCAGTGCCGCCTTCCAGCGCCAGCATCTTCCCCATCATCACCACGGCCGCCTTCGAGACCGAGTACAGCCCGATGGCCTGCTCGCCCCAGATGCCCGCGTCGGATGCGATGTGGATCATGCTTCCGCGGCCGCGGGCCAGGTGCGGATAGGCGGCCTGCGCGTACAGAAGGCAGCCCCGCACGTTCACGTCCATGAGCCGGTCGTAGTCCGCCAGCGGCGTTCGCAGCAGGCTTGCCTCGACCCCGATCCCGGCGTTGTTGACCAGCACGTCGAGGGCGCCGAGGTGCTCGACCGCCACGTCCACCGAGCGCGCCACCGCAGCAGGATCGCCAGCGTCGGCGGCCACAAACCAGCTCTGGCCGGCATCACCGAGCGCCGTTTGCGCGCGCAAGCCCAGCTCCTGATCCCGCCCGGTTATCACCACCCTCGCGCCCTCACGCAGGAATCTCTCGGCGATGGCAAGGCCAATGCCGGTCGTTCCCCCGGTGACCAGCGCCTGCTTGCCCTGCAGCCGTCCCGTGCCGGCGGTCATATCCATCTGGCGCAACTGCTTTCAGTCGACGAGCCTGCCCCTGGGCAGTTAGCGGACACCCCATTGTCCAGCCCATGCCGCTGCCAGTATCGGCTGGTGTTCCCGGCCGCCCGTGCGCGCCAGCACCCGAACCCCGGCACCGGCTGCCGGGGGCGCGCGTGCTCCAGGTCGTCGCCTGCCTGCCGCCCGCCCGGATCAGGTGACCGCAGCGGCGCGGCTGGCAGCGAGGTGTCACATCTGCCGCATCTTCTGGTAGCGGATCACGTCGTCCTTGTTGAGGTACAAGATCACGCCCACGGCCACGGCGCTGACGGCGGCAGCCCATTTCAGAGACTTCATCGATTCCTCCACTGACAACGCTTACCCCTAATCGCTTACCTCACGCGCACCGCCTCAGTCCCGGCGGCCTGGCCGTGGGATGCAGGCGATGACGTGGGGCTTCGTCGGCCCCGGAGGCTGGCGAGCGGCACGGGTCAGCTGACCTTAAGCGTATGTGCTTGCCGGCGGACTTCGGTAGCTCTACGCTCACTGTTGCTCACTAAGAGTGATAGATGCCCGCCGGGCCGCTTGCCGGCCGAACAGATGCCGGTGCTTGCTCCTGGAGGAGTCCGCAAGCCTTGCAGAGCGACGTCAACCTGCCTGTGCCATCCGGGCCCAGGTCAGCCTCGTTAACCGGGCCGCCCGAGCGGCGGCTGCGGGGCAGGCACAGCGGGGGCCACCAGCCGCTGGGAGCCAGGGGCCGGGTGCTCGCCGTTGGCGTTCTCGTCGGGATCGGGATCGTGCTGATCGTTTTCCAGTACCAGATCCGGCATTTGGAGGCCGACGCGGCGGCGCAGCTCTACAACCTCGTCACGCCCGCCGCGGCCCTGGCCAGCGCCCCGGTCATCACGTTCGGGCCCCGGACGCCCGGCGGATTCGGCCTGGTGATCACACCCGACGCCAGCATGGCGCTGCTCATCGCGCCGCTGTGCGGGCTCGGCATGGTACTGATCCGGCCGCGCCGGCCCCAGGTGCGCCGGGCGGCAAAGGCGCTCGCGGTCGCGTCCCTCGTCATGGTCGCCGGGGACTTAGTGCGGATCGGCTCCATCGCGATGACGATCCGGATGGATGGCATCGAGACCGGATACCAGGTCAGCAACCTGATGCTGGGCCCGGTGGTCAGCATCGTGTGCGTCGCGCTGAGCCTGGCGCTGCTCGCGCTCATGCTCAGGTCGCCAGCCGGCCAGTCTCCCTAGATGATGCGGACGCCCCGCCGGAGCGATAGGGGTGCTACTTTCAGTAGTCACAAATTTGCTCAGAGTGATGGAGTCAGCGTGAACAAATCTACGCCGCCGGGACGGCCGGCCTGGCTCGCACTCGGCGTGCTTGGCCTGGTGCTGCTGTTCGGCCTCGGATACCGGTTCAGCCGGCGCCGGCCGCGTGCCGCGGCTGGCGACGTCAGCGCCCAGTGAAGGCAGGCGCGCGCTTCTCGGCAAATGCGCGCTGGCCCTCGAGGTAGTCCTCGGACCGGAAGCAGGCCTCGATCATCGCCTGCGCCCTGGCCATGTCGTGCTGGCCGGGGGACTGGCCAGCGGCACGGATCGCCGCCTTGCACGCGGCCACGGTGAGCGGCGCGTTGGCGGCGATGGCCTGGGCCAGGGCCATCGTCTCCGCACGCAGGGCAGCCGCGGGGACGACCCGGTTCACCAGGCCCATCGCCACGGCCTCCGCGGCGGAGAACCGCTGGGCCGTCAGCAGCACCTCCGACGTGCGCGCGGGGCCGATCAGGCTCGTAAGCGCGGTCACGGCGGCCATGCCGGGGCCCAGCCCGAGCCGGGCAGCCGGCACGCCGAACTGGCTGTCGTCGGAGGCGACGCGGATATCGGCCTGCAGGGCGGTGAACAGGCCACCGCCGATGCAGAAGCCACGGATCATGGCGATAAGCGGCTTGTCCAGGCTGGCCCAGGAGCGGCTGAGCGTCTCGCCAATCCGGTCGTACTGGGCGCGGGCGGCGGGGGAGGTGCGCATGTCGGCGAACTCGGAGATATCGGCGCCCGAGGCAAACGCCTTGTCGCCTGCGCCGGTGAGCACCACGACGCGGACCCCGGCGTCGGCCTGCAGCGCCTCCAGCAGGCCCGGCAGCGCGGCGCGCATGTCGCTAGACAGCGCGTTGCGCTTTGCCGGGTTGTTGAGGGTCACGACCGCGACAGCGTCGGCCACCTCGACGAGCAGCTTGTCGGTGCCGGTCTCGCGGGTTGCGGGTGAACTCGGTGACGTCATGCGGGTCCTCTCAGATCACTCCCTGCGCGTGGAGCCGGTCGATCTCCTCGCGCGGATAGCCCAGTTCGGCGAGCACTTCGTCGGTGTCGGCGCCGATGTCGGGACTCGGTGTGCGGACGGTGGCCGGCCCATCGGTCATCCGTACTGCGTTGCGGAGGATGTCCAGGCGGCCGAGCGCCGGATGCTGCACCGGCTCGGTCATCGCCAGGTGCTCGACCTGCGGGTCGGCGAACACCTCGTCCATCCGGTAGACCGGGCCGCACGGCACCCCGGCCTGGTTCAGGGCCTCGACCCATTCGGCCGTGGTCCTGGTCCGCAGCCGCTCCGCGATCAGCGCGTTGAGCCCGGCCCGGTTCGCCGACCGCTTGGCCGATGAGTCGAAGCGAGGGTCGGCCGGGATCGCGGGCAGTCCGATCACCTGGCACAGGCTGTCCAGCAGCCGCCCGCCAGCGGCGCCGATGTTGACGTATCCATCGGCCGAGGCGAAGCAGCCCATCGGCACGCTCATCGGGTGATGGTTGCCCTCTTGCGGCGGGATCTCCTGGTCGATGGTCCAGCGAGCCGCCTGGAAGTCCATCATCGCGATCATCGATTCCAGCAGCGAGGTCTGCACCCAGCGCCCCACCCCGGTGCGGCTCCGGTCGTGCAGGGCAACCAGGACGCCGACGGCCAGGTAGAGGCCGGCCGCCAGGTCGGCAACAGGGATCCCGGCGCGTACCGGCCCGCCATCCGGCAGCCCGGTGACGCTCATCAGGCCGCCCATGCCCTGGGCGATCTGGTCGACCCCGCCCCGGCCCGCGTAGGGTCCGTCCTGGCCGAAGCCGGAGATGGACCCATAGACCAGCCGCGGATTGCGTGCGTGCACGGTGGCGAAGTCGAACCCCAGCCGCTCCTTGACCGGCGGGCGCATGTTCTCGATCAGCACGTCGGCGGTGTCGACCAGGCGCATCAGCACCTCGCGCCCGCCGGGCGCCTTGAGGTTCAGCGACAGCGACCGCTTGTTCCGGTGCAGGTGCTGGAAGTCGCAGCCGTGCCGGCTGCCGGTCAGGCCGGGATCCGCCGGGTCGGGCGGCGGCTCAACGCGGACCACGTCCGCGCCCCAGTCGGCGAGCTGGCGGACGCAGGTCGGCCCGGCCCGTGCGATCGTCAGATCGATGACCCGCAGGTCATCGAGCGGAAGCCGCGGGGTCACGGCTGGCCGGCCCGGGACGCACCGATCCTGACTACCATCACCTCCCCATCATCGCTTATGGGGCAATACCGGCCGACAGCGCAAGATCGCCGGAACGCGCCTGGTGCGGCGGGGTCCACTGGCCGGCCCGCGCGTGGCGCTCGCGGTCCATTGGTGTCGCCGGCCCGTGGCTGTCGCTCCAACAGCAGCCGCGCGCCGGCGACACCAATCCGCAGCGGGCAGATGGGCAGCCGAGCGCTGCCGCACATAGGCAGTGCGCGAGGCGGTCCCGCCTACACCGGCTGGGCGTGAGAACCTAGGGCGCGTGCCTGCTGCCTCCCTGGTGCGCGATGTTTGAGCGTGTTGTTGACGTCCGCTGGCGTGACGTCGACGCCCTTGCGCACGTCAACCACGCGGTGTTCCTGACCTACCTCGAGGAGGCGCGGGACGCGTTCTACGCGCAGATCCTCGGCAGCGACCCGATCTATGTGGTCGTCCGGCTCGAGGTCAACCTGCGGGCCCAGGTCCGCTACCCGGACCGGCGGGTGACCGTGCGGGTAGAGGTGGTGCAGCTCGGGACGACGAGCCTGACCACGCGGGAGACGATCCTGACGCCGTCGGGCGAGGTGGCGGCCGATGCGCGCGTGGTCACGGTCCGCTGGGATGCCGACAGCCACAAGCCGGTCCCGTTCACCGAGGCCGAACGCGCGCAGCTGACCGAGGCGATGAAGGGCTGACGCCGGTCATGCGAATGCGTCCGGCGGCGGGAGCGGGGACGGCTCCGCGTCCGCGTCGGTGATCGGCCTGGCGCCGGCGATGAACTGGTCGAGCGCGGGGCCCGCGACCACCCGCGCCGGGAACGGGTCGGCCAGGGCCCGCTTGGTCAGCGCCTGCACCGGGAGCTCCGCATTAGAACCGGCGATAACCAGGTTGCCGAACCTGCGGCCGCGCAGCACCCCGGCCTCCGCGATCACGCAGGCGTGCCGGAACACCGAGCGCACGGCGGCCGCCCGGCCGCGCGCGTGCGCCAGCGGCGGGCCGTCGCCGACGTTGCACGCGTAGACGCCCGACGGCCGCAGTGCTCGGGCCGCCGCCGCGGTGAACTCGGCCGACGTCAGGTGTGCCGGGGTCTGCGCCGCGGCGAACACGTCGGCCACCACCACGTCGAACGAGCCCGCGGCGACCTGCTCGAGCACCGCGCGGGCATCGGCCACCCGGACCGTGATCCGGCCGGCTCTGGTCCGGGACCGGCCCGGCTGGTTCAGTGGCAGCCGCTCCCGGACCAGCCCGGCGACCTCCGCGTCGGACTCGACCGCGAGCTGGCTTGACCCGGGCCGGGTCGCGGCCACGTACCTGGCCAGCGTCAGGCCGCCGCCGCCGAGATGCAGCACCCGCAGCGGCGTTCCGGGCGGCGCGGCGAGATCGATCACGTGCCCGAGCCGCCGCATGTACTCGAAATCCAGGTACTGCGGGTCATCGAGGTCGACGTGCGACTGCGGGACGCCGTCGATCAGCAGCATCCACGCGTGCGGCCGGTCCGCGTCGCCGAGCAGCTCCACCAGGCCGTGCGCACCATCCTGGCCGCCGGGCGCCGCGTAACGGCCACTTCCCTCATTGGGCACCTGCACATTGTCCAGCCGGCCGACCGGTAGCGTGACCCTGTGGAACACACCCGACTTGGCCGGACCGGCCTCCAGGTGTCCCGGCTGTGCCTGGGCACGATGACCTTCGGACTGCAGTGCGACGAGCCCACCTCCAGAGCGATCCTTGACCGCGCCGCCGAGGGCGGCGTCGACTTCCTCGACAGCTCCGACGCCTACCCGCTGGGCGGGGACCTGGCGACCCGCGGGGCGACCGAGGAGATCCTTGGCCGCTGGCTGCACGGCAAGCGGGATCGTTTCATCGTCGCGACCAAGTGCTTCATCCCGACCGGGCCGGCACCGTTCGACGGCGGCAACTCGCGCAAGCACATCATGTCCGCGATCGAGGCGTCGCTGCGGCGGCTGCAGACCGACTACGTCGACCTGTATCAGCTGCACGGCTACGATCCGGCGACCCCCATCGACGAGACGCTCGGCGCCCTCGACGACCTGGTGCACCAGGGCAAGGTGCGCTATATCGGCTGCTCGAACTTCCTCACCTACCAGCTGGTGCGGGCCGTCGGCCGGACCGAGACGCTCCGGCTGGCCCGCATGGACAGCGTGCAGCCCCGTTACAACCTGCTGTTCCGCCAGATCGAGCGGGAGATGCTGCCGTTCTGCGGCGAGGAGGGCATCGGCGTCATCCCGTACAACCCGATCGCCGGAGGGCTGCTGTCCGGCAAGTACACCGGGGCCGCCCCGCCGCCGGAAGGCGGCCGCTTCACCCTCGGCAACGCCGGCGGCATGTACCAGGAGCGGTACTGGCACGAGCGTGAGTTCGCCACGGTCGAGGAGCTGCGCAAGCTGGCTGAGGAAGCCGGGGTGAGCCTGGTCACGCTCGCGGTCGCGTGGGTGGCGGCGAATCCCGCGGTCACCGCGCCGATCATCGGGGCAAGCAGCCCGGAGCAGCTCGGCCCCAGCCTGGCCGCTGCCGAGTACCGGATCGACGCCGACCTCAAGAACCGGCTCGACGAGCGCACTCGCGAGTACCGCATGGGCGACGCTCCCCGGTAGCGGTCACGCGTCGGGGCCGTGGGCCCGGCGGTACGCCTCCAGCCAGCCCAGGGAATCCTCGGTCCGCACGGTGGACGGGTGGTACTCGGCGCCGACCGCGCCCTGGTAGCCCTTTGCCGCGATGTGGCCGAGCAGGAACGGGAAGTTGATCTCGCCCGTGCCTGGTTCGTGCCGGCCCGGCACGTCCGCGATCTGGATGTGCCCGATGAGCTGCCAGTAGGCGTCCAGGGTCGCGGTGAGATCACCCTCGGTCCGCTGCATGTGGTACGCGTCGTACTGCAGCCGCACGTTGGGCCGGCCGACGCCCGCAATGAAGTCGGCGGCAGCTCTGGTAGTGGTCAGCAGGCAGGGCCCGTTGTCCATCGGGTTGAGTGCCTCGATCATCACTTCGCATCCGGCCCCGGCGGCCCGGTCGGCGGCCCAGGCGACGTTGTCCCGCGCGCAGGCCAGCTGCTCGGCCTCGGAGTACCGTTCCTGCCGCAGCCCGACCAGCAGGTTGAGCCGGGAGCAGCCGCAGGCCGCCGCGATCGCCAGTGCATCGGGCACGTGGGCGCGCAGGTACCCGCTGCGGGCCGGATCGCCCGCGATCCCGCGCTCGCCCGCGGCCATGTCGCCCGCGTCGAAGTTCAGCAGCGCCAGCTGCAGGCTCCAGGTCTCGGTCAGCTCCGGCAGCGCCCGCGCCGCCGCGGTGCCCGGCCACCACAGCTCAACCGCGCGGAACCCGGCCCGGGCGGCCCGCTCGAAGCGCTCAGCGAGCGGCAGCTCCGCCCACAGCATCGACAAGTTCGCCGCGAACATCACCCACCAATGGTCTCGCACCGGCCGTGTCGATGGCTGCGGTCAGTTCGTCAGGCGCCTGGCCCTCGGCTGGCTTGCTCCGCCACGCGCTCAAGCTGGTTCCGGTACCTCTCCCACGAGCCCAGATCGCCTGGCCGCAAGTTGTCGTCGTCAGCCCCCAGCCCAGCGGCCCCGTCGATGAGCTCGCGGACAATGTCGGCATGGCCCGCGTGCCGGTGCGTCTCGGCGAGCACGTGCACCAGCACCAGATGCAGCGTTGGGTCACCCCGGTCGGCTGGCCACCAGGGCACCTGACCGCGCGCGTCCAGATCCAGCGCCGCGATCGTCTCGTCCGCATGCGCCCAGGCCCGCCGGTACATCCCGACGATCTGATCGCGGGACTCGTCGGCGGTGGCCCACATGTCCGCGTTGTTTCTGGCATCGTCCTCGGACCAGGGCCGCTCGCCGGGCGGACGGCCGAACGCATCCCCGAAGTACCAGAACTCGACACCAGCCAGGTGTTTGACCAGCCCCAGCAGGTTGGTGCCGGTCGGCGTCAGCGGGCGGCGGGCATCGTATTCAGAAAGCCCGGCCAGCTTCCACAGCAGAGCTTCGCGGGCGGCCTGCAAGTAGCGGTGCAGGTCGGCCTTGGGGTCGCCTGCCGTCATGCCGGGCAGTCTGCCATAACGCGCCGACAGCAATGGCGGGTCCAGCTCGCCCGGGCGGCAGGCCGCGATGACCTGGGATCTTAGACCCGGCGTGCAGGCCAGCAGCTACAGTCGGCCGCATGATCGTGCTTCGCAGCGTCGGGCTGTTCGTCGCCGCCGGGCTCGCGGAAATCGGCGGCGGCTACCTCGTCTGGCGGTGGCTCCGCGAGGGTTCCCCGTGGCCAGTCGGCCTCGCTGGAGCGCTCATCCTCGTCATTTACGGCGTGATCCCGACCTTGCAGCCGGCAACCGACAACTTCGGCCGGGTATACGCGGCGTACGGCGGCGTATTCGTGATCATGAGCCTTTTGTGGGGATGGGCAATCGACGGGCACCGGCCAGACAACTACGAATGGCTGGGTGCCGCCATCGTCGCAGTGGGCGTTGGAGTGATCTTCTTCAGCCCGCGTCACGGTTAACCCGCGCCGCCGAGGACGCCGACGCCTTAAGACCGTGGCGGATGGTCCCCGCGCGCGAACTCGTCGTACATGTCCTCGGCTCTGCGGTCAGTCTTCCGGGTCAGAAAACGTTTCTCGACGCCGGTCCACGAGATGAAGCCCCAGATCGCGAGAGCGAACAGGACCGGCATCACGATGTAGATCCACCACATGTTGATCACCACTTCTCGCGTAACGCCTTCCACCTTCCCCTTTGGGCGGAGGCCTAACATGGCGGCGTGGCTTCCAGCCCGCAGGGCAGGCAAGGGGCTGCTCGGGGTGGCGGGCACAGGCATGACCGAGGCGTGCATGGTCAGGCACACTTGTGGCGTGGTGCTGAACCCGTCGGCCCAGTATGCCGATGATCAAAACCTGGCAGCCCGGCAGCGTTTCTGGCGGGCTGAGAGCCCGTACTTCGACATCGTCGGCTGGGTACTGGGTCTGGCCGGGCTCACGGCCGGGATAAGGATGCTGGATACAGGTTGCGGCAACGGCATGTACCTGCGGGCGGCGGCGGGGCGCGGGGCCCGGGTCGCGGGCTGTGACCTGTCGATGGGCATGCTGCGGTCGGCAGCGCACCCGGCGTCGTTCCGCGCGGATGTGGCCAGGCTGCCGATTCGTGACAGCTCCTTTGACGTCGTGCTGGCGGTGCACATGCTCTATCACGTGCCAGACCGGGAAACGGCCATCAGCGAGCTGCGCCGGGTGCTGGCGGCCGGAGGGGTCTGCGTCGCGGTGACGAATGGCGCTCGGCACACCCGGTCGCTGCGCAGTCTGGTCGAGCGCGCCGCCGGCAGCAGCTCGCCGGGCTGGCGGATGCAGTCGGTCACGCACGCGTTCACGGCGGAGAACGCGGCCGCGCAGCTGCAAGTGGCGTTCGGGAGCGTGACCTGTGTGCGGCCGAGCGCCCAGCCGCCCGTGATGATCCGCGATGCCGGGCTCGCCGCGGACTACGTGGCCAGCCTGGCCAGCCACCATCAAGACGAGGTTGCGCGTCCCTGGCCGGATGTCGTCGAGGACGTGCGCCGGCAGGTGCAGGCTGTGATCGATGCTGACGGCGCCTTCATCACCTCCGGCGATCTTGCCGCCTTCGTGTGCCACTAGACCTGCGGTGACCTTTCACGGTGTACGAGACGATCAGTACAGTCAGTGCATGGCGCTCCAGCAAAATGCCCGGCGACAGCGGAACGTCATCTTCCGCATCGCCCGCTGGAAGCCCGCCAGTTATCGGCAGGTCTGGCTCGTGTCTGCGCCGTTGATGGCGTCGGCCGTACTGACCGGCGGCTTGGTCGCTGCGCTGAGCGGGGGAGGCTTCGCGGCCTATCGGCTCCTGCTCAGCGTTCCCGTCGCCGTTGTTGCGTTCGCTGCGCAGGGAGCGGTTGACAGCTACCGGCTCGGCAGGCGAAGAGACGCGATGACATACAAGGAGTGGCTTGAGTCACGCGGACGATCCGGAGCCGGATAACGCGGAGGTCGGCCATGACGAGGGACACCATTCACGATCGGGGCCGATGCCATCTGCACCGACGGGGGCCTGAAAGCGGACAGCCGGCGGCTCGATGCCGCCTCTGACCACCGGGTCCTTCTCGGTCACTCACGGATGGCCCGCCGTGCAGGTCAGGCCTTAGGGAAGTCCTGACGGCACAGATTCCGAGGCTGACAGTCCAGCTTCCGAGCCCAATCCTCGTGTGAGGCTGCCCCTTCTGCCGGTACCCGGATCTCCGAGTTCCTTGAGCTCGTCTTGCGGGCCGTCAAGCTCGAGGCGCTCATGCAGGCTGGTTGAGGACGTCCTCCGGGCCGTCCGGGTGATGGTGCCGATGGGGCGCAGTATCCGGCTAGCGACGAGCCAGCCGGCCACCAGGGCGAGTGCGGCCACAATGGCAAGTCAGCCGGTGAGACGGCTGCGAGATGCCCGGGCAGATCACGTGGGCAATACCTCGGCTTCCCTCCGATGATCAGCGCAGCGGCGTGACTTCGGTATCTGCGGCGTGCAGCGGCTCGCCGCAGTGGGAGCAGCGGATCTCAGCGATTGTGAGGTGGTCGCACTCGCGGTGGCGGATCAGGGCGGGCGGTCCGGCCTCCGCCATGGTCCACTTGTCTCCCCAGGCGCTGATGGCGAGCAGGATGTCGCACAGCTGCCATCCCTTGCCGGTCAGGATGTAGTCGAACCGCTCCGGCCGCTGGGCGTAGGCGCGCTTGACCACGATCTCGTCGCTGACCAGCCGGTTGAGGCGCAGGGTGAGGACCTTGCGGGACACGCCGAGATGGGCGTGCAGGGCGTCGAACCGCGTGATTCCGATGAACAGGTCCCGCAAGATCAGTGCGGTCCACGGCTCGCCCAGCACGGCCATGGTGCGGGCGATTGAGCAGTCGATGGTCTCGAATGAGGTCCGCGGCGGCATCCTTGCAGCATAGGTTAGTTGCTTGGAGATACTAGCTCGTAGTACGGTCGGTTTCTTCGAGAGACTCTGGAGGTGTCGTGCCAGCCGTGCCGTCCGATGAGGAGTTCCTGGCCTACAACCAGGGCGTCATCAGCGAGTTCCGCGCCAATCAGGGCGTGGTCAGCCAGCCGCCGTTCCCGATCCTGCTCCTGACTACGACCGGGGCTCGGACAGGACGGTCCGCGACCGTGCCGCTCGGGTTCGCAGTCGACGACAACGGACGTGTCTTCGTGATGGCCTCCAAGGCGGGCGCTCCGAAGCATCCGGCCTGGTTCCACAATCTGAAGGCCAACCCGGCGGTGACAGTGGAACTCGGCGGCAGGTCCTTTCAGGCTCAAGCCGTCGTAACGGAGGGCGAGGAGCGCGACCGGCTCTACGGCATGATTTCCGACGGCGCCTCCGAATACGAGGAGAACACGGACCGGGTTTTTCCCGTCATCGTCCTCGAAGGCGTTCCTGCCCCGGCCTGACCGCCTCAGCCAGTCTGGCGGTGATTCTCAGCCAAGCGCCGGACAATGGAAGCCGATGAAGATGCCCGCAGCGTGCTGCGCAGGTCCGGGCTGACCACGTCGCGGGTGATCGCCGTCACCGGGTCACTTCCTGCCCGCCGGTGATGAGCGTGAGCTGCATGGGCCGGTATTCGGCCGGGTCGCGGGCGAACCGGGCGGTCGCGGCCACTGCCGGGCGAGGCGGGGGCGGGGTGTTCTCGGTCGCCTTCTCCAGCATCGATGCGATCTTGGTGACGTCGACGACATCAAGCTCGAGCGCCCGCTGGCACGCGGTGTCGACCGGTCCGGGCCCGTGGCGGCGGACCAGCTCGAGCAGCCGGTAGATCTGCCGCATCTTCGTCCACGGCAAGTCGATGTCCAGCAGCCGCCCGGCATACAGCCCGATGGTGTCGCCGTGCCGGCATGCCGCCTTGGCCGCCGCCGCCACGTCGCGCACCTCGGGGCAGTACCCACGCGCTGTAGATGTGGCTGTCAGCAGTATGTAGCGCCGAAGCCGCAGCGTTACTTGTCACGATCCGTGGAGTCAGGAGGAGGTCGATCCGCGCGGTCGTAGGCTTCCTGCGACGCTGACACGTCGCCGAGGTGCGCGATCGACCATTCCTCCAGCGCGCGCAGCGGCTCGCGCAGGGTGCGGCCCGCCTCGGTGAGCGCGTACTCGACGCGGACCGGAACTTCGGGGTAGACGGTGCGGCGCACGAGCCCGTCCCGTTCGAGCCCGCGGAGAGTCTGGGTGAGCATCTTCTGCGAGACGCCCTCAATGCGTCGGCGCAACTCTGAGAAGCGGGCGGTGCCGTCCCAGAGGGCGCCCACTATGAGCACCGTCCAACGGTCGCCAATGCGATCCAGGATGCGGCGAGTCGGGCAGTCCGCGTGGTAGGGGCTGCCGCGGAGCACCGACTTGGCCTGAGTGGTTACCACAAAGTGCCTTCTTCCCATTGGAGAGCTGCGCTCATACGGTAATCACAGCGCGCCGTCCGGCGCCACCCGTCCCGTAGAAAGGCACCTCGTGTCTCGCATTACCGTCATCGGCGGCACCGGCTATGCCGGTTCGGCCATCGTCGCGGAGGCCGCTGCTCGCGGTCACCAGGTCACCGCACTGAGCCGATCCCTCCCCGACGCGCCAATCCCGAACGTGACCTATGTCCAAGGCGACGCCACCGATGAAGCAACGCTCTCGGCACCCATTCAGGGCGCGGACGTCGTAGTGGGCGCACTCGCCCCACGCGGCCCGCTGGCCGGCACCTTCCGCGACGTCTACAGCACCATCGCGCGTCTGGCCGATGCCGCAGGCGTACCCCTGTTCGTCGTCGGCGGCTACTCGTCGCTGCGCCCTGCGCCCGGGGCGGATCGCTTCGTCACGGACCTCAGCCACATCCCCGCAGAGTTCCACGACGAGATCCGCGCCGGCGCGGCGCTCATCATTGAGGACCTCCCGGCCACGCCCGCGACACTCGACTGGACCTTTGTGAGCCCGGCGCTCAGGTTCGGCGCACGTATGCCCGGCGAACGACTCGGCCGTTATCGGCTCGGCGACGACGTCGCGGTTCAGCCCGAGGACGGCGGCGCGATTTCCGCCGCGGACTACGCCCTCGGGTTCGTCGACCTGATCGAGAAAGGCGACCATCACAGGGCACAGGTCAACCTCGCCCACTCGGTGGACAACTCCGGAAGTCTTCCGGGGTTGACCGAGGAAGCGCAACCTTGACGCGTCCCCCGATAGCAGCTTGCCGCTCGTCAAGCGGGTCGCGAGGAGCAACTAGAACGCCACGCTCGAAGACGGTTCATCTCCGGCCAGGGCGCTGATCGCTGTCAGGCGGTTTTGACGACGGTGCCGGCTGCTTCGAGTGCTGTTATTTCGTCGGTGGGTGCGGTGGTGTCGGTGATGAGGGTGTGCACGAGGGTTGAGGGGC
>Ga0208725_1000054_pt1 | contig 23926 bp, 21 predicted proteins | sample MicForSoSWNH13_O_FD_188004 | JGI IMG/M metagenome (GOLD analysis project Ga0208725, IMG submission 188004) | Forest soil microbial communities from Harvard Forest Long Term Ecological Research site in Petersham, Massachusetts, USA - MetaG HF011... | ecosystem: Environmental > Terrestrial > Soil... | reverse complement strand
CTGGGTGCCCGGGCCCCTCCCGGGTCCAACCCCCCGCCCAGCCGGGTCCTGAGGAGCAGCCCCCTTCCTTGCTGCGCCTGGCACAAGAGGACCAACTGATCCTCTCCTGACACAACACGGTCGGGGCGGCTCGCCGCCCCGGCCAGAGCTGGCCCGGTGCTGGACTGCGCAGAACCATATCGTCGATCGCTGCGATGTCAACCGCTAAGACGACTGCTGCGATCATGCTGTGATCACCGCCGCGGGCGGCCTGTTCCGTCTTGTCCTGCGGCGATACGATTGAGCCTCCGCTTTGTTGGCGACAAAGATGCTGTCCGCTTTGCCGGATTAATGGGCTGGAGGGCCAGAATGACAGAGAGTCCCGAGACGCAGGTGTCCGAGACCCAGATTGCGGTGCACTGGCGCGAGGAGGAGTACGTCTACCCTCCGCAGAAGTTCATCGACCAGGCAAACGCTAACGACCCGGCCATCTACGACCGGTTCAGCGAGGAGAATTTCCCGGACTGCTTCAAGGAATACGCGGACCTGCTTACCTGGGACAAGCCGTGGGACACGATGCTTGACACCAGCAACCCGCCGTTCTGGAAGTGGTTTACCGGGGGCAAGCTGAACGCCTCCTATAACTGCGTGGACCGGCACGCCGCCACAAACCCGGATAAGACCGCCATCGTCTTCGTGCCCGAGCTTGAGGACGACGAGCACGTGCACATCAGCTATTCGGACCTGCTCCGCCAGGTAAACGAATTCGCCGCGGTGCTGCGCGACGACCTGGGCCTGAAGACCGGCGACCGGGTGACGCTGCACATGCCGATGGTTCCCGAGCTGCCGGTGACGATGCTGGCCTGCGCCCGGCTCGGCGTCATCCACTCCCAGGTGTTCGGCGGCTTCAGCGGCAACGCGTGCGGCACCCGGATCGCGGACTCGGGCAGCCGGGTGCTGATCACGATGGACGGCTACTACCGGGCCGGCAACCTCATCGACCACAAGGTGAAGGCCGACGAGGCGGTTGCTGAGGCGGCCAAGCAGGGCCAGGAAGTTGACAACGTGCTGGTCTGGCGCCGTCACCCGGGCCAGTACGCGTCCGAGACGCCGATGGCCGACGGCCGGGACGTGTTCGCGGACGACCTGCTGGCCAAGCACCAGGGCGCGATCGTGGAGCCGGTATCCCAGCCGGCCGAGGCGCCGCTGTTCCTGATGTACACCAGCGGCACCACCGGCCGCCCGAAGGGCTGCCAGCACAGCACCGGCGGCTACCTGTCCTACGTGGCCGGCACGTCCAAGTACTACCAGGACATCCACCCGGACGACGTGTACTGGTGCATGGCCGACATCGGCTGGATCACCGGCCACTCCTACATCGTCTACGGGCCGCTGGCGCTCGGCACCACGACCGTCATCTACGAGGGCGTGCCCAACTACCCGGATGCCGGACGGCCGTGGCGGATCGCCCAAAAGCTCGGGGTGAACATCTTCCACACCTCGCCCACGGCCATCCGGCAGCTGCGCAAGATCGGCCCGGACGAGCCCGAGAAGTACGATTACCACTTCAAGCACATGACCACGGTGGGCGAGCCGATCGAGCCCGAGGTCTGGCGCTGGTACTTCGCCGAGGTCGGCAAAGGTGAGGCGGTCATCGTCGACACCTGGTGGCAGACCGAGACCGGCGGTTTCCTCGGCTCCGAGCTGCCCGCGCTGAAGCCGATGAAGCCGGGCAGCTGCGGCCCGATGGCGCTCGGGATCTTCGCGGTCATTTACGACGAGAACGGCGACGAGGTCCCGGACGGCCGGGCCGGCAACATCTGCATCCGCAACCCGTGGCCCGGGATCTTCGAGACGATCTGGGGCCAGCCCGAGCGGTTCGTCTCCACGTACTACGCCAAGTACAACAAGGACCCGGACAGCAAGGACTGGCACGACTGGCCGTACTTCGCGGGTGACGGCGCGGTCAAGGCCCCGGACGGCTACTACCGGATCCTCGGCCGCGTCGACGACGTGATCAACGTGGCGGGGCACCGGCTCGGCACCAAGGAGATCGAGTCGGCGGCGCTGACCGTACCGGAGGTCGCCGAGGCGGCGGCGGTGCCGGTGATCGACGACATCCGCGGTCGCGCCGTCGAGGTCTACGTCTCGCTCAAGCCCGGCTTCGAGGCAGGCCCGGAGATGCAGGCCAAGGTCAGCAAGGCGATCGAGACCGAGATCGGCAAGATAGCCCGGCCGAAGAACGTGTGGATCGTGGCCGACATGCCGAAGACCAGGTCGGGCAAGATCATGCGCAGGGTCATCGCGTCGGTCTCCAACTTCGCCGACGTCGGGGATGTGACCACCCTGGCCAACCCCGAAATCGTCGACGGCATCCGGCACCAGGTGCAGACCGCCAAGGTGGCCAACAACGACGTGCCGCGCGAGCTGACCGAGACCGAGCTCGCAGAGATCAAGATGTTCGGCGCCGAGTCCTGAGCGACGCCGGGGTTACCGGGCTGCGCGCGGCCCAACGGCTGCGCGCAGCCCGGTAGCGTTGCCGCGGTGAGCGGCACTGTTCTGGATCCGGCTGCTGAGGCGTGGCTGGGCCGCGTCCTGCCCGGGCACCGCATCACGGCGGCGGAGCCGCTCAGCGGCGGCTACCGCAACGAGAACATCCACGTCATTACCGACCGCGGCAGCTATGTACTGCGCCGCTACCTTCGCGGTGACGCGGCCCGGACCTGCGCGATCGAGGCCGCGCTTGCTGCCCGGCTGGCCTCGGCGAAGGTGCCGGCCGCCGAGGTGATCGCCGCCGACCCGGACGGAGCGGTGGCCGGCCTGCCGCTGCTGCTGGCCAGGCACGTGCCGGGGGTCATGGTCAGCGTGACCGTGGCGCGGGATCCGGGGTCGGCGGCGGAGCTCGGCGCGGCGGCCGGGCGGGCGCTGGCCGCGATCGGCGCGGTCACGTTCCCCAGCGGCGGTGCCTTCACCGGACCCGGCCTCGTGCCTTCGCCGGAGGGGATGCCGTCGAGCCTGCCGGAGTTCCTGGAGACGTGCCTGCGGGCGGGGCCCGCGGCCAGCGTGCTGTCCCCGGCCGAGATCGGCGGGCTGCGGGCCCTCGCCGCCGCCGCCGATCCCCTGGCCCGCAGCGCCGCCCCGGCCCGCCAGCTCGTGCATTCCGACTACAACGGCAAGAACCTGCTCGCGGTAGGCGGCGACGGCCGCTGGTCGATCTCGGCGGTGCTGGACTGGGAGTTCGCGTTCAGCGGCAGCCCGCTGACCGACATCGGCAACATGCTGCGGTTCCGCGACGAACACCCGCCGGGCTTCGCCGACGGGTTCATCGCCGGGTACCGGGACGTCGGCGGCGAGCTGCCGGAGCGCTGGCGCGAGATCAGCGAGGCGCTCGACCTGTACGCGCTCGCCGACTTCCTGAACCGCCCGCCCGGTCACCGGTACTTCGGCAAGGCCGTGGCCGCCCTCAGAGACCGCCTGGCAAGGGGCCCGTACCAGCCGCCACACTAGCCACGAACGCCTCAGTTTCCCCTAGCAGGCCGTGTTCGGGGCAAAAGGTTGCACTCCCGTGATCGCACTCTCCCACCCTGGCGCGACCGGGATCGCTACGATGCCCGATTATGGCGGCATTGTTCAGCCGGATCATTCCGATCCTGTTCGTCGGCGACCTTGCGGCCGAGCGCGATTTCTACATGCGGCTGGGCTTCCACGTGACCTATGAGGGGCCCGAGTACCCCGACTTTACTTCGCTCGGCCACGGATCGATCGAGTTCGGCATCGAGCGCCGCCCGGGGTTCCGGGCCGGCGCTCCAGATCACGTGCTGACCTGGCAGATCGGTGTCTCGGACATCGATCTGGCGAAGAAACGCCTGGCCGACGCCGGCGTCCCGTACCGGGAAGAGCTGATGACCCCGGCGACGGACTGGGAGTACCGGGTGCTGCACGCCCGCACCCCGAACGGGTACCACCTGCTGCTCGAGGAGGGCAGCGGCTGAGGGCAGTGCGGCCAGTCAGCCGAGCAGCTCGCGGAACCGCTCCCGGACCGTGGCCGCGGTGTCGTCGGGCGGCGCGTCCCAGATCCCGGCGTTGAAGATCTCGACCTCGGCGTAGCCGCGGTAGCCGGCCGCCAGCACCTGGGCGGTGATCTGCGCCAGGTCGATGTGCCCGTCGCCAAGATGGCCGCGGCCGAGCAGCACGTCGGCGGGCAGCGGCAGGACCCAGTCGGCGAGCTGAAAGGCGGCGATCCGGCCGCGGGCGCGGCCGATCTCGGCGGCAAGCCCTGAGTCCCACCACACGTGGTACGTGTCCACCACGACGCCGACCGCCGCAGGCGGGAACTGCAGCACCAGGTCGACCGCGTCGCCGAACCTGGACAGCACACACCGGTCCGCGCAGAACATCGGGTGCAGTGCCTCCACGCCGAGCCGGACACCGAGCCGCTCGGCGTCCGGGACCAGCTCGCCGACCGCGTCGGCCACCATCCGCCGGGCCAGCCCGAGGTCACGGCTGCCGGGGACCATCCCGCCGCCGACCAGGACCAGCACATCCGCGCCGAGCCGGGCGGCCTCGGCGAGCGCCGAGCGGTTGTCGGCCAGCGCGGCCGCGCGGGCGTCCGGGTCGGCGTGGGTGAAAAATCCGCCCCGGCACAGGCTCGACACATCCAGCCCGGCGCCGCGGACGGCGGCAGCCGACCGGTCCAGGCCATGCTCGGCGACCTTGCCGCGCCACAGCCCGATCGCCGGGATCTCGTGCCGCAGGCACAGGCCGACGGCCTCGTCCAGGGCCAGGTGCTGCACCGTCGCCTGGTTGAGTGACAGCCCGCGCAGACTGCCCCCTTCCCCCGTCACGACGGTTCCTTGGCCAGGTATTGAGTCATCCGGCTGACGGCCAGGCCGGGCCGCAGCAGCGCGCCGGCCGCGGCCGCGAGCTCGAAGACCCCGATGAGATGCTCACGGCTCCGCTGCCGCTGCAGGCCGCCGGGCATCGCGAAGTGCGGCTGCAGCCCGTTGAGCCAGGCCAGGAACGCGATGCCGACCTTGTAGTGGAATGTGGGCTCCTCGAAGATGGCCCGGCTCAGCGGCATGGTCGGCCCGATGGCCGCCTGGTAGCCGGCCAGGTCCCCGGCGTCGAGGGCGCGCAGCGCCGCGGCGGCCGGCGCGGTCACCGCGGCGAACGCCCCGAGCAGGGCGTCACTGTGCCCGTCCGCGTTGCCGCGGATCAGCTCGTCGTAATGGAAGTCATCTCCGGTGTAGAGGCGGACCCCTGGCGGCAGCCGCCGCCGCAGCGCCGCTTCGTGGCCGGCGTCTAGCACCGAAAGCTTGACGCCGGCCACCTTCCCGTCCGAACGCTCGGCCAGCCGGGTCACCAGCTCGGCGGCGGGCTCGAACTCCGCGGTGCCCCAGTACCCGGCGAGCGCCGGGTCGAACGCGGTGCCCAGCCAGTGCAGGATCACCGGCCGGTCGGCCTGGCGCAGCAGGTGCAGGTACACCCCGAGATAGTCCTGGCCGGACCGGGCGCTCGCGGCCAGCGCCCGGCTGGCCATCAGGATCACGCTGGCCCCGGCGGACTGCACCAGGTCCAGCTGCTCCTCGTAGGCCTTGACCACGTCCGGCAGCGGATGCCCGCCCGGCGGCAGCTGATCGGTGCCCGCCCCGCAGGCGATGGCGGAGTCCCGCTCGGCAGCGCGCGCCGCCGAGCGGGTGATGAGCTCCCGCGCCTGAGCCCAGGACAGGCCCATGCCGCGCTGCGCGGTGTCCATGGCCTCGGCGACCCCGAACCCGTAGTCCCACAGGAAGTCCCTGAAGCCGATCGTGGACTCCCAGTCGATCTCTCCGTCCGGCGTCGCCGCGACGTGCGCCGCCGCGTACACGCTCCGCGACACCGGAGGCGGATAGCGGCGTTCCCAGGGAGGCTCGGCGACGAGCAGCGGCTCGGGGCGTCCCGGCAGCCGGATCGTGGCGCCATCCCCCTTCATGACACCGCCGCCGGCGGCACGCCGACCCGGCGGCCCTCGGCCGAGGACTGCAGCGCCAGCCCGGCCAGCTGTACGCCCCTGGCCCCCTCGGCCAGGTCCCAGGGCAGCGGCGTGCCCTCGGCGACGGCACGCAGGAACTGCTCCCACTGCACCTTGAACCCGTTGCCGAACTCGGCGTTGTCCGGGACGTCGGTCCACTGCGCCAGGTAGTCGACCGGATCGGGCAGATCCGGGTTCCAGACCGCCCGCGGCGTGCTGACCCGGTGCTGCACCGCGCAGTGCCGCAGCCCGGCGACCGCGCTGCCGTGCGTCCCGTCGACCTGCAGCTCGAGCAGTTCCCGCCGGTTGACCCGGACCGCCCAGGACGCGTTGACCGAGGCCATCACGCCGCCGGCCAGCTCGAGCACCGCATACGCCGCGTCGTCGGCGGTCACGTCGTACGGTGCCCCGGCCTCGTCCCAGCGCCGCTGCAGGTGCGTCGCCTGCCGCGCGTACACGGCCATGACCGGGCCGAACAGGTCTTCCAGCAGGTAATGCCAGTGCGGGAACATGTCGAGCACGATCCCGCCGCCATCGGCGGAGCGGTAGTTCCACGACGGCCGCTGCGCCGGGATCTCGTCACCCTCGAACACCCAGTAGCCGAACTCGAGCCGCACCGACAGCACGCGGCCGAAGAAGCCCGCCCGGACCAGCCGCCGCAGCTTGATCACGCCGGGCAGGAACAGCTTGTCCTGAACGACGCCGTTGATGATCCCGGCCTCGCGGGCCGCGCGGGCCAGCGCCATGGCACCGTCCAGCGAGCCGGCCACCGGTTTCTCGGTGTACACGTGCTTGCCGGCGGCGATCGCCCTGCCCAGGCTGGCCACGCGCGCGCTGGTGACCTGCGCGTCGAAATACACCTCGACCCCTGGGTCGGACAGCACCTCATCCAGGCTGGTCGACCAGCGCGGCAGGCCGTGCCGCTCCGCGATCTCGCGCAGCCGCGCCTCGCTGCGCCCGACCAGGATCGGCTCGGGGTAGACGGTCCCGCCGCCGGCCAGCGGCACGCCGCCCTGCTCGCGGATGCTCAGCAGCGACCGGACCAGATGCTGCCGGTAGCCCATCCGCCCGGTGACACCGTTCATGGCAACGTGCAGGACCTTGCGTGCCATCGACCGCCCTTCCGCGCCGCGCCGTGCGCCACCCCACCTCTGGGAAACCCCTTTCCAAGGTAGGCTGAGCCGAAATGCTAGGTCAACCGCCGGGACGGAGCGCCGTGAATGTGCCAAAGGGCGGCCTCTAGCCCGCCGCTCGGTACAGCTACGGCGCGCACGCGGGGGTGAGGGCGGCGTGGGTGACGGGTGGGCCGGATCGCGGGTGACGCTGCAGGACGTCGCGGACCGGGCCGGCGTCTCGATCACCACGGCGTCGCGGGTGGTGAACGACGGAACGCGCCGGGTCGGCGCGCAGCTGGCGCAGCGGGTGCACCGGGCCGCCGCAGAGCTCGGATATACCGCGAATCTGCAGGCCAGGGCCGTTGCCACCGGCCGCAGCAGCATGGTCGGTGTGGTCGTGCACGACATCGCCGACCCGTACTTCTCTTCGATCGCGGCCGGGCTTATCGAGGCGGCAAGCCGCAGCGGTCTGCTGGTCTGCATGTCAGCGGCGGCGGCCAACGAGGCGGCCGAGCGCGAGTACGTGTCGCTGATGCGGGCCCAGCGGGCCCGCGCGGTGATCCTGATCGGCAGCAGGACCGACGACGCCGCTGAGCGCGCCGCACTGAGCGCGGAGGTCGCCGCGTTCATCCGCCAGGGCGGCCGGGCCGTCTGCGTCGGGCAGCCGCTGCTCGGCGTGGACACGATCGCGCCGGAGAACGCCGCGGGCGCCGACGCCCTGGCCCGCGCGCTGGCCGCGCTCGGCCACCGCCGGTTCGCCGTGCTCGCCGGGCCGCGGGGATCGATCACCGTGCAGGACCGGATCGAGGGCTTCCGCGCCGGGCTCGCCGCCTGGTCGATCGGCCTTGACCCGGCGGGCATCGTGCACGCGGCGTTCAGCCGGGACGGCGGGTACGAGGCGATGAGCGCGATCCTGGCCTCCGGCGGGAACCTGCCGGACTGCGTGTTCGCGGTCAACGACGTGATGGCGGTCGGCGCGCTGGCCCGGCTGCGCGCCGCCGGGATGTCGGTGCCCGGCGACGTCGCGGTCGCGGGCTTCGACGACATCGTGACCCTGCGTGACGTGACGCCGCCGCTGACCACGGTCCGGCTGCCGCTCGCGCAGATGGGCGAGATGGCCGCGAACATGGTGCTCACCGGCGGGCAGCCGGGCCGGCCGCTGATCGTCCCCGTGCCGGGCGAGGTGATCATGCGCGACAGCACGGTCCCCCGCAGCCCGCGCGGCTGACCGGTCTTGCGCTGGCGCAGGCTGTGGGGTACTTTCGCCCCATCCTGGAAAGCGCTTGCCGACCAGGGCTTCAGCTAGGTCCCGCTATCACCCCCGATAACGGGTGTGTCGCGGCCCTTCCCATGTGCCGCGCATCGTCACACAATTTCAGGCAGTACCGCTGACCACGCGGCCGGGCGAGGAAGGCCATGACATGAGTGTTCCGTTCTCGGAGACCAAGGCCCCGGAATCGCCGGAGCGGCTGCACCGCGGCGCTCTCGGCCTGGTAGACATCTCTGCCTCGACGATGGCCAACATCGGCCCGGCCTACAGCTTTTACTTCGCCTTCGCCGGGATCGTAATCGCGGCCGGCCTCGCCTCGCCGCTGGTCGTGCTCGTCGCCGCCGTCGCCATCGCGCTGCTCGGCAACACGCTGTCGCAGTTCTCCCGGGCGCAGCCGTCGACCGGCGGGTTCATCACCTTCGTGGGCAAGACGTTCGGCGGCACCAGCGCGGTGACCACCGCGCTGGTGGCCGGGGCCGGGTACATCATCGCCATCTCGTCGGTCCTGGTCATCTCCGGCGGGTTCCTGTCGATCATGATCCAGTTCTACACGGGCACGAACATCCCCTGGATCATCTTCTCCGCCATCTTCACCGCCGGCGCCATGTTCATGATGTTCCGTGGCGTGGCCGTGTCCACCAAGCTGGCCGGCTTCTTCTTCGCCTTCGAGTTGGTGGTGCTGCTGGTCGTGTCCGTCGCCGTGCTGATCAAGAACGGCGGCCACCTCAGCTCCGTGCCGTTCCAGCCCAGCCACATCACCAACCACTTCAGCGGCCTGGCCCTCGCCTTCCCGCTGGCCATCTACCTGTTCATCGGCTGGGAGAACTCGGCGGCGCTGGCCGAGGAGACCACCAACCCGCGGCGCAACGTGCCCCGGGCCGTGTTCCTGTCGATCGTCCTCATGGCCGTCCTGTATCTGCTGGTGGCCTACGCCACGGTCACCGGCTTCCACTACAACGCCACGGCGCTCGAGGCACCCCTCATCCCGTTCATCGCCGTCGCCCACAGCGTGGCGCCCTGGCTGGCCTTCATCGCGTACCTGGCCGGGCTGACCTCCACCCTGGGCGTGCTCATCGCCGCGGTGAACTCCCAGTGCCGGCTGGTCTTCAACGCCGGCCGCGAGGGCCTGCTGCCGCGCTGGATCGGCTACGTCCACCCAGTACGCCGGACGCCGGTCAACGCCATCATCGCCTTCGTCGGCATCGCCGGGGCTATCACCCTGGTCTGGGCGCTCGGCCACTGGATCGGCGGGAGCAGCGGCAGCCTGGACGCCCTGACCTTCTTCTTCGAGTCCAGCACGATGGGCACGATCCTGATTCTGTTCGTGTACCTGGCGGCCAACGTGGCCCTGCCGTTCTACTACCGCAAGTTCCGGCCGGCCGAGTTCAACATCATCAAGCACGTCGTGCTGCCGGTCCTCGCCGTAGTCGTGGTCGCCGTCCCGATCTACTACCTGTTCAAGCCGCCGCAGCCCCAGCCGTACGACTGGTTCCCGTGGGTCGGCGTCGGCCTCATCGTGGTGTTCGTCCTCTACTCGATCTGGCTGGTCAGGCGCGACCCGGGCCTGGGCGACCGGGTCGGCTCGATCGTCGCCGACGAATAACCCGCGGCACCAGGCCGCCCGGCCGCGCCGGACCGGGCGCAGGCGTCGCGTAACAGGCACTCTTGGGGGTTCCGATGACTGACACCGAGATCCGGCCGACCGAGACGCCCGAGGTGCCCGCGCATCCGCTGGACCCGGCGACCGGGGCCGAATTCCTGGCCGGGCGGGAGATCCTGGCCGCGGCCGGCCTGCTCGGCGACACGGTCAGGTTCGCCTACTACGGCCTGGACGAGCCGCCCAAGGACGAGGTGCTGGCCGGGCGGCCGGACCGGCGGCTGCGGGCGTTCCTGATCGACGTGGCCACCGGCCGGTCGGTGGACGTGGTGGTGTCGCTGGGCGAGGGCCGGGTGGCCGCCGAGCGCGTGCTCGACCCGGCCACCGACGGTCAGCTGCCGATCTTCAACGAGGAATTCGGCGTGGTCGAGGAGGTGGTCCGGGCCGATCCGGAGTGGCGGGCGGCGATGGCCAGGCGCGGCCTGACCGACGTCACCAAGATCCGGGCCGCCCCGCAGACCGCGGGGGCGTTCGGCCAGGGCGACGACCACCGCCGGTTCGTCCGGGTGCTGGCGTTCCGCCAGGAGCGGGAGCACGACTACATCTGGGCGCATCCGGTGGACGGGATCGCCGCGTACGTCGACCTGATCGAGCGCAAGGTGTTCAAGGTCGTCGACGAGTTCGTGCGGCCGGTACCCGAGGAATCCGGCGACTACGACGACCCGGCGGTACGCGGCCCGCTGCGGGAGGGCCTGCGGCCGATCGAGATCACCCAGCCGGAGGGGCCGAGCTTCACCCTGGACGGCCACCGGCTGCGCTGGCAGGGCTGGTCCATGCAGGTCGGCTTCGACGCGCGGGAGGGCCTGATCCTGCACCAGATCAGCCTGGACGACGCGGGCCGGGCCCGGCCGGTCATCTACCGGGCGTCCATCGCCGAGCTGGTCGTGCCGTACGGTGACCCGCGATTCCGGTACTGGCAGACATACTTCGACTGCGGCGAATACCTGCTCGGCAAGTGGACCAACTCGCTGGAACGCGGCTGCGACTGCCTGGGCGAGATCGCGTACCTGGACGCCGCCATGCCCGACGATTTCGGCGCGCCGCAGGTAATCCGCAACGCGGTCTGCATCCACGAGGAGGACTTCGGCATTCTCTGGAAGCACACCGATGTCTTCAACGGCTCCGCTCAGACCCGCCGCCAGCGCCGCCTGGTCGTCTCGTCCTGGGCGACGGTCGGCAACTACGACTACGGCTTCTACTGGTACTTCTACCTGGACGGCACGATCGAGCACGAGGTCAAGATGTCCGGCGCGCTGTTCACCGCCGGCTATCCGGGCGGCGACTCCCCGCACTCCGCCGAGGTCGCGCCCGGCCTGGGCGGGCCGGTGCACCAGCACCTGTTCAGCGCGCGGCTGGACATGACCGTGGACGGCGTGATCAACGCCGTGGACGAGGTGGACCTCGGCGGGCTTCCGGCCGGCCCGGGCAACCCGTACGGGAACGCCATCGCGCAGAGCGTGACCCGGCTGCGCAGCGAGGCGCAGGCCGCGCGGCGGTGCGACGCGGCGCGGGCACGGACCTGGCGCGTCGTCAGCACCGAGCGGGTCAACCGGTATGGCCGGCCCACGGGCTACACGCTGTACCCGGAGGGCGCTCCGGTGCTGCTGGCCGACCCGTCGTCGTCGGTACACGCACGGGCCGGGTTCGCCACCAACCACCTGTGGGTGACCAGGTACGACCCGGCGCAGCGGTACCCGGCGGGCGACTTCGTCAACCAGCACCCCGGCGGGGCGGGACTGCCCGGTTACGTGGCGGCCGACCGGGACATCGACGGCGCGGACATCGTGCTGTGGCACACGTTCGGGCCCACGCACTTCCCGCGGCCCGAGGACTGGCCGGTGATGCCGGTGGCGCGGTGCGGGTTCACGCTGAAGCCGACCGGTTTCTTCGACCGCAACCCGGCGCTGGACGTCCCGCCCCCGAATGGGCACTGCGGCGACAGCACCGGCTGAGCCGCGGGCCCGGCCAGGAAAGATATGGTCACAAGACGTCGCTTGGGCCACAGCTTGGCCCCGGCGTCGGTCAGAATGGCGTGTCGCCTTCGGGTCTTTCTCAGGAAAGCTAGACGTGTATGAGCGCTCCTACCGACCCGGTGTATCTCCGGGTGCTTGAGGACCTCCGCGAGCGGATCCGTGACGGCGTGCTGCCGCCGGGGGCGCGGGTGCCATCCCGGAACGCGATCATCACCAACTACGGCGTCGGGGAGACCGCCGCCAAGCACGCCCTGCAGGTGCTGGCCAGCGAAGGCCTCATCGAGGCCAGGACCGGGTCGGGCTCGTATGTGCGACGGGTGCCTGCCGCCGGCTACCTGGAGCACGACCGGCTGCACTTCCCGGGCTCGCCGTTCGGCCTGGATGAGCCGGCCCTGGACACCGGCGGCAGCGGGCCGCACCCCGCGCGCCGCCTGGCCTGGGAGCATCAGACCGAGCACCTGGTGCCGCCGCCGTACATCGCGCGGCGGCTGGGCCTGGAGCCCGGAGTCGACCAGGTCATCGGCACCAGGTACCTGCTGACTACCGACGCCGAGCCGGTGCAGCTGGCCACGAGCTACGAGCCCGACCGGATCACCGCCGGCACCCCCGTCGCGCTGCCCGAGCAGGGCCCGCTCGCGGGCCGCGGGGTGATCGAGCGGATGGCCTCGATCGGGATCGAAGTGGACGAGGTCATCGAGGAGGTGTCGGTGCGGCCGGCGCTGCGCGCGGAGTCTGCCGCGCTCGGCCTGGCGGCCGGATCCCCCGCGCTGGTCATCGAGCGGCTGCACCTGGCGTCCGGCGAACCCGTGGAGGCCGGGGAGATCGTCATCGCCGCGGACCGGTTCCGGCTCAGGTACCGGTTCGGCGTGCCCGTGGCCGGGCAGCCGTGATCAGGCCGGCCCGGCCGGGTGACGTCGCCGCGATCTACCGGCTGGTCCGCGAGCTCGCCGAGTACGAGAGGTCCCTCGAACAGGTCGTGGCCTCGCAGGACGATCTCCGGCGTGCCTTGTTCGGCGAGCGGCCTGCCGTGTTCGCGCACGTGGCAGAGCACGACGGCGCGGTGGCCGGGTTCGCGCTCTGGTTCCTCAACTACTCGACCTGGACCGGCAGGCACGGGATCTACCTGGAGGATCTGTACGTGACGCCGGAGCTGCGCGGGCACGGGTACGGCAGGGCGCTGCTCGCCGAGCTGGCCAGGATCTGCGTCGAGCGCGGCTACGCCAGGTTCGAATGGGCGGTGCTGGACTGGAACGCGCCTGCCATCGGCTTCTACCGGGCGCTGGGCGCCGCCGCGATGGACGAGTGGACGGTGCAGCGCCTGGCCGGCCCGGCCCTGGATGCGCTGGCCGGCCGGGACCCGGATCAGGTCGCTGGCGAACCGCCGAGGTAGAGCGCGCCGATCTCGGGATGCCCGAGCACCTGCTCGCCGGTTCCGGCGAGGCGCACCCGCCCGTTCTCCATGACCACGCCGTGCGTGGACAGCCGCAGGCCGGCCCGTGCGTTCTGCTCGACGAGCAGGATCGTCTTGCCGCGGGCGTTCATCATCCGGACCGCGTCAAAGACAGACCTGAGCACCTTCGGCGACAGGCCCATCGACGGCTCGTCCAGAATCACCAGGGCTGGGTCGAGCATCATGCAGCGGGCGAACTCGACCAGCCGCTGCTCCCCGCCGGACAGCGATCCGGCCTTCTTCCCCGCCCACGCTGCGACCTGCGGGAAGGTCTCCTCGATCCCGGCCAGTCTGCGGGCGAGCAGCGACCGGTCCCTGATGATGTAGCCGCCGAGCTCGATGTTCTCCCGGACGGTCATCTCGCGGAACAGGCTGTGGTTCTGTGGCACGTGCACCAGGCCGAGGCCCAGGATCTGCCGCGGGCTCTTGCCGCCCAGCGGCTCGCCGCGGAACGTGATGCTCCCCCGCCGCGGCCGCAGCAGCCCGCTGATCGTCGCCAGCAGGGTGGACTTGCCCGCGCCGTTCGGCCCTACCACGCAGGTGATCCCGCCCGCGGGCACGCTCATGGACACGTCGTGCAGCACGTCCCCGCCGCCATAGCCGGAGGTCACGCCCTCGACGACGAGCACCGGCTCACCCGGCGCGGTCTCACTGGCCGGGGGCATCGTCGTCCTCCTCCGCGATGCCGAGATAGGCGTCGAGCACCCGCGGGTCGCTCCTGATGATCTCGGGCGGCCCGGTCGCGACCACAGTGCCGTAGTCGAGCACCGTGACGTGCCCGCACAGCCCCATCACGAACTCCATGTTGTGCTCCACGATGAGGAACGTCTTGCCCGCCGCATTTAGCTCCCGGATCCGGTCGGCGATGTGATGGATGAGCGATGGGTTCACCCCGCCGGCCGGCTCGTCCAGCAGCACAATCGCGGGGTCGGCGACCAGCACGTAGGACAGCTCGAGCAGCTTGCGCTGCCCGTAGGACAGGGTGTCGGCGAGCGCGTCGGCGTGGCGGGCGATGCCCGCGAACTCAAGCAGATCGGTGGCCCGCTGCCGGTCCGCGCGGCCGCCCGCGCGGGCCAGCGGGTTGCGGGTACGCCCGTGGCCGGTGTGCTGCGCGGCGACGAGCATGTTCTCCATCACGGTCAGCCGGGGAAAGATCCGGGTGAGCTGGAAGGTCCGGCCGATGCCGAGCGCGAATACCCGCTGCGGCTGAAGGTTGGTAATGTTCCGGTCGCCGAGGTAGACGTCGCCGCCGTCGACCCGTTCGTAGCCCGTCATGATGTTGAACAGCGTGGTCTTGCCGGAACCGTTCGGCCCGATCAGCCCGGCGATCGTGCCCTCCTCCACCGTGATCGTGCAGTCCTGCAGGGCCTGGACACCGCCGAACGCCTTGGACACGCTGGCGGCCCGGAGCATCGTGGTCACGGCCGGGCCTCCCGGGCCCCCTGCGCTTCGCGTGCTTCGCGTGCTTCACGTGCTTCACGCGGCTCCCGGGGCGGCGAGCCCGGCGGGGCAGGCGAGCCCGCGTCCGGCTGCACCGCCGCCTCTCGCCGCGACCGGAGCCGGGTCCGCAGCCAGGAGATCTTCTCCGCGCCGGTGGGAATCACCCCGCGCGGCAGTCCCAAGATCACCGCCAGGAACAGGACGCCGAGCAGGATCTCGCTCAGGTACTCGTTGGTGTACTGCAGCGTCAGCCACTGCTGGACGGGCTCAATGACCAGCGCGCCGAGCACCGGCCCGGCGATCGTGCCGAGCCCGCCGAAGAACGCCATCACCACGATCGACAGGTCGAACAGCGGGTCGAAAGCGAACTGCGGTATGGCCTGGCCGATGAAGTAGAACCAGAGCCCGCCCGCCATCCCGATCACGATCGCCGAGATCACGAACGCGGCCAGCTTTACCGGCATCGCGCGGACCCCGAGGCCGGCCGCCCGGTCCTCGTCGTCCCTGATCGCCCGCAGCTGCAGGCCGAACCGGGAGCCCCGGATCAGCCAGGACGCCGCGATGGCGAGGACCAGCAGCGCCAGCGCGGTGTAGTAGAACGGGTTGTTGAACGTGGCCGAATCCCAGTTTGGCGACGGCGCCAGGATGCCGCTCGACCCGCCGGTCACCGACAGATTGGTGGCCGTCAGCTGGGCGATGAAGAAGAACGCGATCGTGATCACCACGAAGGTGTGCCGCCTGACCCGCAGGGAGATCAGTCCCAGCGGTACCGCCAGCCCGGCGGCCACGGCGGCGGCCAGCGGCAGCAGCGCGAAGACCGCGTCCCCGTTCAGGTGCCAGGCCCGGGCAGCGATCCCGACCGTGTAGGCCCCGGCGCCGAAGAACACCGCCTGCCCCAGGGAGATGTAGCCGGAGTACCCGGAGAAGATGTTCCAGGCCACCGCGGCTGCGGCGAAGATCAGCGTGTCTACCGCGATCGTGGTCACGGTCGGGTTCTGCAGCACCAGCGGGAAGACGGCCAGGATGGCCAGGAAGACGAGGGTGCCGCCGCCCCGCCAGATCACGCCGCCCCGCCTGATCGCTGGGCTCTCGGTCGCTGGGCTCGCGGTCACTGGGCCCTCGCTCCGCGCCGGCCGAACAGGCCGGCCGGGCGGATGATCAGCACCAGCACCAGTGCCAGGTAGAACACCACCACCGCCCAGTCCGGCGACCAGATGTCCACCAGGGCCTCGGCCGTGGTCATGAACAGGGCGGCCGCGAGCGCGCCGCCGATGCTGCCCAGCCCGCCCAGGATGATGATCGCGAGCAGGCGGGAGATCAGGTCATAGCCGCTGTTCGGGTTGAAGCCCCCGCTGGTGGCGCCGAACATCATGCCGCCGATGGCGGTGACCGCGACCCCGATGCCGAACGTCACCGCCGCGACCCGGTTCACGTCGATACCGATCAGCCGGGCCGCCGTCTGGTCCTGCATGGTGGCGCGCACGCTGCGGCCGAACCGGGTCCGGTACAGGAGCAGGTACAGCGCGGCCACGCAGGCCACGGCGAGAACGAACCCGTACAGGTAGATGTAGGACAGGTAGAACCCGAACAGGTGCACGCTGGAGGTGATGTATGACGCCTTCAGCACCACGAAGTTGGGCCCGAAGACCCGGTACAAAGCGCCCTCGATGATGAGCGCCACCGCGTACGCGGCCAGCAGCGACATGGACGCGCGGTCCCGGCCGCGGAGCGGCCGGATGAACAGCCACTGGATCGCGACGCCGATCACGAACATCGTGGGGACCGTGATCAGCAGCCCTACGAACAGGTCGATGTGCAGGTGCACGGAGAGCGCGTAGCTGAGATAGGCGCCGAGCACCACCAGGATGCCCTGGGCGATGTTGATGATGTCGAGCACGCCGAAGATCAGCGTCAGCCCGACCGCCATCAGCGCGTAGACGCCGCCGCCCAGGATCCCGTCGGCAATGGCCTCGTAGATCTGCTGTCCCATCTCAGCTGCGTGCCCTCCGTGCGCCCCGCGCTCAGCTCGACCAGTCGGGCTTGGGGCTGATGATCTTCACCGAGCCAGCCGCGCTGGCCGGCAGCACCTGGACGAACTTCCCGTCCTGCCACTGGAACACGAAGGCGATCGCCTTCACGTTCTCGCCCAGGGAGTTGAACTGCACCGGCCCCTGCACGCTCTGCAGCACAACCCCGCTGTGCAGGTAGGAGATGATCTTCGAGCCGTCGGTGCCGCCGGTCGCCTTCACCGCCGCCGCGGTCACCTGCCCCACCGAGTACGCCTCGGCCACGTCGGCGTTGACGTCTGACGGGCTCCCGCCGTACTTGGCCACGTACTCCTTGACCATGGCCTGGCTGGCCGCGTTCGCGTAGCCGGGGTACCAGGCATCGGGCACCATCATGCCGGTGGCGTTGCTGACGCCGACCGCGCTGGTGAACGCGCCGCCCTGGTCCGGCCCGGCGGCCGCGATGAAGATCTTCGGGTTGTAGTGCTGCTGCTCGAATGCCTGCATGAACGACGAGACGGTGGGCACGTCGGTGGAGCCGAGCACCACCATCTGCGCGCCGGTCGCCGCGACCAGGTCGGCGTTCGGCTTATAGTCGGGGACCTCCTCGGGGAAGATCTTCGAGTACACCGTCTTGATCCCGAGCGGCTCCAGCTGGCCCTGCGCGTTCTGCACCTGCGGGGTGGCGAACGGGTCATCGGCCATCGGGTAGGCGGCGGTGGTCGGCCGCTGGCTGGCCGGCAGCGACTTGATCCAGTCGACCAGCGGGTTGAGCTCGTTGGCCACCGGCAGGCTCACGTCGAACACGTTGGGCAGCTTCTCGCTGAACACCAGCGGCGCCCCGCCGGCGCCCTCGACGAACGCGAACCCGTACCGGTGCGCCACCTCCGCGGCGGGCGCGGTGAGCAGTGACGAGAACGGGCCGAAGGTCAGGGCGACGTGATGAATGGTGATCAGGTCGGTGTAGTTGGTGTCCACCTGGGTCGGGCTGCTGTTGTCGTTGAGAATCACGAGCTGCACCTTGCGGCCGAGGATCCCGCCGCTGGCGTTCACGTCGTGTTCCCACAGCTCGTAACCGCGCTCGTAGGCCTGGCCGTCGGCGGAGAAGTCACCGGTCAGCGATAGCGAGGCACCGATGAGGATCGGCGGCTTGGCGGTGCCGCCGGTGGTGTTGCTTGATGAGCAGCCGGCCGCCAGGGAGGCAGCCAGGGCGGCGGCAGCGCCGAGAGACGTTAACCGGACGCGGTGAGATCTCATACCGGCCATCCTTTGCGGGTTGTGTGGGCGCCCAGTCAGGGCGTGGTCTGTCCCCCGGCGTGTTCCGCTCCGTCGGCCTGCTGCGGCTCCAGGCCATCGGAGACCTCGGCGTCCTCACTGATCAGGCTCAGGCCGGCCGACTCGGCCTGGAGCTGGAGCAGCGCGGCAAAGTCCTGCCCGCCATGCCCCCGGCCGACCAGGCCCTGCACGATCTGGTGCACCAGCGAGGCCACCGGCAGCGGGACCTCGCGTTCCCGGGCGGCGGCAAGCCCGAGGTCGAAGTCCTTGCGCAGCAGCGTGGCGGTGAGCGTCGGGGTGAAGTCGAGATTGACGTAGGCCGGCGTCTTGTACTGCGTAAACAGCGAGCCCATCACGCTGGAATTGATGCAGGCCAGGAACGCCTGCCTGCTGATCCCGCTCTTCTCGGCCAGGACGGTGATCTCCGCCATGGACTGGGCCACGGTACCGAGGAGGAGGTTGTGGCAGAGCTTCACGATGCGGGCCAGCTCGCCCTGGCCCACATACGTGGCCCCGGCGCCGAGCAGATTCAGGTAGGGCTCGGCGCTATCGAACGCCGCACGCGGCCCGGAGACGGCCAGGGTCATCCTGCCCGCCCTGACCACCCGCGGATTGCCCATCACCGGCGCGGCGAGCAGAGCCGTGCCCCGGGCAGCCGCTTCCGCCCGGATCTGCGCGGACGCCTCGGCGGACACGGTCGAGCAGTCCACCAGGATGGATGGCGCCGCCGCTCCGCTCAGCAGCCCGTCAGCGCCGAGCACGGCGTCGATCAGGTCCTCGGACGTGCCGACCATCGTGAAGACGATGCCGCAGCCGGCCAGGTCGGCGGCTGAGTCGGCGACCTTGGCCCCGAGCGCGGCGAGTGGCTGTGCCTTGGCCAGCGTCCGGTTGTAGACCGAGATGTCACAGCCGGCGGCCAGCAGCCGGCGGACAAGCTCTGCGCCCATTCGCCCGGTTCCCAGCCAGCCGAGCGCGCGGTCCCGGCGCTGATCCGCCATGTCGTCACCCCCCACGGGTACAATCGTTTGCACCATAGAGCGTGGACCAGCCGTCGGCTCATTGTCAACGGCTGGAGCCAAACGGTTGCCCGGAATCCCGCGCCGGAGACGGCCAAGGGCCGGAATGGCCGCAATCGGATGCAAGAATGGGCCGGTGGCGGACCGGCGGGTGGCGATGGCCATCGAGCACTGGGGCGCCCGCTTTGTCGCCAACGGCGTTCATGCCGCTGATTTCACCAGGGTGACCTCCGCGATCACCGGCTGGGACGAATGGTGCCGGGCTTGGTGCGGCGCCGCCGCGGTCCACGAGGATCTCGGCCGGCTGGCGCTCGCCGGCCGTCGGTATCTGTCCGGCGGCGGCCACCTCGCCCAGGCGGCCGTCTACTACCATTTCGCGAAGTTCCTGTTCGTCTGCGACCTCGCTCAGCTCCGCGATGCTCACAGCGCCGCGGTGCGCTGCCTGAACGACGCGCTGCCGCACCTGCGCCCGCCCGGCGAGCGGGCCGAGATCCCGTTCGACGGCGCGGTGCTCGCGGGGGTGCTGCGCCGTCCGGCCGGGCCCGGCCCGCATCCGGTCGTCGTGCTGATACCCGGCCTGGATTCGGCCAAGGAAGAATTCCGCGCTGCCGAGCAGCCCTTTCTCGACCGTGGCCTGGCCACGTTCGCGGTGGACGGCCCCGGCCAGGGCGAGGCCGAGTACGACCTGGCGATCCGGCCGGACTGGGAAGCGCCGGGCGAGGTCATCCTTGATGCGGTGAGCGCGATGCCTGGCATCGACGGGCGCCGGATCGGGCTGTGGGGCGTCAGCCTCGGCGGGTACTACGCGCCGCGGCTGGCCAGCGGCGACCGCCGGGTCCGCGCCTGCGTCGCGCTGTCCGGGCCGTACGACTTCGGGCAGGCATGGGATCGGCTTCCTGAGCTGACGCGCGAGGCGTTCCAGGCGCGGTCGAAATCGGCGAGCGCGCCCCAGGCGGCCCGCCGCGCCGCCGAGCTGACCCTGGCCGGGCGGGCCGGACGGCTCACGGCGCCGCTGCTGATCGTCGCGGGCCAGCGGGACCGGATCATCGCCTGGCAGCAGGCCCGCCGGCTGGCGGACGAGGCTGCGGGCCCGGCGGAGTTCCTGCTCCTTGCCGACGGAGGCCACGGCTGCGCCAACGTGTCCTACCGGCACCGGCCATACGCCGCCGACTGGATGGCCCGCCAGCTGGCCCGGTGACCGGGTCGGCCAGCGGCCGGCCCGGACTGTGGTCAGTCAGGCCGGCCGGGCGGCCGCGCCGTTGATCCGCGGATGACGAGCTCAGGAGCGAGGTAGAGGATCTTAACCGGGGCCGAGTGCTCCGCTATCCGCTCCAGCAGCAGCTGAGCGGCCTCGGTGCCGACCTGGTAGTGCGGAAACCGGATCGTGGTCATCGGCGGCCGGAGCCGGTCGATGAACGGCATGTCGTTGAAGCCGACCACGGATATGTCCTCGGGGCAGCTGAGCCCGCACTCGTCCAGCGCCGCGTAGCAGCCCACCGCGAGCATGTCGTTGCCGGCGGCGATGGCGGTGCAATCCGGCCGGCCCGGCGCACCGCCGCCGCGCTCGAGCAGCAGCCGGCTGCACCGGAGCCCTTCCTCGACCGTGAACGCCTTGGCGAAAACCACCAGGTCGCTGTCGACTTGCAGGCCGCTGGATTCCATGGCCGTGACAAACCCGCGGTACCGGGACAGCCCGGTGGACATCTCCTGCGGGCCGGCGATGTGGGCGATGCGACGGTGCCCAAGCCCGGCCAGGTGGCTGACGGCCATCCGGACCCCGCGCTCGTTGTCGACGGTGACCGAAGGGAAGCTGTAGTCCTGCGCCAGGCGGTTTATCAGCACCACCGGGATCTCGGCCCGGGAGGCCTCGGCCAGCAGCGGGTGGCGCAGCCGCGCGGTGGCCAGCACCAGGCCGTCCACGCGCCTGGCCCGCATCTGGTCGAATACCATGCGCTCGCGCTTGTCGTCGGAATCGGTGTTACCGATCAGCGCCACGTAGCCGGCCGCGGCGAGCCGGTCCTCAAGGCCGCGGACCATCGGCGGGAACAGCGGGTTGTTCAGGTCGGGTATCAGCACGCCGACGGTGTGCGAGCGCCGGGTGCGCAGGCTCCTGGCCACCGGGTTCGGGCTGTATCCGAGCGCCTCGGCGGACTCGAGCACCCGGCGCGCGGTCTCCTCGCTGACGAGGATCCTGGTCTCGGGATTCAGGGCGCGGGAGGCGGTCGCCGGATGCACTCCAGCACGAACCGCCACGTCCCTCAGGGTCACTGGGGCGTCAGGCATCGGCAGTTCACGCTCCGCTCTCCGCGGGGATGCTTCCTAGAATGTTCCCGCGGACTCCCTCGGCATGCTATCTGCCTGTTGCAATGCGCTCGCGGCGGTCTGGCAGTCAGCTTTCTCGCGCCTGCTGGCAAGGTAGCCGGCCGAGAAGGCGATCACGGCAGCCATCGCCAGCAGCAGGATGCGGTAACTGACCACAGCGATCAGCACGGCGCCGAGCGCGATCGAGGCCGCCTGGGGCACCACGATCGCGAATTCCAGCGCCGCATCCACCCGGCCGATCAGGCCGGCGGGCGTGCGCCGCTGGATCAGGGTGATCGCTCCCACGTTGATCCAGACGATGGACAGGCCGAGGCCGGCGCAGGCCAGGCCCACCAGCGGGAGCGACGCCGTGATCAGCAGCAGCGCGGCGGCGGCGCAGGCCGCGAGGCCGAGGGCCATCAGCGCGGGCTCGCCGGTGCGCCGCATCACCGGCGCGGCCAGCACGCCGCCGGCCAGCGCGCCGACACCCTGCAGGCTGATCAGCACGCCGAGGAACTCCGGCCTGCGGTGCAGGCCCTCGGCCACGACCGCGAACGGCACGGTCTCGAAGAAGCCGAACGCGCTCACCGCGATCAGGCACGCGATCAGCGGCCGCCGCAGCGCAGGCGTGCGCGCCACGTGCCGGATCCCGGCGCTGAACTCGGCCAGCCAGGTATGGCGGCCATCGCGGCCACTGCCGGCCGCGCCGCGGCCCGGGCGGGGCTCGCGCAGCCGGAGCGCGGCCACGGTGCCCGCGGCGATCACGAACGTGCCGGCGTCCAGCAGGATCACCGGCTGTGCCCCCACCCAGGCGAGCAGGCCGGCCCCGAGCAGCGGGCTGATCACCCGCAGACCCTGCGACGCCACCTGGAGCAGGGAGTTCGCGTCGCCGAGCAGGTCGGCCGGGACCAGCTGGGTGAGCAGCGCCGTCTGCGCGGACGTGATCAGGCTGTTCGCCGCCCCGTACCCGAACATGACGAGGTAGATGAGCCATACCAGTCCCCGGCCGTGCACCAGCAGCAGCGCGCACACGCCAGCCGCCGCGGCCAGGTTCGCGGCGATCAGCACCGGCCGCCGCCGCAGCCGGTCGACGATCATTCCGGATACCGGCGCGACCATGATCCCGCAGGTGAAGGCGAAGAAGGTCAGCCCGGCCGCGGCGTTGCTGCCGGTGAGGATCTTCACCCAGATTCCCATCGCCAGCCAGAGGGCGCTGTCCCCGATGACCGACAGGCTCTGGCCGGCCAGGTAGGTCCGGGCGTCGCGGTGCGAAAGTAGCCGGCGCATATCAGCTCCTCGGGGCGGGATCGGGGGGTTCGGCGGGCCCGGCGTCCTGTGCCCGCGTGTCCGGGTCGTCGAGCGGGTAGCCGAAGAGCAGCACCTCGTACGGCGCGCTGCCGGGCGGCCGCAGCGACGGGTCGTCCCGCCGGGCCTCGTACGGCTTGGTCAGCTCGCGCACGGCCGCGCCCAGGTCCTTGGCCTCGTGAGCGGTCAGGTGCAGGTTCATATGGGAGGCGAGCGTCGCCTCCTGCCAGGCGGGCGGGTAGCCGAGCGACCGCATCAGCCGGTCCCTGGCCCGGGCCAGCCACCGGTCGATCCAGACCGAGGCGACGGCGTGCGCGGCGAGCCGGGTCTCGGTGTCCTGCCACGGCGGGGTGATCTCGAGCCCGCGGAACTTCAGCCGCCACGGTCGCTCCCGGCCGCGGCCGCCGCCGGCCTCCTCAACGAACCCGTACTTGGCCAGGGTGCGCAGGTGAAAGGCGCAGTTGGCCGGCGACTCGCCGAGCAGCTCGCTGGCCTCGGTCGCGGTCAGCGTCCTGTTCTCGACCCGTTCGATGGCCTCGATCAGGGCCACCCGCAGCGGGTGGGCCAGCGCCCGCATCATCTTCGGGTCCCGCACCTCGAGGTGCGGGAGGTCCGCCCGGGGCGGCACCGCCGACTCTTCAGAAGACATGTTTCGAAACGATACGCTCGAAACACTTGTTTTGACAAGCGTTCCGGCCGTTGCCGGGGAACGCGGCAGTCTCTGCCGTCGCCGGGGTTCGTGCGACGATGAGGCATGCGGATCAGCGATGTGACCTCGACTGAGCTCTTCGGCGGCAGCCCGGCCCGGCCGCTCGCGATCGTCCGGGTGACCCTGGATGGCGAGGGCGGCACCGCCAGCCAGCCGCCCGGCGGCGAGAGCCAGATCACCGTCCGGGTCGAGGGCCCCGCGGTGACCACCCCGCAGCCCGCGGTGGTAACCGGGCCGGGGCCGGGCGAACGCCTGGATGTCGAGGTCGGGATCGAGGTCGCGGCCCCGCACGCGGCGGGCGCCCCGGTGCAGGTCACCGTCATCGCTGAGAACCCGGCGGCGGCACTGCGGGCCGAGCGGGCGGCCACGGTCAGCACCGGCGAGCCGGGCTGGACCATGTGGATGGTCAGCCACTTCCAC
>Ga0208725_1000053_pt1 | contig 23997 bp, 23 predicted proteins | sample MicForSoSWNH13_O_FD_188004 | JGI IMG/M metagenome (GOLD analysis project Ga0208725, IMG submission 188004) | Forest soil microbial communities from Harvard Forest Long Term Ecological Research site in Petersham, Massachusetts, USA - MetaG HF011... | ecosystem: Environmental > Terrestrial > Soil... | reverse complement strand
TGGCGAGGAAGTCGAGCGGCTGATCCGAACGGCTGGCTTCGAGCCAGTGAAGGTCGGCGGGATCGGGCAGTCGAGCCGACTCGAGGTGGGCGGCGACCTTCACGATCTCGTAGTCGGCCCCGCAGAGGCGCGGTCATCGATCGGTGGGGCCTGATCGCTCAGCCACCTCGCCGGCCGATCGACGCAGACGGGGTTCCGCCGCGCCGGTCTGGCCTTCCCCGGGGTGACATGCCAGCGGTAGCATCCGTTCTTGATCATGACGTAGGCACAGCCGCTGATTGTGATGAGTGGCGTAGTTACGAAAGACAGGATCTTGCGTTGAAGCTCGTCGGGCTGGACTGCTTCGGCTATGAGCTCAGGTATGCGCATGGCGAATACGTGATGTCAGGCGGGCGCGCCGCGGCGTCGCAAATCGGCACGCTCGTGCGGTTGCGGACGGACGAGGGCATGGACGGATGGGGTGAGATCACACCCCTCGGGTCGACCTACTTGCCCACGTTCGCCGAGGGCGTTCGCACTGCCTTGCGGTTCCTGGGCCCACATCTTCTGGGGCTCGACCCGGCAAACGTCTCCGGCTTCCGGCGCGCTATGGACGCGGCGCTTATGGGGCATCAGTACGCCAAGAGCGCGGTCGACATCGCCTGCTGGGACCTGCGTGGCAAAGTAGCCGGATTGCCGATCGCCGCGCTGCTTGGCGGCGTGCTCCAAAAGGACTTCCCCGTCTACGAGGCTGTGCCGCTAGGCTCGCCGGAGTCCATGGCATCGTTTGTCGAGGACCGCATCTCTGCGGGGATCAAGCGGTTCCAACTGAAAGTCGGGAACGATCCGCGCGACGACGCGGCCCGCATTCGGGCTGTCGTGGAGACATCAACCGACGACACGATCGTCATTGCCGATTCGAACGGCGGCTGGAGCCTGCTGGACGCACGCATCGCGATGAACTCCGTGGCCGATCTTCCCATCTTCATCGAGCAGCCGTGCCGGACGACTGAGGACAGCGCGCTGGCCTCGCGCGGCAGCAAGCTTCCGCTCGTTCTGGACGAGTCGATCGTCACCTTGTCCGATGTCTACGAGGCCAAGCACTCGGCTGGTGCCTCCTCGATCAACATCAAGATCAGCCGGGCCGGCGGTATTACTGGCGCCGCATTGATGCGCGACGTGATGCAGGAGCTGAACCTCATGGTTTCGGTGGAAGACATGTGGGGTGGCGACCTGATCACCGCTGCGGTCAGCCACCTCGCGGCTAGCACCCGTCCCGAGAGCCTGTTGATGACGTCGTTCATGAACGACTGGACTGACGGTCACATCGCCGGGTACCGGCCTCGGTCGGTCAACGGCCGCGGTTCCGCCCCCACAGGCTCCGGTCTTGGCATCGAGATAGACACCTCATCTCTCGGCGAGCCATTGTTCTCGGTGCAGGCCTAGAAGGAGAGACCTGCCGATTGGGCCGGTGGCAGGGTGCAGCAGGAGATCCGCCGTTGCTCGCCTGTTCTGGTCGTCGCTAGCCGGATCGCGGTCCGCGGTCGCCTTCTCCCGTCGCCTCGCGGACTTGCGGGCCGCCGAGACCGGAGATACGCCGTTCGCCATCGGCGGGGTAATTGTCGCCGACTTGGAGGGGATGGCGGCCCTCGACCTGTGCGGCTAGAAACCTACGAGACTTCCGGACCTCGCGGCTGTCCACGACGAACGGCATCAGCGCCATCAGGAACAGGCAGGGCATGACGACGATCGGCATCACGATAAAGATCGCTGTAGAACCGGACACGGCGCTCTTCCCTTTCTGGCTTGGCATCGGCCCTGGTCGCTTTGTTCGCCTGCCGGGCGACAGGGCTTCTGGCCGCTCTCAGCCTCTGCCTGGACCCGAGCCGCGCACCCGTCATCTGACGGCGATCGCCTTAAATCACGCTGAACGCTCACCCATCACCACCCGCACGCTGTTGTTCTGGGTCAGGGCACTGAGCGCGTCGCGAAGTGCGGCACGGGTGGCAATGCCGAGCTTGGTCACGGATCAGCGCAAGTTCGGCTTCTCGACCCCGCAGGGGCCACGGTCTGCTCACGACCAGTTCCCTGAATCTGCGATCATCGGCCAAGGCGCCGACATACCGGCGCGAAGCACTCACGCCTACTCTCCGATGATGCCTGCCAGGGCATCACCGGTCCAGCGATGACCAGAGCCGGATGAGGCCGCTGACATGTCCGGATCCGCCTCCACACCGAGCGGATCGCCCATCGGGGTTCTCCTCTCTCCAGTCCGCCAGACCAACTCAGCGGGTCCGTCACCGGTGGCTGTTTCTGTCCGGCCGTACGCTGCCGACTGCGGAGGCAGTCGTGTTACGGATACCGTCGTCCGGCGTGCTCGGCGCGACGCATCTCATGGGAGCGGGTGCGGCTGCGCAGACTAAATTCACTGGCGTCGAGCGACAGGACAGCGAGGCTCGGTGCCCAGACGGCCGTCGTGCGCCGGTCGGCGAATCGCGCGACAGCGGTACCTGTGATGACTGCGTCGGCGAAATGATCCGTGCCGCCAGGGTGCGCCTGGCAGGCGTCGCTTCGGACCCGCAGGGTCACTGCGGACACGACGACGCCGTCAGCGCCCAGCCCTAGTACCGCCTGCTCCAGGCGACTCCGCGCATCCTGCCGCACCTGGACCACCAGATCGGTGTAGGCCGGAACCTCCGCGTTTCCCGTGCCCCAGGGACCGGAGCTGGTCGTCAGCAGGTCGTCGTGCAGCGCGGCCACCGAGATGCCCAGCGCGATCCCGGCAGGCACCCAGCCGGCCATGATCAGCTTGGCGAAGTCCTGACCGGACAGGTCGCAGGCGAACGGACGGGCCGGTGGCGGGCAGTCGCTGGCCCGCACAGCGGTGCCGATCACCGTGAACTCGACGGCACCGGCCGACAAGCTGTCTGCGGGAATCTCTCTGACCTGCGGCGCCGCGCCTACGATGCCGTGGCCGCCAAGCTCTGCGCACTCCACGGCCATCCGGTCGATCGCCGTCCGGCGTCCGTCGTAAAGCGCCTGCGCGACCCGCGTGGCCGGGCCCGGGATGCCTGGCCCGGACACGGTAATGGCACTCCTTCCCGGAGCCTCCGGCGACCCTGGACGTAGCGCGGAACGCCTGGCGCCCCCTGGGCAGCTGACCCCTGCGGTAGCGCTCAGGTAGTACACAGCGGCGCCGAATACCTGGCCGACCGGTTCGAACCCGACGCTCCTGATCGCGGCGAACTCGTCGGCTGACAGCGCGGAATCCCATGCCCCGCCACGGCGCAACGCAGCCATCATCGCCCCATCGTCGCAGTGCCGGGGCCGACCAATCCACCGGGCGAGACGTAATGTGCGCGACTGAGGGTAGCGGCCCGGAATGAGCGAAATAAGTGCCGGGCCCGTCGCGGTCGCGCGGAATACCGTGCGGCGGGCCCGGTCATCCAGGCTGGCTATTCCCTTCCGGCCTGCGTCCTCGGGTCCGGTCCGGTACTGGCAGGATCGCACCCGCCTAGCGGTGAAGGGGGCTCTCGCCGCTGCGGCGGCCTGGGCGCTGGCCAAGTACGCGGCAGGCCAGCCCGATCCCTATTTCGCGCCGCTGGCGGCGCTGCTCGGCGTTTACTCCACGGTGGCCCGGTCGCTGCGGGAGAGCATTCAGTACATCGCCGGGTTCGTGCTGGGCGCGGCGCTGGCTATCCCGGTCGGGATGCTGCTGGGACCGGGCACCGCGGGCATCGCCGTGATTGTCCTGGCCGGCATGCTGATCGCCAGCTGGCGGCGGCTCGGAGACCAGAGTGCCCAGGTGACGTTCACAGCCCTGTTTGCGCTGCTGCTCGGCGGCCACCAGCCACTGCACTACGTCACGCACCGGATGAGCGAGGTCGCCATCGGGGTGGTGACCGGGCTGGTGATCAATATCGCTGTCTTTCCGCCCTTGCAGTTGCGCCCGGCCGAGCACGCGGTCCGGCAGTGGGGCGACGACATCGCCGACGCCTTAGTGGTCCTGGCCGATGCTGTGACTGATCACCGCCGGGGCGGTCAGCTCTGGCCGCAGCACGACGAGCAGCTGTCCACTTCGGCGGAGCAGGCGCGGGGGGCGGTACGGCACGCACGGGAGAGCCTGCGGTGGAATCCGCGAGCTTCGGTCAGCCAAAAGGTACCGCGGCCTGACGCCGCTGTGCTCGATGCGCTCGAGGAGCTGACCTCACGAACACGCGCCGTGGCCCGTTCCCTGCTCGACACCGCGGAAGACACACCGCCCCGTATCCCGGCCTCATTCGGCGAGGACTACACCGGCCTGCTTCGCATGGTCGCCGACGCGGTTCGGGAGCTTGCCGACCAGCGAGGACACCCCCCTGACGGCCCCGAGCTGGCCGCTCTTTCCGGCGCCCAGCATCACGTCGAACGTCAAGCTGCCTGCCTGGCCGACGGCGGCTCCGGACGCGTTACCGCGCAGCGGCTCAGCTGCCTGTCCGCCGACATGATTCGCGAGATCGGGCGGCCCTGATGGGCGGAGCCACCGTGAAGCCAGGAGACTGGCAGCAAAATGCCAACGTTTGCGCAGCATCCAGCGTGGAAGATCGCAGCAACCGGTTCGTCGCGTTCAGGGCGCTCGTCCTGGAACGTGGCCCCATGCCAGGGTTGGCAGGACCGTTGCCCAAGACAGAGGAGTCAGCGATGGGTGTGGCTAAGAAGGCCAAGCACGGGGCAAAGTCAATTAAGGGCAAGGCTAAAAAAGACGCAGGCAAGGCCAAGCACAAAGGCAAGAAAGCGAAGAACGCCGCGAAGCATTGATCCTGCAGCTCGGCTGCAAACTGCCCGGATAGCGGCTGCGCGTTGCACATCGCGTTAGCAGTACACCCGGGCTGAAGTGGCGCGCGGGCTGAGCGGGCTTGAGCGAGATCATGGCCTGAAGGCCGGTGAGCAGCGCATGCTGCGACGACCGCTCCCTGCCCGCTGGAGCCCGTGTTGCTGCCCGCGGACGGACGGGATTGCGGAGGACCTGACGTCAGCTGCGCTACGATCCGGCCAGTATCAGGAAGGAACCGCCAGATGAGGCTAGCGCTCGTGTCGTCAAAAGGAGGCACTGGGAAGACTACGTCGGCGGTCAGCCTCGCGATGGTGCTGCACCGGCTCGGCCGCACGCTGGCGGTGGACTGTGACCCCCAGGGCTCCCTGATGAACTGGAGCGAGGAGGCCGCGGAAGGGGGTAAATCGCTTCCCTTCACGGTGGTGAGCATGGCCACGAGGGATGTGCATATCCGGCTGGCCGATCTCGGGGCCGGCTACGAGCACGTCATCGTGGACACTCCGCCAGGGGACCTCGGGATAATCCGCTCGGCCATCCTGGCGTCCGACACCGTCCTGGTACCTGTCTCGCCGAGTGGGCTGGACCTGAACCGCATCAGGCCCACCTTTGAGGTACTGGAGGAGATCGCGATATCGCACCCCGTTGAGGTCGGGGTTCTGCTGACGAAGGTGCGCCGCGGAACGCGCTCGGCGCGGGAGGCGCGGGGAATCCTGGCCGAGAACGGTTATCCGGCGATGAAAACCGAGATCCCGCTGGCCGAGCACTTCGCCGCGGCGTTCGGCTCGGTGCCGGCCGTCCTCGGCGAGTACTGGGAGCTCCTCGGGGAACTCAGGAAATGATCACGGGTCCGGATGACGTCACAGCTGCGGTGCTCGCCGAGGTCGAGCGCGCCAGGAATCCGCGCACGAGAGAACTGCTCACCGCGGGCGTAAAGCACCTGCATGCGTTCGTTCGGGAGACGAAGCTGACGGAGGCGGAGTTCCAGCAGATCGCGCGGATCTTCGCGCAGCTTGGCCAGGTCAGCAACGAGTCGCACAACGAGGTGGTGCTGATCGCCGGTTCGCTTGGTGTGTCGTCCCTCGTCTGCCTGCAAAACAACAGCTCGGGCGGCGAACACGAGACAACGGCAAACCTGATGGGACCGTTCTGGCGGGAGGGCTCGCCGCGGGAGGAGAACGGTGCCTCGATCGTCCGCTCGCCGACGCCGGGCGACCCCATCTTCGTCACGGGAACCGTCGTCGATCTGAAGGGACGTCCGGTCGAAGGCGCCCTGGTCGACGTCTGGAACACCTCGGCCGAGGGCCTCTACGAAAACCAGGACCCGCGCCAGGCCGACATGAACCTGCGGGGCATGTTCATGACAGACGGCGACGGGCGGTTCAGCTTGCAGAGCGTCAAGCCTGCCGGTTACCCGGTCCCGGTCAATGGCCCGGTAGGCGATCTCCTGCGGGCGCAGGGACGCCACAACATGCGGCCTGCCCATATCCACTTTCTGATCAACAAGCCGGGCTGCAAGACTCAGTTCTCGCAGGTGTACGCGAACGACGATCCGAACCTCGGGACCGACGTCCAGTTCGGTGTGACAGCCGCACTCGTCGGCTGCTTCGTGAAGCATGATGGTGCGACGGATCCGGCGCCCGATCCGGGCGTGACGGGCACGTGGTACTCACTTGATCACAGGTTCGTGGTCGAACCCGGTGACAATTCGCTCCCGAAGCCACCGATCACAGGTAAGGCAACCGGCGGCGCGCCAGTTCCGGAGGTCTTGGAACGGACGCCGTAACGGCGGCACCGCGCCGCCGGTATGTCGAGACAGCCGTGTCGGCTCCGACTCTACGGTGGATCGTTACTGACAACACCTGCGAAGGAGTTCCGATGTCCCGTGCCGCCACCGGGTCCGCTCGAGTCGTCAACGTCGCCGCTGGAGTCGAGAACTCCGGCCAGACAGCGACTGTCCGCGACGGCCGTCACCAGGCGCTTGGGGTCCTTATCGGTAAGTGGATCAACGAAGGCCACACGATCGGGACCGGGGACATCCCATCGGTTCCGATCCTCACCAGCGATGTTTACGAGTGGGCACCTGGCGGGTTCTTCGTCGTTCACTCGGCCTTCGGGAAGATCGGCGAAACAGCCGTCGGCGGCGTCGAGATCATCGGCGTTGACGGCGAGGCGTACCGCTCCACGTTCTACGACAGCTTCGGCAACGTCCACGGCTCACGGCTGGAGATCGAGGCCGACGTGCTCAGGTGGATCGGAGACCGGACGCGTTGCACCGCAACGATGACCGACGATGGCACGACCCAGGTCGCCCATCATGAGGCCAGCGCCGACGGCGAGAACTGGAACCCATCGATGGACGTGACGCTGCGCAAGGTCGCCTGAACCCGCACCGGCCGCTGCTCAGGGAGTTACGGATGCTGGCGCTCCGGTCACCTGACGCAGGAGGTCAAGCACCTCGGTGTCGAGGCGTTCGGCAACCTGCGCGGCGGCCGCGTCGTGATAGGGAGCGATTTCGCTGGCGACCGTGTCGTAAGCGACACGGGTTCCGCCGTCCGGCAGCTCCTGGATGAGGATGGTGACCGGCGCGTACGAACCGGCGTCGGCCACGTGGCGGGCCATCTCGCCCATGGTGACGGGGTTGCCGGCGATCAGCCGGACGAGGCGGCGCCCGGTCCAGTCCTGTGCCTGGGGATCAAGGGTCAGCGCCTGATCGAGGTCGAGCTGCAGGAACCGCATCAGGCCCGCGCTGCCCTGTGCCTGCCGGACGAGCGAGCTGAACTGTTCGTACGAAGTGCTGGCCGCGAGCTCGCTGAACAGCTGCCCGATGTCGGGCTGGGTGATGCCGCCGAAGATGCCCTCCAGGACGCTGGAGAACGGTCGTTCGCTGTCGAAGACATGGCGGCGCACCAAGACCTCGAGTACTCGTTCGGATGCCATGTCGATACCTCTCTTCTTCCGCGTCAGCGGTGAAGCTCCCGGTAGGTCGAGACCTCGACTACAGGCCCATCGTCGCGGCACCACCGTCGGAGCGGTATCGGAATCTTGACTGCACCCGTCTCGCCCGCGGGCCGATGTGCAGTCAGGATGCGGATACCGCGTCCCGGCGCGGGCCGGACAGACTAGCGCCAGGTCGCCTCCCCGGGCCGTGCGCGGCCATACCGCCACGCGGCGTTCCGGGCCGGGTGCTCCGTTCGGCCTATTCGTACCGGAGTCGTGATGCGGGATGCCTTTCATCGCCGTGGGCCGCGAGAACTCCGGGCTGATCCAGCTCCACTACGAGGATCACGGAGTTGGTCCCCCGGTTGTTATGGTCGCTGGCTACCTGCAAGACGGGCGGTCTTGGGAGAAGCAGGAAGCTGCCCTGCTGGCCGGAGGATTCCGGGTCATCACCTACGACCGCCGCGGCTTCGGCAGCTCGAGCAGGCCGAGCGGGGGTTATGACTTCGACACGCTGGCCGCTGACCTCGCGGCGCTGCTCGGCCATCTCAATCTGCAGGGCGTCACGCTGGTCGGCTACTGCATGGGGACCGGGGAGGTCGTCCGGTACCTTGCCATCCATGGCTCGAGCCGGGTGGAACGCGCCGCGCTGCTGGCCCCGCTGCCGCCGTTCCTGCTGCGCACCCCGGACAACCCTGACGGCATCGACCGGGTCATCTTCGACGAGTTCATCGCCGAGATAACTGCTGACCGGCCGGCCGCGGCCAAGACGTACCTGGACAAGTGCTACAACATCGATCTGCTGGGCGGCACCCGCGTCAGCGATCAGGCCTGGCAGAACAGCTTCTACACGGCGCTGCGGGCAGCTCCGGCCGCCGCGCGTGGCTGCGTGCGTGCGTGGATGGAAGACTTCCGTGCCGACCTCGCCCTGGTCAGGGTTCCGGTGCTCGTCGCACAGGGTGGCCAGGACCGCGTCTTCCCGCCGGAAGCCACCGGAAACCGGCTGCCCCGGCTGATCGCTGGCGCACGCCATCTCGTCATTCCTGATGGGCCGCATGCGATCATCTGGACGCACGCGGACGAGGTCAATGGCGCGCTGCTGGCCTTGCTGCGGCAGCAGGGGCGAGCGAGCATCCCTGGCCATCCCGGATGACGTCCGCGCTGCCCGGGCGCGGCCCGTCGGCCTGCCTATAGTTGGACCGGGATGGTTCGGGGAGCTACGGAGTGGCGACTGACAGCGGGCTGATCGGCCGGAACGGCGAACTGGCCCGGCTGCGCGGGCTTATCGATCCACCGCCAGCGGAAAGCCAGACGCTGGTCGTGCTGGGTGACCAGGGTATGGGCAAGACAGTTCTGCTGCGCGAGTCTGCGCGGCAGGCCAGGTCGGCCGGCTGGCGGGTGCTGTCGGTGGCCGGCCGGGAATCGGAGCAGGATCTGGCGTTCGCCGGGCTGCACCAGCTATTGCGGCCGGTGCAGGCTGGAGTCGCCGACCTCCCCAGCAGGCAGGCGAAGGCACTGCAGGGGGCGTTCGGACTGTCCGCCGACCCGGAGCCGCCCGGCGCCCTGCTTATTGGCATCGCCGTGCTGACGCTGCTGTCGGACTTGTCGGAGGACTGCCCGCTGCTGGTGATGGCCGACGACGCCCAGTGGCTGGACCGGGGTTCGCTGGACGCGCTCGCCTTCGCCGCCCGCCGGGTGGAATCCGAGCCGATGGTGCTGCTGCTCGGCGCGCGCGGCACCCTCCCGCCTCCGGGTTTCGAGCGGGGCTTCCCGGAGTTGCCGCTCAAGCCGCTGAACACGCAGGACGCTGAGCGGCTGCTCGATGTGCAGCTGGACCCGCCGCGCGGCTGGGCGCGGCATCAGGTGCTGACCCAGGCAGCAGGCAACCCGATGGCGCTGATCGAGTTGTCGCGCGTGATCGCGGCTGACCCGGCGGCGGGCCGGCGCTGGGCGGCCGAGCCGCTGCCGCCCACCGACCGGCTCACCGCCGTCATCGCTGGCCAATACGGCAGCCTTCCCCGGGCCACGCAGGAGGCGCTGCTGCTCGCCGCCGTCGCCGACAACCCGGACCTCGCGGGCCTGGCTCTGCCGGGGCTGACCGCCGCCGCGCTCGCCCCGGCCGAGAAGGCGGGGCTGATCAGGGTGACCGGGCCCGGACCGCAGTTCACCCACCCCCTTGTTCGCTCCGCGGTTTACCATGCCGTCCCGTTCGCTGAGCGCGCTGGCGCCCACCGGAAGATCGCGGAGGTGCTCCGGGATCAGCCCGACCGGTACGCCTGGCACCTGGCGGCCGCCACGCTGACACCGGATGAGAACGTTGCGTCGCTGCTGGAGGAAACCGCCGCGCAGGCACGCCGCCGCGGCGGCGCCGCGGCTGCGGCGCGGGCTCTTGAGCGCGCCGCCGAGCTCAGCCCCGATGACCGCGAGCGCGCCCGTCGCCTGCTGGCTGCCGCCCGGCGCGCCCTGGCCGCCGGACAGGCGGACTGGGTGGAAGACCTGGCCACCCGGGTGCTCGTGGCGACTACCGAGCCGGACCTGCGGATCGCCGCCCGGCTGCAGATCGGCTGGGTGCTCACCTGGTCGAGCCGGCACGTCGAGGCCCTGACAGCGCTGCTCGGTGTCGCAGCGGAGGCGTCAGCCCGGCTGCCGGTCGTGGCGTGGGACGCCATCGGGCTGGCCGCGACGGCCGTCTACCACTGCGGAACCCCGGCCGCGGGCCAGGCCCTGCTGCAGACCCTGGACCGCATGGCTGCGCCGGCCCAGCCCCCGCCGGGCTGGCCTGCCGCGCACGTCGAGGCGCAGCAGCTGTGGGCGGCGGCAGTCACCGATCCGTACGCCAGGAGAAGCACGGCGGTCCCCGCTCTGCACCGGATCGCCGACGCCGCTGTCGCCGAAGCTCGCGCGGTATCCGACGTTCGCGCCCTCGCCACGGCGGCCTGGCTGCTGGACGAGACCGAATTCGCGATCAGGCTCCTGCGGCACGAACTCACCCGGCTGGACACCCCGGGTGTGCGGGGCGGCAGTGGACCTGTGCTGTCCGCACTGCAGTGGGCATATGTCGATAGCGGACGATGGGACGAGGCACTCGCCGCGGGCCGCGAGGCCGCCGACGCGGCCGCCGCCTACAAACTGGATACCGTCGCCATCTCGGCCGACCTGGCTACCGCGACGGTGCTCGCCATGCGCGGCGACGAGCTAGCGCGGCCGCTGCTGACCAGCGCGTTCGCCGTGATCGAGGCGTCCCAGCACCGCGCGGCCCAGGCCTGGGCCCAGCGCGCGGCGGGCATCGCGGCGCTGGCCGAGGGGAGTTACCTGACCGCCTACGCCCAGCTGAGCCAGCTCTTCGAGGCCGACGGCACACCGCTGCACAACCACGTGTCGTACCTGGGCATCGCGGATCTGGCCGCCGCGGCGGTGCGCGCGGAGCGCCACCTGGAGGCACGGACACTCGTCGAGCCCGCGCTGGACCGGGCGGATCCGGACCCCGGACCGAGGCTGGAGCAGCTCGCCGCCCGCGCCCGCGGGCTGCTGGCCGAGCCAGCCGAGGCCGAGGCCCACTTCCGCAAAGCCCTGTCTGATCCGGGCGGCGGGGCCTGGCCGTTCGAGCGGGCTCAGCTTGAGCTCGACTACGGTGAGTGGCTGCGGCGGCGGCGCCGGATCAACGACGCCAAACCCGTCCTCGGCGCGGCCCTGGCGACGTTCCGCGGCCTCGGCGCGGCGCCGTGGGCGCGCCGGGCCGAGGCCGAACTCCGGGCCTGCGGGGTGACCACCGCGCCCGCGCCGGCCGGCTCCGGCGCCCTGGCTGACCTCACCGCACAGCAGCGGGAGATTGTCATTCTCGCCAGCCGCGGCCTGACCAACAGCGAGATCGCCGACCGCTTGTTCCTCTCCCGCCGCACGGTGGCCTCGCACCTGTACCGCTCTTATCCCAAGCTCGGAATCGCGGGCCGCCACCAGCTCCGTGACCTCGTTGACCGGGCCGCCGGCCAGTAGCGGCACGCTGCCGCCTCCATCTCGCTTACTGGCCCGAGCCGCCGCGCACCGCCGTCCCGCGGGCCAGGGCCGCGTCAAGCAGGGCGGCCGCTGCGGCGCGGGCCGCGGCGGCCGCGGCGGGATCGTGGTCCATCCGCGCGGCCTGCCCGCTGCCGTCGTAGAGCAGGTGCAGCTGGCGGGCCAGGGCCTCTGGCTCGGGTGCGCCGGCCTGCGCGGCCAGGTCGGTCAGCAGCCCGCGCACCCAGCTGCGGTAGGCATCGGCGGCCTGCTCGACGAGGTCGCCGGGATGGGATTCCGCGCTGGCCCGGCTGAATGCGCAGCCGTGGTAGTCCGGCTGGGCGAACAGCTCCCCCTGGCCCTCGAACACAGCCAGCAGCCGCTCGCGCGGGGTGTCGTAACGTTCCACCGCCTGGGTGATGCGCTCGGCGACGCTGGCGTGGCGGGTCTCCAGGTAGGCGCGGACCAGCTCATCCTTGCTGCCGAAGGTGTTGTACAGCGAGGCCTTGGCCACGCCGGCCTGCTCGATGACGCGGTCGATGCCGACCGTGTGCACGCCCTCGTTGTAGAACAGCTCGTTGGCCGCGGCCAGCAGCCGCTCGCGGGCCGACGGCCGGGCTGCTCCGGCTTCCTTGACAGCCATGATGACGGCCACCTTCCTAGACAGACTTGTCTATCGTATGCATCCGGCCGGGCAGGCGGCAGGCTGGGCGGCGCGGCCGGGCCGGGTCCTCAGCAGGCCGAGCGCGGCCAGCGCGGCCAGCGCGATCACCGCGGCCCCGTAGTAGCGGGTGGTGTCGATCAGCCCGCCGCCGTGCACCACGCCGAACCCAGCTAGCACGGCAGGCACGCCGAGCCCGAGGTAGGACACCACGTACAGCAGTGACACCACGCCCGCTCGCTCGTGCGCGGCCGCGAGCGGCACCACCAGGCGGATGCCGCCCTGGAAGCCGCTGCCGAACCCGGCGCCCGCGATCACGGAGCCTATGAAGAAGACCGCCACCGACCCCAGGCTCACGGCCATGACGGTCACGGCCACGCCGGTGATCAGGGCCAGAACGCCGAACAGCATCACCGTCCGGGCGGCGGCCCGGCGCAGCGCGATGATCGCGACGACGGCCGATGCGGCCAGCACGAACAGGCTCAGACCGCCCAGCACCACGTCACCCGAGCCGGTCAGCGAGTGCACCAGCGCCGGGCCGAGCGCGCCGTACAGCCCGGCCAGCGCCCACACCGCGAACAGCACGGGTACGGCGGTCAGCACCGGGGCCCGCAACGCTCTCGGCAGGGTGATCTCCGGCCGCAGGCTGGCTAGCGCGCCCGGTGCCCGGCTGACGGTCTCGCGCATCACGGCGATGGCGGCCGCCTGCAGGGCAAGCACGCCGATCAGGGCCAGGTAGATGAGGTGCGTGGGGTCAGGCAGGAAGCGCACTGCGAGCGCGGACAAGATCACGCCGCTCGCGGTGCCCATGCCCGGCGCGACCGCGTTGGCGAACGTGCCGAGCTGCCGGTCCATGTCCAGCATGGCCGCGCCGATCGCGCCCAGAGCCGCGCCGGTCGACAGGCCCTGGACCACCCGGGCCGATAGCAGCGCCGGCACCCCGGTGGCGGTGGCGAAGATCACCAGCGACGTGACGTGCACGGCGATCGCGGTCAGCAGCACCGGCCGGCGTCCGACGTGGTCAGACAGCTTGCCCACGGTCAGCAGGGCGACCAGCACCGCCAACGCGTACACCCCGAACACCACCGTGGTGGTGATCGGCGTGAAGTGCCACTCGGCCTGGTAGATCGCGTACAGCGGGGTAGGGGCGGCTGAAGAGGCCAGCAGCGCCACGATCAGCGAGGCCAGCACAAACACGGCCGGCCTGCCACTCAGCCGGTGACTGCCCAGCCCGCGCAGCCAAGAACGGCGCGCGAACCTGTCAGCCGGGAGGGCTGCGGCGGTTTCGAGGGCCGGGAGACCCTGGGCACTGCCGGCGCGCTCGGCCGGATACGGCGCCGATGTGGCCCCCGCAATGCCTGCCGTCGGTCCTGCACCGTACCGCATCGTCATGTCTGGTTACCCACCCTCATTGAGTAGACAGGTCTGTACAACAGAGATATTAGACAGACGGGTCTAATCAGTCAAGGGCTGCCCAGGGCGATCTCGTTTCGGCGGGTGCTGAAACCGGGAGGTCGCGATGGCAGCTCTTAAGATCTAAGATCTGAGGTCTAAGATGGAGGTATCGAGGCCACCCGGGTCGGTGTGATGTTCGCCGCGCTGACGCCGGCGTCGCCGGCCCAGGCAAAGGGGGGACATGCCGCGCATCGCCAGCCACCCGTCCGCGATCATCACAGCAGCGCCGTCGTTCGAGGCCCTGCTGCAGCGACCGAACCTCGCCTGGATGGGCCAGAACACTACGCACCTCGAGCCGCCCGCCGAGGTGGTCACGGCCCTGCTGGACAGCACCAGGCAGCATGAGTTCCAGTTCTACGCACCTGCCCTCGGCTTCACCGAGCTGCGGGAGCTGATCGTGACCGATCTCGGCCTGGCGGACAGCACGGCGATGATCACCGACGGCGCGGTCGGCGGGTTGTACCACATCTGCACGGCCCTGGCGCCCGGGCTGTCCCGGCTGATTACCACCGACCCCGGCTGGCCGTGGCCGGGCCGGTTCGTCGAGCTGGAGGGCGTGCCGGTGACCGCGGTCGAGGTGTATTCCGCCGAGGCGGGATACAAGCTCAGCCCCGCGGCGCTGGCCGAAGTCATCGAGCCTGCTGCGCTGCTGTACCTGATCGACCCGCTCAACCCCCTGGGCAGCTCGTATGACCGGGGCGAGCTCGAGGCCATCGTGGAGGTGGCCCGGGAGCACGGCGCGATCGTCGTGCACGACTGCACGTACCGGCACTTCGCCGACGGGCACACGCTGGTGGCCGAGCTCTATCCCGAGGGCACGCTGACCACCTACAGCTTCTCGAAATGGCTCGGCCTGGCCGGCCTGCGCCTCGGTGCGGTCGTGGGCCGCCCCGAACTGCTCGACCGGCTGACCGCTACTCCGTCCAATCCGCTCGGGGCCAACATCCAGGCGCAGCGAGCCGCGATCGCGGGATTGAAGGTTAAGGACCCCTGGCTGCGTCGCCTGCGGCAGGTCAACCGGCGGAACCAGCAGATCGTCATCGAGGCCGTCGAGCGCAGTTCCCTCGGGCAGGTGCTCGTGGATCCGTCCCACGGCAACTTCCTCGCCATCGACGTCAGCGGGCAGGGCTGGACCGCTGACCGGGTGTGTGCCGCCTTGCTGGAACGCGACGTCTTCATCCGGTCTGGTACGTACCAGTCACCGGCGTTCGGGGACAGATTCGTCAAGGTCAGCACGTCGGTGCCCACCGCCTGGGCGCAGCGTTTCGCCGCCGGGTGGGCCGAGCTCGAGTCACGCGGGCGGCGCGGGGAGGGTGGGCAGCGGTGACCGAGCTCTCCCGGTTCGCCGCATTGGACGTCGAGGAGTACCAGGCCGCGACGGCGCTTGATCTCGCGCAGCGGGTCGCCGACGGGTCGCTCTCGCCGGTGCAGCTCACCGAGTGCGCACTGCACATCGCTGACGCCGCCGAGCCGGTGATCAACGCCTACGCCTCGCTGCTGCCGGAACGCGCGCTGCGCGAGGCGGCCGAGCGTGAGGCCGAGGCCCGTTCCGGGCGGCTCCGCGGCCGCCTGCACGGAGTCCCGGTCGCCGTGAAAGACAACTTCTACTACGAGGGCGAGCCGACCTGGAAAGGGTCGCTCACCAGCTCCGATGAGCCGGCTCCGGTTTCGGCGCCGATGGTGGCGCGGCTCACGGCGGCCGGGGCGATCGTGATCGGGAAGGCCACCACGCCGGAGTTCGGCTGGAAGGGCACCGGGATCTCACCGCGTACCGGCGTGACCCGCAACCCGTGGGACCCGGCCAGGAACTCGGGCGGCTCGAGTGCCGGCTCGGCAGCCACCGTCGCGTCGGGTGCCGTGCCCGTGGCGATCGGGACCGACGGCGGCGGCTCGATCCGCATCCCGGCATCGTTTTGTGGTGTCGTGGGCTTCAAGCCGACGCTGGGCGCGATCCCGGTCTGGCCCGGGACCGTCAACGAGACGCTGTCCCACGCCGGTCCGCTCACCCGCTCGGTCGCGGACGCGCGGGCCGTCTTCGGGCTGACCCGCGGGCCGGACGCCCGCGATCCGTTGTCGTTCTTCCCGGCCCAGCTGGCCGACCCGCCCGGCCGGCGGTGGCGGGTCGGCGTGGTGCGCGAGCCGTTCGGCGTGCCGCCAGACAGCGCGGTGGCCGCGGTGTTCGACCGGGCCTGCGAGCTGATCCGCTCGGCCAGCCTGGCCAAGATGGACGACATCGACGACCTCGGCGACCTCGGCGCAGCGCTGCCGCGCGACGTCTTCGAGGCGATGTGGGTGACCGGCCGCGGGCTCGGCTACGCCGACCTCATCCGCGATCGCGGCGACGTCATGGATCCCGGCCTGGTCCGCCTCGGCCCGCTGGCCCGGAAATACAGCCTGGCCGGCTATTACCGGGCCATGGAGGCGCGGCGAGCGTTCAACGCGCAGATGTTCGGCCTCTTCGAACACTGGGACCTGCTGCTGTTGCCGACCATGCCGGGTACGGCCTTCGCCGCCGACGCCGAGGTGCCGCCCGGCGGCGAGGCCGGCGCGCCGCTGCCGTGGATCACCTGGACCCCCTATACCTACCCGTTCAACATCTCCGGCCAGCCGGCGATCTCGATACCGTGCGGCCTGGCCGCCGGCCTGCCGGCCGGCCTGCAGATCGCCGGCCCGTGGGCACACGATGACCGGGTCCTCGACTTCGCCCAGTCGTGCGAGCAGGCGCTCGGGCCGCTCAGCCAGGACCGGGTCGCGCCGTGGCGCCGTCACCGGTCAGCGAGCGCCGGAGACTGACACGTGATGGCGCACGGGCTGGACCACGGAATGCACCGGCAGCTCAAGGACGCCGTGTACCTGCAGCTGCGCGACGACATCATCAGCGGCGCCCTGCCGACCGGCTCGGTCCTGCGGGAGGCCGAGCTGGTCACCCGCTTCGGCGTGAGCAAGACCCCGCTGCGAGACGCGCTCGTCCGGCTGCAGAGGGACGGCTTCGTCGACATCCCCCCGTACCGCAGCGCGGTCGTGGTCGGCTACAGCCAGACCGACCTGCGTGAGATCTACGAGCTGCGGGAGCTGCTGGAAGGGGCGTGCGCCCGGCAGGCCGCGCTGCACATCGACGGGGACGCACTGGCTGAGCTGGCGCACATCGTTGCGGCCAGCGCGGCGTGTGTGACCGGCGGTGCGACGGTGCCGGGCCGGGAGGAGGAGCTGGCCGGGTTGATCCAGCACTTCGACCTGGCCCTGTACGCCCAGTCGCGGAACAGCCGCATCGACGAAATGGTCGGCAACATCCGCGGCCACGTACAGCGCATTGGCCGCCTGACCACCGCGATCCCCGGCCGGCTGGCCAAGTCGGTGGCCGAGCACCAGGCCATCTACGAAGCGATCACTCAGCGGGACGGCGCCGGCGCCGAGGCCCTGATGCGCCGGCACATTCTGTCCGTGATGACCGACCAGCTGGCGAGCATGGCCGAGCCGGCCGGCACCCCGTAGCGGCGTCAGGATTCCGCTGGCCTGGCCGGGATGCTGGAGCGACCGGTTTCGGGGACCCCGGCCGCGCTGCCAGGTGCCGCACGGCGCGGGATGAGGTGCGGCGTGCCGGTGTCGGGATGGTCGATGACCAGGACGTCGGCGCCGTAGGCCCGGCGGATCGTTTCTGGTGTGAGCACAGCGGCGGGCGGGCCCGCGGTCACGATCTGGCCGGCCGACAGCACGTGGATGGTGTGGCAGAACAACGCGGCGAGGCTGAGATCGTGCAGCGCCGCGAGCACGGTGACACCGAGCCCGGCGACGACCTCGAGGATCTCGACCTGGTGGTGGATGTCGAGGTGGTTGGTGGGTTCGTCGAGGATGAGATGGTTGGCTTCCTGGGTCAGCGCCCTGGCGATGAGGACGAGCTGTTTTTCGCCGCCGGACAGGGTGTTGAAGCGGCGCTGGGCCAGCTGCCCGCAGCCGACGCGCTCGATCGCCTGGTCGACGACGGCGCGGTCGGCCTCGGTGTCGCGGTCGAAGGACCGCTTGTGCGGGGTCCGGCCGATCATCACCATCTCCCGGACGGTGAAGTCGAACTCGCTGGTGGATTCCTGCGCCACGACCGCGATGCGCCGCGCCGCGTCCCTGGGCCGAAGCGACAGCAGATCGGTTCCGTCCAGCAGCACTTTTCCGGTGGATGGCCGGTGCACCCGATAGATCGCCTTGAGGATCGTCGACTTGCCGCTGCCGTTCGGCCCCACCAGCCCGGCGAATTCCCGGTCGCCCACGGCGAGGTCGATCCCGGCAACGATGCGCCGCCCGGCGATGTCGACCGACACCTGGTCCAGGCGCAGGCTCACTGCGTCGCGCCGTACAGGTAAGGCCGCCGCCGGATAAGCACGATAAGGGTCGGCGCCCCGATGAACGCGGTGATCACGCCGATCGGCATTTCCTGTGGCGCGACGATGGTGCGGGCCAGCAGGTCGCCGAGAACCATGAACGAGGCGCCGAACAGCACCCCGGTAGGCAGCACGCGCCGGTGATCGGAGCCGACCATGAGCCGCACGATGTGCGGCACGACCAGGCCGACGAACCCGATCACACCGCTGACCGCGACCGCGACCCCGGCCATCAGCGACGTGACGATAAACAGGTTCCGGCGCAGCCGCCGGACGTCAACGCCCAGCGACGCGGCCGGCTCAGCGCCCATGGCCAGCGCGTTCAGCGTCCTTGCCTGGGCCATCAGGTAGACCATGGCGGCCGCCAGCGCCAGCGCCGGGATCGGCAGCTGGTTCCAGCTCGCCAGCCCGAACGAACCCAGCAGCCAGAACAGTACCGACTGCGTGGCCTGCGGGTTGCCACGGAAGATCAGGAAACTGGTCACGGACTCGAACAGGGCGGACAGGACCACGCCACACAAGATCAGCTGCGTGGGCGCCAGCCCGCGCCCGCCGCGCGAGACCGCAAACACCGCGGCCATCGCCGCCAGAGCGCCCAGGATGCTGCCCGCAGAGATCGCCCACACGCCCAGCGATGCGAACACCCCGAGCAGCAGCACCGCGGTGGCGCCCACGCTGGCACCCGACGACACCCCTAGCAGGAACGGGTCGGCCAGGGCGTTCCGCACCAGGACCTGAACCACCGCCCCGGCCGTGGTCAGGGCCGCGCCCACGACGGCCGCGAGCAGCACCCGCGGCAGCCGGATCTGCCAGACGATGATCCCGGCGACGGTGTTCTCCGGATGGCCGGCCAGACCGCCAGCCACCACGTGCCACACCGCGACCGGGCTGAGCGGGACCGACCCGATGCCGACACCGAGCGTCATCGTCACGAACAGCAGGGCGGCGCAGATCGCCAGCACGACCGCAAGCGGTGTGCGATCGCGCCACCGGCTTTGCGGCCGGGACGGCCAGAAGATGAATCTGCGGGCCGGCGGTCCGGGAGCGGCGGCCCGGCTAGGTTTTGCGGCGGTCCGGGCCGCGACGGCCCCGCCGTTGCCCGCATCGGCCCTTGCCGGACCAGCCCGGTCGTCGTCCTCGTGCACTCGCCCGTCCCTTCAGCTACGGGCGGTCACGGCATCAAGGCGCGGTGCCGGACTCGCCCACGGCGATCTCCGGCTCCTGTGGGCATGCCAGCAGGGCCGCGACCGCGTCGCTGGCAAGCCGGTAACGGATGACCCGCCCATCGCGCTCGGTGGCGACGATCTGGCTGGCGCGCAGGAAGCGCAGCGTCTGCGAGACGGTCGTGTCGTTGAGGCCGGTGGCTGCCGCGAGGTCAGAGACGCTGATCGGCCCGGCGGCCTTGATGCAGGTCAAGATCATGAGCCGGGTAGGATCACCCAGCACCGCGAATCGCCGGGCGCGCTCCTGGATCGTCTCGCGATCATCCAGCGCGGCGATCGCCTGGCAGACGCGCTCGCCGTCGATCACCCGGTGACCGGACTGCTCGGCCGACAAGAGATGCACGTGCGCAGTATGACATGACTGCAGGTAGACACCTAATCATCTGATCATTTTGCGCCGGGTCGCCGACGGCCTGCCGGTGCAGGCAGCCGGCCGCTTCAGGAGTCGTCGTCGAAGGAGACCTCCCCGGTGACTCCGACCTGGCAGGCGGAGACGCGGCGTTCGAAGACGTGGACAGTTCCTGCACGTGCGATCCCTCGGCTGTGACGCTGCCGGGAACATAACACCTTGTCAGGCCTTGTCTTGGCGGTGTTGCCGGTCCGGTTTAGGCTGCTAGTCACGGTGAAACTACTGGGAGGGCAACAGATGAGCCTGGCGAGTGAAACAAGCGTCCCGATCCGTCACGCCGATCGTTTCTTCATCGGCGGCGAGTGGGTGACGCCGTCCTCGCAAGCGACAATCAAGGTGATCGACTCCGGGACCGAGGAACTCTTCTTCAGCGTGGCTGAGGCCCAGGCGGCCGACATATCACGCGCGGTCGCCGCGGCGAAGGAGGCTTTCGACACCGGCCCGTGGCCGCGACTGAGTCACGCCGAGCGGGCGGTATACCTGCGGGCGATCGGCGAGGAAATCGCCAAGCGGACCGAGGACCTCGGCCAGATCTGGCCGCGCGAGTCCGGCGTTCTTCACGCGATCGCGCGCAACACCGGCAAGGGCGCGAAGAGAACCTTCAACGCGTTCGCCGATCTCGCGGACTCGTTCCCGTTCGAGGAACCGGCCAAGCCGACCGTCGGGCAGTTCGGGTTGATCGTCCGCGAACCGGTTGGTGTCGTCGGGGCGATCATCCCGTGGAACGCCCCGATGGGTCTGATCAGCAACAAGGTCGCGCCGGCGCTGCTGGCCGGGTGCACCGTCATCCTGAAGAGCTCACCGGAAGCTCCCGGCGAGGGGTACGTGATCGCCGAGGCCGCCGAGGCGGTCGGACTGCCGCCGGGCGTGCTCAACGTCGTCACCGCCGACCGCGAAGTGTCCGAACTGCTGGTCCGCGACCCGAGGGTGGACAAGATCAGCTTCACCGGGTCCACCGCAGCGGGACGGCGGATCGCTTCGATCTGCGGCGAGCGGATCGCGCGCTGCACCCTTGAGCTCGGCGGCAAGTCGGCAGCGGTGATCCTCGACGACATGGACATCGAGACCGCGGCGCGCACACTGTCCCAGGCGGAATGCTTCCTCTCCGGGCAGGTCTGCTCCTCGCTGACCAGGATCGTGGTGTCCCGGAGTCGTCACGACGAGCTTGTCGAGGCGCTGGCCAGCACGTTCTCCCAGGTCCGGGTTGGCGACCCGTTCGACTCGCAGACGCAGATGGGGCCGCTGGTTGCGAGCCGCCAGCGGGACCGGGTCGAGGGCTACATCGCCAAGGGCATCGCCGACGGGGCCGACCTGGCCACCGGCGGCGGCCGCCCCAAGGACCTCGAGCGCGGCTGGTTCGTCGAGCCGACCGTCTTCGGGAACGTGGACAACCAGTCGGTGATCGCGCAGGAAGAGATCTTCGGGCCGGTCCTCAGCGTGGTCCCGGCGGAGGACGAGCAGGACGCGATCAGGGTGGCCAACGACACCATCTACGGCCTCAATGCGTCGGTGTTCACCAACGACGTCAACCGGGCCCGTGAGGTCGCCGGCCAGCTGCGCTCTGGCACCGTCGGCCACAACGCGCAGCGCACCGACTTCGGTATCGCGTTCGGCGGGTTCAAGCAGTCCGGCATCGGCCGCGAGGGCGGGCGCGAGGGACTGCTGCCGTTCCTGGAGACCAAGACCGTGATCCTCGAAGGCCGGCCGACCGGGTACGAAGACACCGTGCTGTAGCGGTCCAAGGACAGCAAGAGGCGACGCGGGACTCAGCGGCAGGCTGCTCATCGCAGATGTGGAGCGGCCGGCCGCTGAGTCCTTCGCCGTCACTGATCCGGCGCGCCTTCGCACGCCCGACGGGTAGCGTGACCCCATGCCCGCCGCACCGTCGACAAGGGCGGACCGGACGACGCTCATCGTCTTGCGGGGGAATTCCGGCTCCGGCAAGACCACCGTGGCCCATTCGCTGCGCGACGCACACGGGCGCGGCCTCGCCTGGGTGTCCCAGGATCTGCTCAGGCGCATCGTCCTCAAGGAGAAAGACGTTCCCGGCGGGGCCAACATCGGACTGATCAACCAGGTGGTGCGTTACTGCCTGGACCACGGCTATCACGTGGTGTTAGACGGAATCCTGTACGCCGACCGCTACGAGCAGATGCTGGCCGAGCTGAATCGGGATCACCTCGACCGCTCGCACTTTTACTACCTCGACGTCAGCATGGACGAGACATTGCGCCGTCACGCGACCCGTCCGCAGGCCAAGGAGTTCGGCCCGGACGACATACGCGCCTGGTACCGGCCCTGCGACCTGCTTTCATCGGTCCACGAGCGCGTCGTTCCGGAAACCAGCACCCTCCAGCAGACCGTCACGCTGATCCTCGAGGAGACTCGGCTAATCGACGGAATCTAGCCGAGGACACGATCCGGATCTTGTAGAACACCAGCTCCGGATCCCCCCGTCGTCCAGGCCGTCGAGTTCGCCGCTGAACGACCAGTGCTCAGCATGCAGCAGCGACCGCATCGGCTGGTTGGACGTGTTGGTGGACGTGAAGACCTGCTCGGTCCCGGCCGTGGCCAGCACCGTGCGCAGCAGGGCGCGGCCAATGCCGGACCTGCGGCGGGCGGTGCGGCCGGGGTGGTCGTCGGCGTCGTTGATGATGGCGGCGACGGCGCGGGGGGTGGAGTCGGGTGATGGTGACGTGGATGGTGACTTGGTGCAGGTTGTTGTTGTAGAGGGCCTGGAGGTCGAAGGCTTCGTAGCTGCTGCTCGAGTCGGGCCGGGGCGTCGGGCAGCAGGTCTCCCAGCAGGGGGAGGGCGTCGAGCAGGGTGGGGTCTCCGGGGCCGGGGTCGGTTTTGGTGAGGCCGGCGCCACCCCGAGGAACGACGCCAGCAGATCATAGGGAGCGCCGTACATGTCCCCGGCCAGCAGCGGCCCAGCCACATCCCGCTCGGTCAGCCGCACTACCCCGGCATCGGCACGCCGTCCCGGCAGGCCACTGCCAACCGGGACAGTTGTGAGACTGCCCGTAGCGTCCAATGCTGTCCGCATTGTATTGCCTATGCGGCTGTAACCCCTGTAGCCCGCCGCAGCACACGCAGCCCACAGACAGATGGCCCCCGGCCGCGCTGCCCGGCCGGGGGCCATCTGTCAGCAGCTAGACCGCAGGCGGACTGCTTCGGTCAGAGATCAAACTCGCCATGCTTGATGGCCTGGACGAACGCTGTCCATGCCCCGGAAGTGAAGCCGAGTGCGGGGCCGGGCTTGTCCTTAGAGTCACGGACGGCAACGATGCCCGGTCGGTTGCTCGCCACTTCGACGCAGTTGCCACCGTTGCCGCTGAAGCTGGACTTGCGCCAGCGAAGATCGTCTATACGTTCCATTTCTCCTCAGCCACCTTCAATACCATCTCCCGGGACTGTGCGTGCGGCAGGGCATGCTGTCGTACCCGCTCGAAGGCTACCGCTGCCGCGCGGACTAGTGATCGTGATTCTGTGGTGTGACCTTCTGGGACAGCGTCGGTGTGCAGCACGTCAGCGGTACCGTCAACGCTCGCCAGGCTAATGTCCCCGGACAGTCCGGCGGTCGCGCCCACAGCGGCAGGGACGACCTGAACGGACACATACGCGCGCCCTGACAGGTGCGCGACGTGCAGTAGTTGTTCATGCATGATCTCAGGCGAGCCAACCAGGCGGTGCAGCAGTCGTGGCATACCTGCTTGCCGCCTGGCTTAACGATGCCCCTGGCGATGAGATTGAGCAACAGATCAGGTCACGTAATCGGGTGGATAATTCGGAGGATCAATTCCCATGAGCGGCACTACCGGCGCCATTGCGGCAGACTGTGATGAAGCGCATCTTGCCGGTTCAGAGCATGACCCCAGCACCGGTACCGCCTCCAGCCCTTGGCCGTTGCAGACCCGGTTAGAACTGGCGGCTCACTGGACCGCGCCGGGCGTGGTGCGGGGGCATGTGCGGGCGGTGGCCTGTGAGTGCGGCCTTGCGGGCCTGGCTGACACGGCTGAACTGCTGGCCAGTGAGATCGCCACTAACGCGGTGCTGGCCTCTGGGCAGTTAGATCTTCACAGCCCCGGTCAGGCGCACTGGGCGAGCGGGGTGGACACGGGGGGTTTACTCAGTGGGAAGAGTCATCGTGCCGTGGGCG
>Ga0208725_1000052_pt1 | contig 24129 bp, 24 predicted proteins | sample MicForSoSWNH13_O_FD_188004 | JGI IMG/M metagenome (GOLD analysis project Ga0208725, IMG submission 188004) | Forest soil microbial communities from Harvard Forest Long Term Ecological Research site in Petersham, Massachusetts, USA - MetaG HF011... | ecosystem: Environmental > Terrestrial > Soil... | reverse complement strand
TCATCGCCAAGGTGTCGCGGGGGCTTGGCGAGCCCATGGTGGGGATCAACCTGGACACGCTCACGCCCGAGCAGCGCTACGCCGGCCGGGGCTGGTGACCGCCGCGGCGTAAGCGCCGGCCGGGGCTGGTGACCGCCGCGGCCCGGCCAGCGCTACCCGGGCCGCGGCCGGTGACCAGGCGCCGCGCTAGCCGCTGACCGCCTCGCGGGCGGCCTGGGCGATCTGGCTGGCGGCTATGCCGGCCCCTTCCATGAGCTCGGCCGGGGTACCGGAACCGGGCAGGCTGCGGACCGCGAGGTGGTGGATGCTGATCGGGTGGCCCGCGTCGCTGAACGCTTCCAGGACGGCGCCGCCGATGCCGCCTTGCGGATAGTGGTCCTCGACGACCACCAGCCGGTCCTGGGTCGCGGCCGCCGCGTCCAGGAGGGTCTGGATGTCGAGGGGCTTGACCGAGTACAGGTCTACGACGCGGGCGCCGATGCCGTAGCCGGCCAGCTCGTCGGCCGCGGCCAGGCAGTTGTGCACGGTCACGCCGCCGCCAATCAGCGTCACCTGGTCTTCGTCGCTGGACCGGAGCACCTTTGACCCGCCGATCGGGAACTCCTCGTCCGGTCCGTACAGCACCGGGTACGCGCCGCGGGTGGTGCGGATGTAGACGACGCCGCTGCGCTCGGCCATCTGGTTCACCAGGTAAGCCGTGCTGGTGGCGTCGCTGGGATACAGCACGGTGGAGCCGTGCACGGCGCGCATCATGGCCAGGTCTTCCAGGGCCATCTGCGACGGGCCGTCCGCGCCGATCTCGACGCCGCAGTGCGAGCCGCTGAGCCGGATGTTCGCCTGGGAAATGGCCGACATCCGGATGAAGTCGTAGGCGCGGGTGAAGAACGCGGCGAACGTGGCGGCGAACGGGACGTACCCGCGGACCTGCAGGCCGACCGCGCTGGCGACGAGCTGCTGCTCGGCGATGTACATCTCGAAGTACTTCTCGGGATACACCTTGAGGAACTCCTCCAGGTGCGTGGAGTTGCCCACCTCTCCGTCCAGGGCGACGATGTCCCCGCGGGCGCCGACCGCGGCCAGCGCCTGACCGAACGCCAGCCGGGTGGCGACCTTGTCGCCGAGCCCGTAGCGGGGCAGGCTCACTTCGCTGCTCGGCCAGACCTTGGGCGACCCGGCCTCGGGCATCGGCCCGCTGACCGTCAGGTCGCGCTGGCCACCCAGCTCGATGATGGCCCGCTCGGCCATCGGTTCCGGCAGCGGCTTGCCGTGCCAGCCCTCGGCGTCTTCCACTTCGTCGAATCCGCGGCCCTTGATGGTGCGAGCCACGATCACCGTGGGCCGCTCGGTGCCGGACACCCCGGAGAACGCCTTGTCGATCTCCCCGAGGTCGTGCCCGTCGATCACGACGGCGTGGCAGCCGAACGCCTCCACCCGTCTGGCGTACGTGTCAACGTCCCAGCTCAGCTCCGTCGGGCCGCGCTGACCCAGCCGGTTCACGTCCACGATCGCGGTCAGGTTGCTGAGCCCGTAGTGGGACGCCTTGTCCAGCGCCTCCCAGATCGACCCCTCGGCGGTCTCGCTGTCTCCGCACAGCACCCATACCCGGTACGGCAGCTCATCCAGGAACTTGCCGGCCAGGGCGACGCCGACCCCGTCGGGCAGCCCCTGGCCGAGCGAGCCGGTGGCCACGTCGACCCACGGCAGCACCGGGGTCGGGTGCCCCTCCAGCCGCGAGCCGAACCGGCGGTACCCGGTCATCAGCTCCTGGTCGGAGACGACGCCCGCCGCCTTGAACATGGAGTACAGCAGCGGGGATGCGTGCCCCTTGGAGAAGATCAGGTGGTCGTTGGCCGGGTTGTCCGGCTGCTGCCAGTCGTAGCGGAAATGCCGGGTCAGCAGGACCGCCATGAGGTCGGCGGCCGACATGCTCGAGGTTGGATGTCCGGACCCAGCTGAGGTGCTGCAGCGGATCGAATCGACCCGCAGCTGCTGGGCCAGCTCGTGGATTTCGGCCAGGCTGTGCACGGTCATGGCAAAAGTCTCCCGGGCTCGGTTGCCGTCAGTTCCAAGGGTCCCACGCGCCATATCGCGCCCGGCGGCGGGTCGGCGGCCCGCTAGACCCGCCCGGGCTGCTCCTCGATGCCGGGCATGACCCACGGATCCGCCATCTTGGCGGAGAAGCTGAGCCCGGGCCGGTCGGCGAGCGTGCCGGTGATGGTCAGGCTGAACGGGCGGACGTACTCGACCTCGCCAGCAGAGGTCAGCCGGAACGCCTGGTCATGTCCCGGGTAGATGACGTCAGCCATCGCGACCACGCGGTCGATACTGGCCCGCGCCTCCGCGGCGCTCCAGAACACGAGCGGGCTCTGCCTGCTCAGCGCGACGCTCGCGCGGTGCACGGCGTCGCCGGTGATCAGCGACAGGCCGTGGGAGTTCTGCACGGTGATGCCGATACTGCCGGGCGAGTGGCCAGGGAGATCCACGACGGCGACGCCGGGGATGAGCTCGTCCCCCTCGGCGATCTCGCGGATCTGCATCCGTTCCAGGATGGCGCCGGTCCAGGCGGGGGTCGCCCAGTCGTTCGGGTGCGGGCCTTCGCTGTACCGGCGCTCGCGCGGATGCAGGCACACCGGCGCGTGCGCGAACACGTCGATGTTCTGCACGTGGTCCCAGTGCGCGTGCGTGAGCACCACCATGTCGATGTCCGTCGGGGTCAGTCCCCTGCTGGCCAGCGCCTCGACCAGCAACGGCCGCCTGCCCACATGCGCCGGGTCGACCAGGATCCGGGCTGGCTTACCGTTCGGGCCCGATCCCTCGATGAGCGTGACCTGACACATCGCAATGCGGCCGGCGCTGGTGCTGATCCCGAAACCCTCAAGGAGAACTTCGACGTGCGGGGCTGCCTGCATGGCTGGTGCTCCCTCCGGCGCAGATGTGCTCAGCCGAGCATGACACCCGCGCGTCATGCTTGCGCTGTGGGTGCCGAGGGTGACCGCGTGCTGCCCGCGGCCCGTCCGGTGAACCGCCTCTTACCGCTGGTTGCGCTGCCCGGTCAGAACTGGGCCTTCAGTTCCTCGATCTCACGTGCCCGCTCCCGGAGCTTCTCGTAGGCCGGCCGCTCACGGATCCGGGCCAGGGCCCAGCGCACAGCCTCCGCGCGGTTGGCCGCGATTCCCGCGGTGATCAGCGCGTCCACGGTCTCCAGGTCCTCCGGCCCGAGCCGGGCCATCACCGGCGTGAGCTGTTCGACGGCGCCCTCCAGCCCCCGGGGCGGGCTCGCCAGCCGCATCTTGCGGACCGGGTGAGCGCCCTTCGCTTCGCTGTCACCGACGATGATTTCGAGCACACCGATCTCGGGAACCCGGTCGAGGTCCCGGCGGATCTCGCGGATCGCGTCCCGGTGCGCGTCATCGAAGGCCCGCATGGCCTGCTTGCGCTCTTCCTCGCTCTCCCCCGCCTGCAGAACGACGCGGGCCAGCAGCTCGCCCGGCTCGATCTCCGGGTCGTCGCCATACTGCAGCACCGCCACCTTTTCGATCGCGGCACCGGGAAACCGTTCCCGGACCAGCTCATCAAACTTCTGCTGCAGCACGTCCAGCTTTGCCTTGTCCAGCTTCGCCCTTGCCACAATCGCCTCCGGCAGTTACGTGAGAAACTCTGTTTCTCTAGAAGTCAGAGTAACACTAGTAGCTAGCCGCACCAAGGCACGATTTCACGACGAGACGCATGTTGCGACGGTGTTTTGGGTGGGGATCGTCGGCGGCGGCTGGACCACCCGCGGAGAACTACGGCCGGCGAGTGCCGAGGATGACGCCCGAGCCGTGGCTGAGCTCGACGGCGGTGAGCCGTGGGGTGGTGAGCAGCGCCTGCCTGACTCCCGCCTGCCTCGCGTGCTGTTCGGCGGGCCAGCCCGGCAGCGGCGTCATGTCGTCGACGATGAGCAGGCCGCCGGGACGGAGCGCGGCGACCGTGCGGTCGAGTCCGTCCCACTTCCCGCCCTGGGCATCGGCGAAGATCAGGTCGAAGGCGCCGCCCTCGCTCAGGACGTCAAGCGCGTCCGCCAGCCGCAGGTCCACAAAGCCAGGCCAGTCGGCCTGCGCGGCGAGCAAGGCCGTGCGCGCGTCCCGCTCCACCGTGGTCACGGTTACGTCGGTCCTGGGCAGCAGCCCGGACACGATCCAGGCGGTGCCGACCCCGGCGCCGGTGCCGAGCTCAAGCACGCGGCTCCCGGCCGGCAGGTGCGCCGCGAGGACGGCCAGCAAGCCGCCGACGCCGGGATCGCAGGACTGGCCGAATCTGGCCGAAACCGCCCTGCGGGTCGCCTCCGCGACCAGTTCCGGGATTGCAGGTTCCATCAACCGGTCAACGTAGCAGGGCCGGGAGCGGCAGGAGCACCGGCCCGCCGGGCCTGGCCGCGGCGCTCGGCGGCCAGCAGCAGCCTGCGGAGCAGGGAGACAAGCTGGTCCTGCTCGTCCGGCCGGAGCACGTCGACGAGTTGCCGTTCGACCCGGTCCTGCACGCTGATCGTGTTCTCCCAGGCGCGCAGGCCCGCTTCGGTGAGAGTGATGAGCACCCGGCGCCGGTCGGCCGCGTCGTGGCTGCGCCGCAGCAGGCCGTCGTGCTCCAGGTTGTCCAGCCGCTTGGTCATGGCTGCCGGCGACAGATCGAGAGCGGCGGCCAGCTCGGTCGCGGTCGCCCGGTACGGCGCGCCGCCCCGGCGCAGGATGTGCAGGGTCTTGAACTCCCACATCTTGAGCCCCTGTGCGGCCAGCGCCTGCTCGAGCTGATGCCGTCGATGCCGTTCGAGCACCTGGATACGGGTCACGATGCCCTCGACCCTCGGATCCAGGTCCGGCAGCTCGCGAGACCACAGCTCGATGTGCTCGTCCACGAGATCCTTCATCGGGCAAGCCTAGCGAAAATGCTTCGATGGACGAAATTTCTCCGGCGAAGTAATGTGCGGCTCATGACCGAGCAGAAGATCAGTTCTCAGCCGGCCGCGGCGCCTCACCCGGCCGCCGGGTGCGTCTCGGCGGTCGTCGATGAGATCGTCGATGAGATCGTCGCCGCCGCCACGGCTCTCACCTGGGCCGCGAGGTGGGACGTCGCCCGACAGCTGCTGGAATCCGTGCAGTCAGCCGACGCCGGTGACGCGGCCGCCCGGCGGCTGGCGCTGGCTGCCGCGGAGGCTGCGGTGCACCACGACTTCCGCACGGCGGGCGCGCGCTGGGCCCCGGACGCGATCGCCGCCGCGGAAGCCGTTGCCGGCCCGCAGGACCGGTGGCAGCTCGACTTCCTTGAGGTCGAGCACGACTACGGGCGCGAGCTGATCGGCGAGGACGGCAGCCCCCGGTTCGGGCCGGACGGGCACGACCCGGCCCGCCTCGCGGCCCTGGCCCAGCGGGCCGAGGCGCTGGTGCACGCGGCGCCGGACCTGGCCAGTGCGGGCTGGGCCGCGTTCTATCGCGGGCTGATCAGTGACAACCTGATTGGCGACCGGGACCGTGCCCCGCGCTGGCTCACCCAGGCGCTCAACGCCGCCGAGCAGAGTGGGGATGACTACCTGTCCGGTGAGGCGCTCCGGCATCTCGGTGATCACGATGAGGAGGCCGGTGATCTGGAGCAGGCCCGGCTGCGGTGGGAGCGCTCGGCCGAACTGTGGGCCCGCGCCGGGAACATGGCTGGCGTGCTGGCCCAGCAGCTGCTGCTGGCTCAGCTTGCGATCAGTGAGGGAAAGGCCGCCGCCGGGTACGCGATCGCGCAGGAGGTCAGGCGGTGGGCAGGCGCCGTGGGCCTGTCGTGGTGCCAGAAGCAGGCGGACGCCCTGCTCGCCGGTCAGCGTGATCCGGCCTAGGCCGAACTGGACCCCGCCTCGCTCGCGAGGTCTTGCCAGAGTCTCCCGCTGCGCACGCTCTCTGGCCGCTCCGCGGCGATGTCCGAGCCCGGCCTGGCCTGCTCGTCCCGGGCTTTGACCAGGATCCAGCGGCGCTGGCCGGTGCGGGTCAGCGCGAAGCCGCCGCGCAGCTTGGCGCCGTGGAGGTCAACCGAGAGGTGATCCGGCTGGTCGCGCACGATGTCGGCGGGTCCCTCGTCCCAGATGATCACCGCGCCGCTGCCGCGCGACTGCCCCTCGTGGACGCCCTCGAAGTCCCCGGCCGCCAGGGAATGGTCTTCGACCGGCACCGCCAGCCGCCGGACCGCGGGATCCAGCGAGGGCCCCTTGGGCACGGCCCAGGACCGCAGCACGTCGCCGACCTGGATCCGGAGGTCGTAGTGCAGCGCGGTGGCGTCATGGAGCTGCACCACGAAACGCGATGGCGTCACCCTGCGACCGTACGTCCCCGGGGGCGCACGCTCGCAGGGATCACCCCCTGCTCGCCAGGTCCATGGCTATGCGCACCTCTGATTCGGCTGCGCCGAGTTCCTTCCGGACGATGTTCGCGCCCTGCGCGATGCCGGCCGCCTTGTACAAGGCGATGTTGCGCGGGCAGCCCTCGCGACCGAAGCCGCAATCTGAGCTGAGGATCAGGTTCTCCGGTGCAACGTATTTGAGCGCCTCGCGTATCTCCTGGGCGACCTGGTCGGGCGTATCGGCCGTCAGGTCCCGGTGGCTCACCACGCCCAGCGCGACCTTCACCCGGCCGGACTCGCGGTACTTGGCCAGATGCGGCAGGGCTTCCTGGCCGTTGTCCTTGGCCTCGATGGTCCAGACGTCGATGTTCAGCCGCTCCATGAAGATCTCTGCCGAGGCCTCGTAGGACCGGGCACGGTAGACCCGCTGCATGTTCGGGTTGCCCCAGCACGTGTGCGCCCACACTTCGACGTTGCCCAGGCCGTCCACCTCGCGGTTGAACGCCTCAATGAGGAAGTCGAGGTCCGGATGGCCGGGGTCGGCGGCCGCCAGCGCATGAATGGCGGGCTCCTCCACCTGGATAACGGTGCAGCCGGCTGCCGCGAGCCTGCGCAGTTCGGTGTTGAGCAGCTCGGACATGTCCTGCACCAGCGCGCGCTGGTCAGCGTAGACATCGGCGCCGGCCCGCACGAAATCCGCGAGCGTCTGGGCCGATATAGCCCCGAACTTCACCGGCCGGTCCGTCTTGCTCTGCGCGACTTCCCAGATGCGGTCGAAGTCCATGGGCTTGCTCACCGAGATCTTCCCGACCGCCTTGGGCCACATCCAGGCGTTGGTGAAGATCTCATTGAGCAGGGTGCCGCGCGGATACTCGTACAGCTGTTCCGATGGCGGCAGGTACTCGTCCGCCGACAGCCCGCCCATCCGGTCGAGCGGGAAATGCAGCCAGGACCTCCCGGCCGTCTCTGGGTCCAGGTGGTAGTCGCCGTTGGTCAGGATGTCCAGCCCGGCCCGCTCCTGGTCGCTGATCACCACCGACGTCGCATCCTGAAACTGCTCTCGGAACGCGCTATCGGTCATGCAGATGGAGAAGCGCTCTCCGTGAGTGTTGTTGTGATACCAGGACGGGCGCGGCCATGATCCGGTGACGGTCGTGGGCAGGAGCTTGTCCTTGGTCGCGGTGAACACGGACCTCTCTCCTTACTGGACGGCTGCGGGTATTACGGCGCGGATAAGGCCGAGGGCGAGGCAGGAACGGCGCCTCCCGCGCGCCTGGCCCGGCCGCCGGCCGGCCTGGCGATGATGCAGTAGAGAATGAACGGCACGACGAAGCCAAGAATCCACGAGATGTCGACGCCGTTGATGTACTTGACGAGCGGCCCCGTGAAATACGTCTGGTTGACGAACAGCAACTCGACGATGAGCCCGACGATGTATGCGATGGCCGCAGGAGCCTGGACCAGGCCGTAAGGCCCGTTGCGCTCGAAGAACGGCGGAATCTCGTAATGCCCGTGCCGCACCACGTAGAAATCGGCCAGGTTGATGGCGCTCCACGGGAAGAAGATGAAGATCAGGACGTCGAGGAAGTTGACGAAATTGTTGAGGAACGAGTGGTATCCGAGCACCGCGGCGATGAGCGCCGCCACGACCATGACGAGGATTCCGATCACCCGCGGCGTGACCGTGCGCTTGACCTTGGCGAAGGTGTCGGCGGTGCTGATCATCGACAGCATTCCCGTGTAGGTGTTGAACACGTTCGTCCCGGTCAGGCTGATAGCCATGATCACCAATGCCCAGTCGCCGGAAATATGCTGGACCGCGCCATACAGACTCGCGGCGGGCAGCAGGCCGGTGATGTAGGCGCCGATGATCGCGAAGGCGACTGTCGGAAGTACGTTCCCGAAGAAGACCGCGAAGAACACCGGCCGGAAGCGCACGTCCTCCGGCAGGTAGCGGGAGTAGTCGCTCACGTTCGGCGCCCACCCGGCGATGTTGATGATGAAGATGACCGTCACCACAAGGAACAGTGCCAGCGACGGAGCCGCCGTGCCGCTGGCCGACTTGGCGAGGTGCCCGTTGTAGGTCAGCGCCTGGATGAGCATCACGATCGCGGTAATGGACAGGACTATCGTCGCCCAGCGCTGCCAGCGGTGCACCCAGTCATACCCGAAGATAGCGATCAGCGTGACCGGGATCACGGCTATGAAAGCCCAGACGGGAATGCTGATTCCCGGAACCACCTGGTGCATCGAGTACGCCTGGATCACAAGCTGCGACGCCATGAAGCCGAACTCGACGACGATGAACCCCAGGAAGAAGATCACCGCGCCGTAGTAGCCAAACTGGGCCCGGCTCTGCAGCAGCTGCGGCAATCCCAGCTTGGGTCCTTGCAGGGCATGCAAAGAGGTCATCAGCGCGCCGATGACCGTGCCCACGACAATGGCGATGACGGCCCAGAGAAAATTGAGGCCAAGCAGGATGGCCAGGCTGCCGAAGAAGATGTTGAGGGCGGTAGCGTTCGCGGCGGTCCAGACCGTGAACTGATCACGGACGCGGCCGTGCCTTTCTGACGGCGGAATGTAGTCGATCGAGCGAACTTCTACGAGGTGCCTGGTCCATTTCCGGTCGGTCTGCTGCACGGCTACCATCGGTCGTCCCCTCCTTGCTGAAGCATTTGGCGGGCGTCATCGCCCGGGTGGCGGGGTGAGCTGTTGCTGCTCGAGCCCGCCGGGATGTGCCGGGCGCCGCGGTTCAGCACCTGCTCGAACCACGCGCTCGACTGCAGCACCCGGAGCACGTCGGCCCGGAGGGCAAGCAGGTTGCCTGGCCAACGTCCCAGGAAGAAGCCGTAGTAGTAGGAGAACCGCTGGACGTGGTCGGTCAGCGGGCGTTCGCGCTTCTCCCAGTCCCGCAGGGCGAGCGGGATGTCCGCGGCCGTGGTGACCGCCTCCGCCAGGGACATCGCGTTGGTAAAGGCCATGTTCGCGGCCTGGCCCAGGTTCGGCGGCATGGCGTGGGCGGCGTCGCCGATGATGGCTACGCTGCCCTCGGACCAGGCACGGCAGCGCACGTTGACGAGCCGGTCCCAGCGACTGGCCTCGGTGAAACGATCGATGACATCGGCGACCACCGGGAACTTCTCGCGCCACAGGTCACGGTCGATGGGCGTCCGCCTGGCCCGCTCGTCGCTGACAGGGGCGCTCAGGAAGATGTAATCCTGGCCGTCGGTGCACGGGTTGTACAGCAGCCGCCACCGGTCGTTCCAGTACTCGGTGCACACGTCGCCGGGGTATCCGGCGGTCCGCTCGATGAGCATCCGGATGCCGGCCTCGATGCCGTAGTCGATCGACGCGGTGCACAGCAAGCCCTCCCGCAGCCGGGAGAACGCGCCGTCGGCCACGATGACCAGGTCGGCGCGGTGCCGCTGACCCGACTCGAGCTCGAGCACTCCGTCCGGGCTGGCCGCCACCGCGGTCGAGCTGGTCACGATGTCCACGCCCAGCTTCTCGGCGCGCTGAATCAGCGCCTCGTACAGGTCGGCGCGCGGCGGCAGCAGCAGCCGGTCATCGGCGGCCATGGGCCGTGAGAACAGGGTCCGGCCGCGGGAGTCGGCGATCCGCCATTCCTTGATCACCTGGGCGCGCGCGACGGCCGCCTCAAGGGCCCCCGCGGCCTCGAGAGAGCGCAAGCCGTTCTCCCACAGCCATATCCCCGCGCCGAACATCCGCAGCTCGGTGCCGCGCTCGTGCAGCCGGACGCTCCAGCCCAGCTGGGCCAGCCGGGTGGCGGCCATGAGCCCCGACAGGCCTGCGCCGGCGATCTCCGCGTGCCTGGCCGCCATCACGTCTCCTGCAGGAACTTGCCGATCGCGGCGTTCACGGCCTCCGGCTGCTCGAGATACGCCAGGTGGCCTGCCCCGGGGATCTCCGCAAGCCGCGCGCCGGGGATCGCGGCGGCGACCCGGCGGTTGTAAGGGGGACGGGTGATCAGGTCCTCATCGCCGTGCACCACCAGCACCGGGCAAGAGATGCCGGGCAGCCGGTCCAGCGTCTCGTGGGCCAGGTCCGCCGCGAAGTGGCCGATGTACCCTGAGCGGCTTCTGGCGCCGGAGACGGTGCCGAGGAACGCCTCGAGCTCCAGCAGGTCGGCGTAACGGTCGTCGACCGTCGAAGGCGCCCACATCCAGAAGGCGAACTTCCGGAACACGTCCATGTCCTCGGCGTGCTCCAGTGCGTAGATCCGCGACTCGTAGTGGCGGCGCACATGGTGCTCAAGGCTGGTCGATGACCAGGTAGACAGCAGCACGGCGGAGCGCACCCGCTCAGGCCTGCTGATCGCGAGTTCCTGGACGGTCGCCGCGCCCAGGCTGAAGCCGACGAAGTGGGCGTCGGCCACGCCGAGGTGATCGAGCAGCGCGTTCAGGTCCTCGGCCATGACACCGGCCGAGTACGGTGCGTCGGGGCACTCGCTGCGGCCACTGCCGCGCAGGTCGTACGTGATGCAGCGATACCGGTCCACGAACTCCGGGACCTGGTACCGGTGCCAGGCGTCGCCGTTCATGCCAGTTCCCATGACCCACACAAGCGGCGTGCCGTCACCGGTCTCCCGGTAGTGCAGTTCCACGCCGTTGACAGTCGTCAGAGGCATCGGGACCCTCCTCAGGATCGGTCAGCCAGTCACCGGTCACGCCGCCCGGACGGCGAACGCCTCGACCTCGACCGCGAATCGCGCCTCGACCAGCCGGGCCACGATCAGCAGGGTGTTGGGTGGGTAAGCCTCGTCGGGGAAGATCTCCTCGAACGCGGCCTTCCTCGCTTCCATGAACTCGTCCAGGTTTTCGGCGCCCACCACGTACGTCGTGGTCTTGAAGATGTCCCGCGGGCCGAGCCGCACCGCGTCCAGGGCGGTCACGACGTTCTGGAAGGCCTGTTTCGTCTGGGCGGTGACGCTGCCGTCGCCGGCCAGCTCGCCGGAGCTGACGATTCCGACCTGTCCCGCCACCGACACGATCTCGGTGCCGGTCGCGACGGCGATGTGCGAGTAGCGCCCCAGCGGTTCGCCGAGGGTCTCCGGTTTCCTGATGAGCTCAACGGGCATGCTGGCTCCTTCCGGTCAGCCTGAATGGGATGTCTGGCCCTGCAGGGAATCGATGTCGTGCAGCAGGTCCTTGCTGTCGCTGACGCTCCACGGCGCCACCGTGTAAGACGGCGAGGGATCGCCGTCGCAGACCATGTCGTAGGTCAGGTCCACCTGGGAATACACCACCGGCAGGGGGTCAGACTGGAACCGCTTGCCGTCCAGGTCCTCGGGGAAGGTCTGGACCACGCCGTCCTTGATCACATGCAGGATGTTGGCCTTGTTGACCAGCACCCGCAGGTTGGCCAGCGGGTCGCCCCGTACCACGAGCAGGTCGGCGAGGCAGCCCGGCGTGACCTCGCCGAGCTGGCCGGCCAGCCCCATCATCTCCGCGCCGTTACGGGTGGCGGCGGTGATGGCTTCCAGCGGCGTCAGACCCGCGTAGATCGTCAGGAGCTCGAGCTCTCTGGCGTGCCATTCGCCGTACGGCGTGATGCCGAACCCGGTGTCCGTGCCCACGGCGAAGCGCACGCCAGCGGCGCGCGCCCGGTGCAGCGAGTCGGCCGTCCGCTCCAGCATCCCGCGCATTCCGCTTAGGTCGCTGGCGGGCGTGCCAGTGAGTTCCGGCCAGTCGCACATGTTCGCGATCAGCAGCAGCGTCGGCACCAGCGTGATGCCGGAGCCGGCCAGCCGGCCGATGGTCTCGTCGGTCATGTTGTTGCCGTGCATGATCCAGTCGAATCCGGCGCGCACGGCAGCATCGAGCTCGGCGGAGCCGCGGGCGTGGATCGTGCATTTCTTGCCGAGGTTGTGCGTGATCTCCGCGACGTGCTTGAGCTCGTCGTCGGTGAACGCCTGGTACTGCCCGTAGGGGCTGTCGGCGAGCTTGATGAGGTCGACGCCGTTCTTGACCTGCTTGCGGATCTCGGTCTTCATCTCGTCGACCGTGTTGGTCAGGACGCCGATGTTGCCGTCGGGCACGCCGACCGAGGTCGGGTACCAGTCGGTGAGGCCATTGCTCGTGGTCAGGTACCGCCCGGCGGCCGTCATCCGCGGCCCGTGCACCAGGCCGCGCCGGATCCCCTCCCGGATGCCGACGCCGATGTAGTAGCTGCCGCCCGGCTGGGAGATGCTGGTGACGCCGGCCCGCAGCACCTTCTCCGCGTTCGCGGCCGCGATGAGCGTACGCAGCTCATGCCCGGTGTAGAGGTCGATCTCCTCCTCGGTCTTGCTCTCGCCGTAGGTCATGTGGCAGTGCACGTCGATGAGGCCGGGCATGACGGTCATGCCAGTGGCGTCGATCGCCTCCATGCCCTCGGGCGGCGGCGCCCCCGCGGGCCGCGCGTCTGCGCCGACGGCGGCGATCCGGTTGTTCCTGACGAGCACGTCCGCGTTCTTGGGCGGCTGGCCGGTGCCGTCGATAACGGTGCCGCCATGAATCCGCAGCCAGCGATCAGGCATGGATGCTCTCCTTCGCCATATCGCGCGGAACCGAGACGAAATGCACGGTGTTGTCCAGCCGCCCAATGCCCTCGATCTCGCAGACGACGCGGTCGCCGTCCTGCAGGAATCTGGGCGGGTCAAAGCTGAAGCCCACCCCGCTCGGCGTGCCCATCGCGATCAGGTCACCCCGCTCCAGCGGGACGATCCTGGAGACCTCGGCGATCGTCTCCGCAGCGCCGAAGATCATGTCCCCGAGCCGGGCCTCCTGACGGAGCTCACCGTTGACCCAGCACCGGATGGCCCTGTCGTCCAGGCCGGTCAGCTCGTCGGGCGACACGATCACCGGCCCAACCGGCGTGGCGGCGGGCAGGGATTTGCCGAGGAACCACTGCCTGTGCCGCCGCTGCAGGTCCCTGGCGGTGACGTCGTTGACGATCGTGTACCCGGCGATGTACCGCTCGGCATCGGCGGCCGCGATGTGCCGCCCTCCGGTGCCGATCACGATCCCCAGCTCGACCTCGTAATCCAGCGAGGTTGTGACCTCGCGGTCCACGGTGATCACGTCGCGGGGTCCGCACAGCGACGCGGCCGGCTTGGTGAAGACGATCGGGGCCTCGGGCAAGCCTTCGGTGTCGAGCGCGAACGCGTCGATTTCCGTCGCATGCTCCCGGTAGTTCTTTCCGAGGCAGATCACGTTCCTGGGCGGCAGGATCGGCGGGAACAGCCGGCCGGGGGCCAGCGGAGCCGCTCCGGGCGACCCAGGCGCCGCGGCACGGTCTCCCGAGGCGAGAGCGTCGACCGCCGAGATGCCATCCGGGCCCGAACCGGCCGCCTCCGGCGGTGTCCAGCGATACCAGAGCCCGTCCCGCTCGGTCGCCAGCACGGCGACGTCCCCGACCGCGACCTTCCCCACTCTCACCTGAGCTGCCGTCCCTTCCGCCGGAGGGTCCGACCCGGCTGTGGATCATGCGACCCACCCCGGATCAGTGTGATCAAGTTCGCGCGAGCTGCAACGTTACGCCCCGTACAACCATGATGCAAGATATAATCCATTATCCTTAACATGGTTGACTTATCTAAGTAACAACCATCATCTGCTAGCATCTGGTCTCATGGCAGCCGGTGACCGCAGCACGCTCGGCGGCATCGTCTATGGGCACGTTCGTGCCGCGATCTTGTCCGGCGACCTCCGCCCTGGCCAGCGGCTCAAGGTCGCCGAGCTGTCGGCGGAGCACGGGGTCAGCCTCAACGTCGTCAGGGAAGCGCTGAACCGGCTGACCGGCGAGCAACTGGTCCGCGCCGAGCCGCAGATCGGCTTCGCAGTGACCGACCTGTCCCTCGATGACCTCGCGGATCTGGTCAACGTGCGGGTCGCCATCGAGAGCGTGGCGTTGCGCTGGGCCATCGACCAGGGGGACATGACGTGGGAGTCGCAGGTGGTCGCGGCGCACTACCGGCTGGCGAACACCCCCATGACCTCAGACGATGAAGTGCCGCTGCTGACCAACGAGTGGATCCGCGCGCACGCCGAGTTCCACACCACGATCCTCAGCGGCTGCAGCAGCGCCCGGATGCGGGACATCACCGGGTCGCTTTCGGACGCGGCGGAGATCTACCGGCGCTGGTCACTGCCGCTGGCCCACCCCAAGCGGGATCTGGCCGGGGAGCACGCGAACCTCATGAAGGCGACGCTCGACCGCGACGCCGACACCGCGGTCGCCAGGCTCACCGAGCACATCGAGCAGACCAGAGACACGCTGCTCGAGAACGCCCGGGCCGACGTAGAGCCGTTGAGTCCGCTGTGACCCTGGCCGCGAGCTGAACACCGCTAGGCTCGATGGGTGCAGTTCGCGATCTCCATCCCCCAGCACGTTGCCGACGGCGCCTTTGACCCCGCCGCCATGCGGGGCTACCTGGCCCGCGCCGAGGAAATCGGCTTCGCCAGCGCCTGGACACAGGAGCAGGTCCTTGGCACGAGCCCGGCCCTCGGCCCGGTGGAGACTCTCACTTACGCCGCCGCGTGCACCGACCGGATCCGGCTCGGCTGTGCCGTGTTCATCACGACGCTGCACAGCCCGGTGCACCTGGCCAAGAGCCTGAGCACGCTGGATCAGCTCAGCCTGGGACGGCTGGAGGTCGGGGTCGGCACTGGCGGAGCACACCGCATGTTCTCCGCCTTCGGGGTGGACCGGAAGAGCTTCGTCGCCCGGTTCAACGAGGGGCTGCGGCTGATGCGGGCCCTGTGGACCGAGCCCACGGTCAACTTCGAGGGCCGGTTCTGGCAGCTCAACGGTGCCGCCATGGAGCCCAAGCCGTTCCAGAAACCCGGTCCGCCGGTCTGGTTCGGCGGCAGCCACCCGGCGGCCCTGGGGCGCGCCGCCCGGCACGGGGACGGCTTCTTCGGAGCCGGGTCGAACAGCACGGAGCAATTCGCCAAGCAGGTGCAGATCGTCCGTGCCGAGCTCGCGGACCAGGGCCGGGACGCGGCCGCGTTCCCCATCGCCAAGCGCGTCTACATCGCGGTCGACGATGACGGCGAGCGCGCCAGAGAGCGGATGCGCGCCGCGCTCGGCCAGCTATACGGTTTTGTCAGCCCCGGCCGCGACATGACACCGGTGTCGGTGTGCGGAACGCCGGACGCCTGCGTACGAGGGCTGCAGGACGTCGCCGACGCGGGCGCGGAGCTGATCCTGCTCAACCCGCTGTTCGACGACCGAGAACAAATGGAACGCCTAGCAGCGGAGGTAGTGCCGCTGCTGTCGTAATGCGCTCACGGGGGATCGCATGCCTGAACGCCTCGTGTTTCAGGACGCCGCGGGGCGCGTCCTGACCACGCGGGATCTCGAAGCATTCACCGGCCAGGTGGAGTGGGAGATCAAAGGCGGCCACACGGTGCCGACCGAGGCCGCGCGGCTGCACGAAGAGGCCCGCGCGGCCGGGGCCCGGGGCGAGTATGACCGTGCCCTGGTGCTCCTCGACGCGGCGCATGCTCTCGCGCCGGGCTGGCCATATCCGGTGTACGACGCGGCGTTCACGTATCTGCTCCAGGGGGACACCGACACCGCGGAGCGGTGCTACGCGGAGGTTGATCGCATGGCCCCGCGCGGGTTCTTTACCTGCAAGACCACGCTGGACAGCCTGCGGCGGGAACGAGCCGGGGAGCTGCCCGAGGGGTTCTGCAAGGGCTTTGCCGCGCTCGAAGCGCTCGATGACCTGCCCAGGAAGACGGCCATCCTGGATGGCATCGTGGCCAGGTTCCCCTGGTTCGCTCCGGCCTGGAAGGAGCTCGCGGCCCTGCTGGATGACCCCGGTGACCGGCTGCGTGCGATCGAGCGAGGGCTCGGGGCAGAGCCCGACCCCGAGACGAGGGGAATGCTGCTGATGAACAAGGCGCTCGTGCTGAACCAGCGCGGCGAGCGTGGCGCGGCGATCGCGATCCTCGGTGACCTGGCGCTGGACCCAGCCTCGACCCTGGCCACCGAGACCCTCGCCAAGGCCACGCTGGCCCAGGTCATCGACGGGTAGCAGGCCGCTAGCCGCGCCGCGCCCCGCTAGGCCGGCTCGGTCTCGCGCAAGCCGGCTAGCTCCTCCAGGCCGTAACGTTCCACGTGCTCCGGGTCGGTCAGGCTGAGCGTCCGCATTCCCTCATCTGCCAGCCGCGCGTTGATCTCGTCGAAGTTTTCCTGCACGAGCTGCTTCTCCGCGTCCGTGATCCTGCCCTTGTGCGGCTTGCCGGCGTGCGCGATTTCGCCGTAGTTGGTGCGGTCGCCGCGACCCGGGCCCGCAGCGGCAGCCCTGGAAACGCGCCTGGCAGGCCGGGCGGTGACCAGCAGCTCGCTCATCGGCTTGTCCGTGGCCAGTTCGTCGAACGATCCCGCGTCCATGGTCACCCGGTGCGGCTCGTCATCGCCGGCCAGGTAGAGGTCGACGACGGCCACCCGCAGCGCCGCCTTGTCGATCGCCCTGGCCTCATCGAGGAGAGCCTCGATCTCCACCGGGCCGTCGCCGAGCTCGGGATGCTCGTGGACCACGATGCGTGCCAGCGCATCATCCCTGATGATGATCTCCCCGCTGAGGTCACTGAACTTGACGGTCTTCTGGCCCACTGCGCACGCCTCCCTGGACGTTTTGGGTTTGCCTTGGGCTCACCCTGTACCAAGGCTGCTTCCATGTCAAACATATGTTCGACGATGGCGCGTCCTGCCCATACAGCATCGGTCAAAGTATGGAACCCCTGGTCGGGGACCGTACCGCGGCCGCGACAACAAAGAGGTGACCGAGGCAAGCTGCCAGCGCTTCAGTCGGCCCAGTTCGTCGTGTACGGCGACCGCCTGCGGAGATCCTCGCGCACGTCGTGGCCGAGGCGGCGGGTTTCGATCCGGTTCAGCGCCGCACCGGCGATCGCGCCGGTGAGCAGCGGCCCGAGCGACATGGCGCCGCGCGCGGCGCGGGCGATCAGCCGCCGTCGCAGCAGCCTGCGCAGCGGCGAGCCCGCCGCCACGACGAGCCCGGCGGGCGCGAGGGCCACGCCACGCCGGTGCGCCCAGGCCGAGACGTAGGCGAGCATGCGCTCCGAGGTTGAGCCGGGAGCGCGCATCCCGTACACCTCGTGCAGCTCTGCCACCAGCTTGATCTCGATGCCGACCAGCGCCAGGGTCTCGACCGCGATCTCGACCGGGGCGCTGGGCAGCGGCAGCACCATGGCCGCCCCGGCGCCCGCGCCGACCACCGCGGCAGCCCGGCCTGCGCCGTGAATCAGCACGTCGGCGAGCTCCTCGGGACCCATACCGGGAAACTGCTCGCGGAGCCGCCGCTGGTCCCGGACCGGCAGGCGCGGAGCCATCGCCAGCACCTCGGCCGTAAGCCAGCGGCCGCCGGACAGCACCCCGCGCCAGCCCGCCCGCCCGCTGCGGCCCGTGAGCCGGGAGAGCTCAGCGGTGAGCCTGCGGGGCCGCGACGCGGCAGGAGCCTCGGCCACCTCCCCCACGAGCTCGGCAACTTCCTCGGGCAGCGTCTGCGAATCCTGCTCGACGCGTTCTACCTGGCTGCCTGGTCTGCGGCGCGAGTTGTCCATGCGCTAGGGCTACCCGCGGGTCGCGGTCGTACGCGACCCCGGGGCCGGGTTATGGCTCCGATAGTGTGGGCAAGCGGGACTACGGACACCGGACGAGCCGAAGAGGGTGAGCGAACGTCATGTCAAACGAGATGTACGACCCGGCTGGGCTGGACGCGTCCGACACCCTCGACGGAGACCCTGGAGACGATCCGCTAGACCAGGGGATCGCGCCACCCGACCGGTGGTCGGCCGGCGAGGGCTTCGGCACCACGGCCCCGGAGGAGCAGGAGGGCGAGTCGCTCGACCAGCTGCTCGCCGAGGAGGAGCCGGACGCGGAGGCTGACTCCGACGAAGATGAAGACGAAGGCGAAGGCGAAGACCTCCGCGCCGACGACCTGTGGGACGACGACGAGCCGGAGCCGCGGTCCGGGCGCCTGGTCGCCGACGACGAGGGCGCCCATGCGGACGACGAGGACGAGCTCGTCGCCCACGACGTCGGAATCGACGGCGGTGCCGCGAGCGCTGAAGAAGCCGCCGTCCACGTGCTGAACGACGACGACGAAGGCTAACTCCGCGCGAGATGTGCCATTCGGAACGCGTACTGTCAAAGCATGTCCGAGACGCTGCCGCTGTTCCCGCTGGGCACGGTGCTCTTCCCGGGCCTGCTGCTGCCGCTGCACATCTTCGAGGAGCGGTACCGGCAGCTGGTCCGTGACCTGGTGCGCCAGCCCGAGCCGCGGCGGTTCGGCGTTGTCGCGATCCGCGAGGGCCGGGAGACCGGCATCGACGGTGTGTCGGCCCTGTACGAGATCGGCTGCACCGCCACCCTGCGACGGGTGTCGGAACGCGACGACGGCCGCTTCGACCTGGTGACGGTCGGCGCGGACCGGTTCCGGCTGACCACGCTGGACGACTCGAAGCCGTACCTGCAGGGCGAGGTGGAGTTCCTGCCCGAGAACACCGGCGACGAGACCGCGATTGGCATCGCGGTTCAAGCAGCGCAGCGGGCGTTCCGGGGCTACATCGACGCGCTGAACGCGCGCGGCGCGACGCAGGTCAGCATCCCGGAGCTGCCGGACGATCCGCTTGCACTGTCGTACCTGGTGGCGGCGTCGATGATCGCCGACCTGCACGACCGGCAGGCCCTGCTCACCGAGCCGGACGCGCTGCGCCGGCTGACCGCCGAGCGCACCCTGCTGTCCAGGGAGACCTCCATGCTGCGCTCGCTCACCTCGACGCCGGCTCCGGATTTCAGGTACGCCCCGTACAGCCCGAACTAGCCCGCGGCCCCCGCCCCCGCGTTCCGCGCCGATCGCAGCCCCTCCACCGCATCGATGTACGTTTGGGCCGCATCTATCGAGCCATTTGGTACATCCATGGGCGGGCGCGGCCGGGCCAGGTCAGGGGAGGGTCCGGACATAGCGGACCTCGGGGACGCTGCTGCCGTCCGGAAGGGTCCAGGGCATCTCGGTGCCGTCGCAATGCCAGCCCTGGGACTCGTAGAACCCGCGCGTGGAGCGGTTGCCGGCCAGGACCCACAGGCTCGCGCCGGCGTAGCCGGCGTCGGCCAGCAGCCGCGTGGCGGCCGCGAGCAGCGAACGGCCCGCGCCGCGGCCCTGCCAGCCCGGGTCCAGGTAGATCGCGTACACCTCGCCGCCGGGGGACTCGTCCCGGCTCGGCCCCCCGGACACGAAGCCCCGAATCTGGCCACCCGCCTCGAAGACGAGCGTGAACATGCCTTCGGCCACTGCGGCAAGCCTGCCCCGCCATCGCTCGGCCCATTCGCCGACGTCCAGGCCGGCCAGGAAGTCGTCCGGCAGCAGGCCGGCGTAGGCGTCCTGCCAGGTGGCGACGTGCACCGCCGCGATCGGTTGCGCGTCGTCCGGGCGCGCGGCCCGCAGGCCGCCGGGCGCGAACTCGGCCAGCACGGCCTCGGTGTCGCGGCCGTGGGCGGGAACCGGCCCGAGCACCGGGTCGAAGCCACCGTGCCTGACTGGCGGCGGGAGCACGTCGATGCTTCGGTCGCCCGCGGTCACCGGCGTCCACCGGGACGCGAGCTGCGGGTGGTCCACCACCTCCTGGACGCTCTTCGCCGACGCGTATGGAAGCCCGGCCCGCTCGAGCCGGTCGAGCAGGTCGCCGGTTGACAGCCGCGCCACCGCTGCGGCCAGGCGCCGCTCCACCTCCTCGCGGTGGTCCATCCGGCGCTGGTTGCCGGCGAACCGGCCGTCGAGCATGTCCGGCACGCCGAGGACGTCGCCGCACAGCCGGGCCCACTCCGGCTCGTTCTGCACCGCGAGCATCACCTCGTCGCCATCGGCGGTCAGGTAGCCGCCGTACGGGAGGATGGTCGCGTGCCGCGCCCCGGTGCGCTCCGGCGCCTTCCCGGTCAGCCGGGCGAGCTGCAACGGGTTGGACATCCATTCGGCGAGGGCATCGAACAGGGACACCTTGACGGTGCCACCGCGTCCGGTCCGCTCGCGCTGCAGCAGAGCGGACAGGATGCCGCTGTAGGCATACATGCCCCCGGCTATGTCGGCGACGCTGATCCCGGCCTTTGCCGGGGCGCCCTGGGAGCCGGTCACGGCCAGGACGCCGGCCTCGGCCTGCACCAGCAGGTCGTAGGCCTTTCGCCCCGCATAGGGCCCATCCTCGCCGTAGCCGCTCAGCTGGCAGGCCACCAGCCGCGGGTGGCTGGCCACGAGCTGGCCGGGTTCGAGGGCGAGCCGCCGGATCGCCGCCGGAGCCAGGTTGCAGACGAACACGTCGGCCCGGGCGATGAGCGCGTCGAGCGCCTGCCGCCCGGGACCGGTCTTCAGGTCGAGGACCACAGACTCCTTGGACCGGTTCAGCCAGACGAACCAGCTGGAAAAGCCGTCGCCGGCGGCGCTGTCGTAGTCGCGGGCAAAGTCACCGCGGCCGGGACGTTCGATCTTGATGACTCGCGCGCCGAGATCGGCCAGATGCCGCGTGGCGAACGGGGCCGCCACGGCCTGCTCCAGCGCCACCACGAGCAATCCGTCCAGCGGGCGGCCGCCGGGAACGATATCCACTGCATGCTCCTCCCCGACGCTAGCAAGCCTAGCGATGTAGGCCCGGGCCACGTCTGGGCGGCCGGTGACGGCGGGCGCCGGCTGGTCGACCGGCGGAACACGGCCTTGACGGAACGCACTGGCAGTCCGCAATATGGCCGTCTAGAGCACCTCGCCACGAGCCGGAGCAAGGACTTGGACAGAGCCGTCTTCCCGCGGTGACCGGCGACCTGCTGCGGCGCCCGGCCACTGAGGCGGTGGCGCCGTCCCAGGCCGTCGCGGCAGCCATCGCCGCGGCGCTGTCCGGGGCCGGGACCAGACTGGTGTTCGGGGTACCGGGCGGTGGCCCGAATCTCGACGTGATCGGGGCCGCGGCCGGCTCCGGGCTGCGGTTCGTGCTCGCGCACGGCGAGACGGCGGCGGCGATCATGGCCGCCACCTGCGCGGACCTCACCGGCGCCCCGGGCGCCCTGGTCGTGACCCGCGGACCGGGGCTGGCCAGCGCGGTCAACGGCATCGCGCACGCCGCGCTGGACCGGCTGCCGCTCGTCGTGGTCGCGGACACCGTCCCGGCCCGGGACGCCGGCCGGATCAGCCATCAGCGGCTGGACCAGGACGCGCTCGGGCGCTCCGTGGCCAAGGCCGTGGTCACGGCCGACGGCGGCGATCCCGGGCGTGCCGCAGAGCTCGCCGTCCGGCTGGCCCTCGCCCGGCCGGCCGGCCCCGTGGTGGTCAACGTCGACCCGGACGGCCCGATCGGCCCGAGCGAACGGGGCGCGGAGGCAGCCGCGTCCAATCAGGCGGACGGGCTCACCGACGCGCATGAGAATGTGCGCGCGGTCCTCGGCGACGCGCTGCGGGCCGCCCGGCGGCCGGTCGTGCTGCTGGGACTTGGCGCTCTGCGGGACGCGGCGGGCGTGCGTGCCGCGCTCGCCGGCAGCGGCATCCCGGCCCTGCACACCTACCGGGCGCGGGGCATCGTGCCTGACTCCTCGCCGGAGGCTGCCGGTCTGTTCACCGGCGGCACGATGGAGTCGCCGCTGCTGGCCGCCGCCGACCTGATCATCGGGCTCGGGGTCGACCCGGTCGAACTGATACCGGCTTCGTGGGACTACCCAGCCCCCGCGTTCCTGGCCATCGAGTACCCGGCCGGATCCGCCGGGTACTTCACCGGTGGCACCGAGCTTGTCACCCCGCTGCCCGCCGCCGCCCAGGTGCTGGCCGAGCACCGGGCCGGGCACCGCTGGCCCGCGGCGGCGGGCCGGACGGCGAAACAGGACGTCACCGACCGGCTCGGCTGGGTGGCGGTGGCCGCGCCGGGCCGGCTGACACCGCAGGACGTCGTGACCACGGCCCGGGCGAACGCCCCGGCGCAGGCCATCGCGACCGTGGACTCCGGTGCCCACATGCTGGCGGTGATGCCGCTGTGGCCGGTGGACGAGCCGCAGCGGCTGCTGATCTCCAGCGGCCTGGCCACCATGGGCTACGCGCTGCCCGCCGCGATCGGCGCGGCGCTCTGCGCCCCGGGCGTGCCGGTGATCGCGTTCACCGGGGACGGCGGGCTCGGCATGACGCTGATGGAAATCGAGACCGCGGTCCGGCTCCGGCTGCGGGTGATCGTGGTCGTGTTCAACGACTCCGCGCTGAGCCTGATCAAGATCAAGCAGCGCGCGTCGGGCCAGGGCGGCGACGAGGCCGTCGGCTATGGCCAGACCTCGTTCGCCGCGGCCGCAGAGGCGATGGGCGCTGCGGCGGCATCGGTCAGCGACCGCGCGGCGCTCGCCGCCGCGCTCACCGAGGCCTTCGCCCGTGACGGTCCCACGCTCATCGACGCCCAGGTCGATCCGGCAGGCTACCCCGCTCTGCTGGACCTGACCCGCGGCACGACCGGCCGGCATTCGTCTCGGAACTGGGGCGGCGGCGGCGCGCACAAGGCCAGGAAATTAAGAATCCCGAGGACGCAGAGGAAGCCATGGCACCGCCGGAGATCTGGGGTCTGGAACCCGACGAGCAGGACATCGTCACGGTCGTGCACGACTGGGTCACCGGCAGCGTGCTCCCGGTCGCGCGCGACCTCGAGCACGCCAATGCCTATCCCGGCGAGCTGATCGACGCGATGAAGCGGCTCGGCGTGTTCGGGCTCGCCGTGCCGCAGGCCTACGGCGGGTCCGGCGTCTCCACCCGGTGCTACGCGCTGGTCACCGAGGAGCTGTCCCGCGGCTGGATGAGCCTGGCCGGGGCCATGGGCGGGCACAGCGTGATCGCCCGGCTGATCGCGCTGTTCGGCACCGAGGCCCAGAAGGACGGGTGGCTGCCCCGGATGGCCACCGGCGAGGTGCGGGCGGCCATGGCGCTGACCGAGCCCGCCGGCGGCTCCGACCTGCAGGCCATCACTACCAAGGCGGCAGCCGACGGCCAGGGCTATCGACTGGACGGCGTGAAGACCTGGATCACCAACGCGCGGCGGGCCGACGTCATCGCGGTGCTGTGCAAGACCGACCCGGGAGCGGTGCCGGCCAGCCGGGGGATCAGCCTCGTGCTCGCCGAGCACGGACCCGGGTTCACGATCTCGCGTGACTTGCCCAAGCTGGGCTACAAGGGCCTGGAGAGCTGCGAGATCGTGTTCGACGGCTACGAGTGCCCGCGCGAGGCGCTGCTCGGCGGCGAGGAGGGCCAGGGTTTCCGCCAGATGATGGGCGGGCTCGAGCTCGGCCGGATCAACGTCGCGGCGAGGGCGGTCGGGGTAGCCCGGGCCGCGTTCGAGGACTCGATCCGGTACGCGCAGCAGCGGGAGACGTTTGGCCAGCCGATCTGGAAGCACCAGGCGGTCGGCCACCGCCTGGCCGACATGGCCACCCGGGTCGACGCCGCGCGGCTGATGACGCTGCGCGCCGCCGCCGCGCTCGACGCCGGCCGGCGCAGCGACCTGGAGGCCGGCATGGCCAAGCTGTTCGCGTCCGAGGCCTGCCTGCAGGTCACCGCCGACGCGATCAAGGTACATGGCGGTTACGGCTTCTCCGCCGAATTCGACGTCGAGCGCTACTACCGCGACGCCCCCCTGATGGTGGTCGGCGAGGGCACCAACGACATCCAGCGCAACGTCATCATCCGCCAGCTCGTCGACCGGTACACCGAACAGGAGCGTGCTCAATGACGATCACCGTCGCGAA
>Ga0208725_1000051_pt1 | contig 24216 bp, 21 predicted proteins | sample MicForSoSWNH13_O_FD_188004 | JGI IMG/M metagenome (GOLD analysis project Ga0208725, IMG submission 188004) | Forest soil microbial communities from Harvard Forest Long Term Ecological Research site in Petersham, Massachusetts, USA - MetaG HF011... | ecosystem: Environmental > Terrestrial > Soil... | reverse complement strand
GCCCTCCCAGTCTCCCAGAACGCTCGTGTGAGAGCGTTTTCTCAAGTCGAAACCCGATTAGATACCCATCAGAGCGGATCAGGTCAAGGGTTGCCGGGTGAACGTTGCGAATCGGTAACCTAGTAGGCCCAGACCTGCCAGGGCTTCTGGTGCCCATTTACGCAGGTCAGTGGCCTGCGCGAGGCCGCGTGGCGCAGAGCGGCGGCGCCCAGGGCAGGGACCCGAGCCGCTGGAAACTGCGTCTAGCGCCCCCGGATGAGGCGGGTGTAGCGTGCAACCGTGAGAGCGCACTCGCAGCCCTCGGGCCGGCCGACTATCGAGGACGTCGCCGCCGCCGCCGGCGTCTCACGAGCTACCGCAGCCCGAGCGCTGGGAGGCTACGGCCGGGTGAGCGATGAAAAACGGTCGCTGGTCCGCAAACATGCCCAGGCGCTGGGTTACCAGGCAAACCGCCTGGCTCAGGGCATGGTCACCGGCCGTACCCTTACGCTCGGCTTCGTCAGCGCGGATATGGCGGATGCTTTTTTCGGCCAGACCATGCGCGGGTTCACTGACATTGCCCGGGTGCAGGGCTATGACGTAATCATCACCAACAGCGAAGAGGATCCGCGCCTCGAGCACCGTGCTGTCGAGACGCTGCTGCAACGGCGAGTCGACGGCATCCTGCTCGCTCCGACTCAGCTGGATAAGCCCCGGCATCTCGAAGCGGTCCTGGCGAACGGACTCCCGATCGTGCAGATTGACCGTTCGGTTCGGGGCCTGGCGGCCGACGCCGTGCTGATCGACAATGTCGGCGCAGCGAGGGATGCCGTCAACCACCTGATCGAACGGGGACACCAACGGATTGGGCTCCTGACCGCGGGACTGCCAGATGGCGACCCGGTCGCACAACTTGACGCGGTCGCCAACGACCCTGTGCATGCGCCGACTCCTCACTCCCGCGCGGTCGGATACCTAAGCGCGCTGCGATCAGCGGGATTGCCCGTTGAGGCGGGGCTGATCGCCAGCGCGCCAGCGGCGGCGGGGCGCCACGAAGCTGAGGCAGAAGCGGCAGTCGCGGGGCTGCTCACCCAGCCCGCTCCGCCGACCGCGATCGTCGCGGTCGACGGCACCCTGACCCTCTGTGCCTTCGAAGCAGTGCAAGACTCCGGGCTCCGCTTTCCTGATGAGTGCACGGTGCTCGGCTTTGATGATCTTGACTGGACACGCATCGTCCGGCCGCGGGTCACTGTTGTGGCCCAGCCCGCCTACGACATCGGCGCGACCGCGGCCAGGCGATTGCTGGCCAGGCTGGCCGGGGACGCCTCTCCCCCGCAGACGCTGCTGCTCGAGACCAGCCTGATCGAACGCGAGTCGACCACCTCGGCGACGCCAGCGGCGGGCAGCGGCGCATCGGCCACGGCGCGGACCAGAACGGCTCCGGCTACCGCCGGGAGGTAGTTGTCATGATCAGCTTCATGCTCCGGCGCTTGCTGCAGGCACTGATCGTCGTCCTGGGCGTCACACTGATTGCATTCATCCTGCAGAACCTGATTGCCTCCGGCCCCGAGCTGGCAAGGGCGATTATTGGGCCTAAGGCTACGAACGAGCAGGTCGCCACCTTCATCGCGCAGTACGGACTTGACCGTCCGATATTCGTACAGTATCTCCATTACCTCGGCCAGCTTCTGCGCGGCAACTTGGGCTACTCCTACAAGCTGAACGAACCGGTACGCCAGATCATCGCGACTGAACTCCCCAAGGACGCTTTCCTCCTCGGGGTCGCGCTGGTGCTGTCCATACTAATCTCGGTGCCACTCGGGGTCTGGCAAGCGGTTCGCCGGAACAGGCCGGTAGATCACGTAGGCACCGTCGTGGCCTTCATTTTCTATTCGATGCCCAGTTACTGGCTCGCGCTGCTGCTCATCTCGTTTTTTGCAGTAACGTTGCGCCTGCTGCCGGCAGAAGGGTCACAGGGGACCACGCTGGCCGCCATGCTCACCAACCCGGCCGGCCTGGTGCTGCCCATACTCGCCTTGACCCTGGTGAACTGCGCCCTGTTCAGCCGTTATATGCGCTCGGCTGCCATCGAGACGCTCGCCCAAGACTACATCCGGACGGCGAAGGCCAAGGGAGCACCGCGCTTCCGCATTCTCAGAAAGCATCTCCTCCGGAACTCACTGGTGCCGGTGACGACCATGGTGGGCCTGTCTCTGCCCGGAGTCCTTACCGCAGGCGTTGTCATTGAGTTCGTTTTCAACATCCAGGGCGTTGGGCTCAGTTTTTATACCGCCGCCACTACATCGGACTACCCAGTGGAGCTCGGCATCACTATTCTTGTCGGCACTGTTACCGTACTGGGCAATCTCTTTGCCGATGTCATGTACGCTGTCCTCGACCCCCGGGTGCGATATGACTGACGTGATTCCAGGTTTTCTCGATAATGCGGGATCACCGGCGGACACCGGAGACAGGGATCCCGCCGCACGGCCCGCGGTCGTCATGGTGCGCACTCTCTACCAGAACAAGATTGCTCTGGTAGGCGTCGTCTTCGTGATACTGGTCATTGGTTTTTGTTTCATCGGGCCGTTGCTCTATCACACTAATCAGACAGAACCCAATCCTGCGATCCTCAACGAGGCACCTTCAGCACAGCATCTTCTGGGCACGGACTACGTAGGATTTGACGTCCTGGGCCGGCTCATGGTCGCGGGCCAGAGCTCCATAGAGATCGCCCTCGCGGTAGCGGTCATCAGCACATCGTTCGGCGTCATATGGGGCGCCATCAGCGGCTTTTGGGGTGGCGTCACCGACGCTGTCCTGATGCGTGTCGTAGATATCGTGCTCGCGATCCCGGCGCTGTTCATATTTATTTACCTCGCCAGCGTATTTCGGCCGACTGTCATTTTGCTCATCATCGTCGTGTCCGCGCTGTCCTGGGTCGGGCCAGCCCGGCTGATCCGCGGCGAGACCCTGTCGCTGCGGGTCAGGGAGTATGTCGACGCCGTCCGGGTTATGGGCGGTTCCTCATCTCGCGTAATTGTCCGGCACATTGTGCCTAATACAATCTCGACCATCGTGGTAAACGCAACGTTCCAGGTGGCGGACGCAATTCTGATCCTCGCAACGCTGAGCTTCCTCGGATTCGGGCTCCCGCCCCCCGCTGCGACCTGGGGCGGAATGCTCACAAATGGCATGAACTACCTTTACGACGGATACTGGTGGCAGATCTATCCCGCTGGACTGATCATCGTAATGACTGTTATCGCCTTCAACCTGATCGGCGATGGCCTTCGCGATGCCCTCGAGGTGCGCCTGCAGCCCCGCTAAGTTAGTGACGCGGCCGTCGGCTACCTCGATCCGCCGGATGGTCTGGACGGCGTCCAGCATGCGGCGGTCATGGGTCGTCAGCAGCGGGGTGCCCGGGTAGGCCGCCAGCCACGTGCGATCTGGATCGGCGCCGTGCGAGGGGCACTCAGTCGAGGTCGAACTCGTTGCCCTCGATGTCCTGCATCACGATGCACGACTCGTTGTCGTCATCGGCAGGCAGTAGTCGCACGCGCACCGCGCCGAGCGCGGCCAGCCGTGCGCATTCGGCCTCAAGCGTGGCCAGGCGCTCTTCACCAACGAGCCCGGTGCCGACCCGCACGTCAAGATGCAGCCGATTCTTGACGACCTTGCCCTCGGGAACGCGCTGGAAGAACAGACGCGGGCCTACACCTGAGGGATCAATGCATGCGAACCATGAATCCCGATCCTCAGGCGGCAGCGAGCGATCGAAATCGTCCCAAGTAGCGAACCCTGCCGGTGGCGGCGGTACGACGTACCCCAGCACCTCGCACCAAAAACGAGCGAGGCGCTCAGGTTCTGCGCAGTCGAAGGTGACTTGGAACTGCTTGACCAACGCCATCGGTCCACGATCGCACAAGCACCGGCTATCGGAGTCATCATGGCGAGGTCGCGAATGCGCCGCCGCGGGCGTCAGGCCGGGTCTCGAGCAGGCCGAGGGCTTCGAGCGCCCGCAACGCCTTCCGCAAGGTCGCCCGGCTGACGCCGCAGTGCTCGGCCAGCTCGCGTCCGCTTGGCAGGCGCTCACCAGCCTCGATCGACTGGGAAGCGATTACTGCCCCTACCTGCTCGACCACTTCCTCTAAGGAGCGGATGCGGCGGACCTGGTCAAAGCGGGGAGCCGACGGCGGCCTCGCAGGCTCGCTGTGACTGGTCACTCCACGATCTTGACAGGGACCGGGCGGGGTCCTACCTTCCAATTGGTCTAACAATTGGACCGAGCTAAGCAGTGCACCTTTTCCTGTGTGCCACGCGGTGCTCCTCCGGTCGGCAGGGGGTAGGCGGATGAGCCACGAGCAGCTGGAAAACCGCGACGCAACCGACTTGGAGCAGTTCGGGTACCGGCAGGAACTCCGGCGGGGCCTGGGATTCACCAGCACCTTCTCGGCCGCGTTCAGCTACATGTCTCCGACGACCGGGATCTTCGGTGTCTTTGTCATCGGGTTCGCCGTTCTCGGCGGCGCGATGATCTGGGCCTGGCCCATCGTGTTCATCGGCCAGCTGTTTGTTGCCCTGGGCTTCGCCGAGCTGGCGAGCCACTACCCGCTGGCGGGTTCGGTCTTCCAGTGGACCAAGTACCTGAGCCCGAATAAGGGGTACACGTGGTTCACGAGCTGGATCTACGTCTGGGCCGGGGCGCTGACGACTGCCGCTGTCATCGCGACGATGCCCGTCGTCCTGGTTCCCCTGCTGGCCAAGCTCGGCTGGACGCTGGCCGGGACACAAGGCCAGATGCAGTTGATCGCAGCGATCACCCTCGTTGTGTGCCTCGTGGTGAACATTGTCGGCGTGCGGATCGTGGCCGCCGTCAACAACATCGGCGTCTTCTGTGAGCTCCTCGCTCTTGTTGGTTTCGCGCTGCTCCTGGCCGCGTTTCACCATCACCAGTCGGCATCGGTGTACACGAACACCGGCGGGCGGGGCTTTTCGCTGGGCGGCCTGGGTCTCGCGCTGTTCGTCGGACTGTGGGTCATGTACGGGATGGACACCGCATCCACCCTGGCCGAGGAGTCACGCAGCCCGCGCACCATCGGGCCCCGGGCCGTGATCATCTCGCTGGTTGGCGCGTTCGGCACCGGTTTGATCTTCATCGCCGCCCTGCTGCTCGCCGTGCCCGGCGGAATCGGGCATGCGATGAGCGCGGGACTTGGGCCGATCCAGATCATCGAGGCGAACCTGAATGGGGCGCTGTCCACCACCTACCTCGTTGTGATCAATGTCGCCGTCTTCGTGACCTGCCTGGCGATCATGGCGTCCCTGATCCGGCTCGTCTTCGGCATGGCCCGCGACCGCCAGCTGCCCGCCTCCCGGCTCTACGAACGCGTGAACCCGACCCTGCGCACCTCGGTTGGCTCAAGCATCGTCGCGGCCCTCATCACGGCGATCTTCCTCATCCAGTACAAGAGCGTCGGCATCATCGCGATCGCCGCGACCGCGGTCACCTACATCGCGTACCTGCTCGCAAACCTCGCCTTCCTGCGCGCCCGGGCGAGAGGCTGGCCGACGGCCAGAACGCCGTTCCGCCTGGGACGCTGGGGCACGCCCGTCATGGTCGTCGCCGTCGTGTTCGAGATCGCGATGCTCGTCAACTTGTTCTGGCCCCGGGTGGTGACCAACCCGGCCCCGGATCAGACCGCGGGTGCGCTCAACTTCGTTCTCGGCTTCCTGAACAAGATTCCCGTTGACTGGACGGTGCTGGCGGCCATCGTCCTCGTTGGGGTGATCTACTACGCAATCCGCGGCAGAAGCGTGCCCGATCCCAGAATTCCGGTGGAACCCAGCCTGCGGACCGGCATCGCCGACCCGCCAGATCGTGCTGACCCGCCTGATGTAGCGGCACCAGAGTCGGCATAGCCACGGCGATGGACACGTCCCTCGACGGCCGGGTCGCTCTCGTCACCGGTGCCGGTCACGGAATCGGCCGTGCCTCGGCCATGGCCCTCGCCGCGGCGGGAGCTTTCGTGGCCGTGGCTGACAAGCGGTTCGGCGCTGCCCAGGAAACAGCGCAGGCGCTGGCCGACGCGGGACGCGGTGGCAAGCCGTACCAGGCCGACGTCACCCAGGCCGATGAGATCGAAGCCGTGGTGGATCAGCTGCTGGCCGATCACGGTCGCCTGGACATCCTGCACGCCAACGCGGGCGTCCTGATCGCCGGGACCGCCCTGTCTCAGACCATCGGCGATTGGGACACCACCTATGGCGTCAACGTCAAAGGAACGTTCCTCAGCGTCCGCGCCGTCCTGCCGCAGATGCAGCGCCAGAACTACGGCGTCATCATCATCTCGGCGTCGGTGTCGGGCATGATCGGCGAGCCCAGCCTCGTCGCGTACAACTCCTCCAAAGGGGCGCTGATCAACCTCACCCGCCAGCTCGCCGTCGAGTATGCAGCGAACCAGATTCGCGTCAACTGCATCTGCCCGGGCTGGATCGACACCGGGTTCAACGACCCGGTACTCGGTCACCTCACGCCGGCTGAGCTCGAGGAACTTGTCACACAACAGGTTCCGCTCGGACGCCAGGGCACCGCCGAGGACATCGCTCCCAGCGTCGTGTTCCTCGCCTCCGACAACGCGGCATACATCACTGGTCAGAGCCTGGTCATCGACGGCGGCCTGACCAGCAAATAGACGTTCCCGTCAGCCCTCCAGTCAGGGCGGGGGCCCAGATAGCGGAGCAGCGTTGACGCAGCTCGGTGGCTCAGCGGTCGCCGCTCAGCCACCGGTCGAACCACGCACGGGTGCGCAAGAGCAGGTCGCGCTGATGGTTGCGCTCCACCAGCCCATGCCCCTCCCGGGGGTAGACGACCAGTTCGTGCTCGGCCCCGTACCGGCTCAGAGCGCGGTGGAAGTAGATCGCCTGGGCGAGCGGCACGTTGGTGTCGTCCTCTCCGCTCACGATCAGCACCGGCGTGCGGACCTTCGAGGCGAACGAGATCGGGCTGACCCGGTCGTGCGGGTGCGGGCCGGTCCCCTCCCAGCCGAAGCTGCCGGCCAGCACGCCGTCCATCGCCCCGTATTCGCCGGCGCCGGCGATCATGCCCCAGTCGCTGATCCCGGCGTTCATCAGCGCGGCCTTGAACCGGTCGGTCTGCCCGACCGCCCAGGCGGTCATGAACCCCCCATGGCTGGGGCCGGTGATCCCGAGCCGGTCCGGGTCGGCGACACCCGCAGCGACCAGCATGTCGATCCCCTCGAGGATGTCGCTCCACTCAGCCCCGCCGACGTCGCCCACGACGGCCGCCGAGAACTCCCGGCCATGCCCCGTGCCGCCGCGCGGATTGGGCAGGAACACCGCGTAACCCGCGGTCGCAAGCCACTGACCAGGAGTGCCCACCCGGAGCATGAACTCGTCGGCGTACCGGTCATCGGGTCCGCCGTGCACCACGGTGACGAGCGGGAACGGGCCGTCCGCGCGGCTGCGGCCGGCCGGCAGGATGAGCAGGCCGTCGAGGACGAGGCCGTCGGATGCCTTGTAGGAGAGACGTTCCTGGGTCCCCCACTCGATCCCCCGCAGTTCCGGCCGCGTGTCGCTGATCCGGCTGAGCGGGCCGCCGGGTGGTCCGGCATGGACATCGGTTGGCTGGTAGGCGCTGCTCGCGAGCGCGGCGACCACCTCGCCGGAACGGCTGGCGGTCAGTGAGTCGATCGGGCCGGCGCTGGTGGACAGGCACCCGAATCGCAGTGAGCCGGGATCGAGCCGGTGGATCTGCGTGTCGAGCCCGCTCTCGAACAGGGCCAGCGGCGGGCCGTCGGCGACCTGCGCCAGGCCAGCCGGACTCACGTCCATGCCCTCGGTCAGGTCGCGAGGTGAGGCGGATGTGCCGGGCAGGGTGTCGTAGACGACGAGTCCGCCAAACGGGTCGGGCTCTGCCAGATAGGCCACGTGCCACGTGCCATCGTCGGCCCACCAGACCGGCGACCGTGCAAAACCAGCGACCCGGCCGAGGTCATGGACCACTCCGGTAGCCGCATCGACCACGTGCAGCTCGTTGGTGATGGCCCCCGGATCGTTCTCCAGGCTCTCCCAGCTGATCACTGCCAGCGAACCGCCGTCAGGCCGCGGCGCCAGCTCCACGACGTGACGCCCGCCGAGGTCGTCTGCCGCGTGCAGCTCGCGCGTAACCGGGTCAAGCAACCGCAGCTTGCCGTGGCCGCGCTGCTCGCTCCAGACGATCGCGTCATCGCGCTCGGCGCGCTTGCGCTCGTCCTCCTCGGTCGGCTCGTCCGCGGCCACCACGGCGACCCGGCCGTCCGCCAGCGGGCAGACGTCGTAGATCTCGCCTTCCCACTCGGTCAGGGCTTCAGCCTCGCCGCCATCGAGCCGGATCCGGTGCAGCTGCGCGGACCCGGTGCGGTCTGACATGAAGAACAGCGACGCCGAGTCCGGCGCCCAGCGCGGGCCGGAGTCAGCCGCCGTGCCGGCGGTCAGCTGCCGCGGCGGCAAGCTGCCGTCCGCGGCGGCTATCCATACCGCGCTGAGCCGGCGTTCCCCCCGCTGGCCCGCCGGCGCAACAACGTAGGCGACCCAGCGCCCGTCCGGGGAAAGCTCGGGCTGCTTGGGCACCGCGCCGTCCACGACAAGCTCCGCAGTCAGCACTGGTGTGTCCGCGCTCATGCAACACGCCTCTCCGCCGCCAGTACGTCGTGAGACATCATTCACCAAAATGGGTCACACGTCCGGATCGTCGTCATCTAGCCCGGCCCGGTGCCAGGTAGTCGGCAACGAGCTGCCTCCCGCCCGGCCCGGGGCGAGCCGGTAGTAGCGGCGGGGCGGCCCGGTCGCTGACTCCTGCCAGCTGGTCTCCACCAGGCCCTGCCGGCGCAGCCGGGCGACCAGCGGGTAGACCGTTCCCTGGCCGGTCACCATACCGCCGATGCTAACCATGGCGCGTACCAGCTCGGATTCGCTTGCCCGGCGTTCGTCATTGCGCTTCAAAGGTTCACCCATTTAGCCTGTATGGCCACGAGGGCGTGCGTGAGAGTACCCGGGCGCGACGGACAACGTGAGGTAGCCGATGACAGGGCTTCGTCGAACCGGGGCGCCGTGAGCAGAGCCGGGCCGGAGGTCATCGACAGCGTCGACGCCCGCGGCGTCGAGGACATGACCGAGATAGCCCGCCTGGCGGCTGGCCGTTACGGCATCTCCCCCGGCTGCGGCCTGCATCAGTACCCGCTGACCGAGAACTGGACCTTCCGCATCGAGCCGGATGCCGCGCCTCCGGTCGTGCTCCGCATCTACCGCCCGGGCGGCCGCTCACCGGCGGAGATCCACTCCGAGCTGGCCTGGATGAGCGCCTTGCGGCAGGACTCACCGGCGCTGCTGCCCGACGTCATCCCGACCGGCAGCGGCGGCACGGTGCTCGCAGTTGTGCGCGAGCCGCTCGACCCCTGCTACTGCGTCCTCTTCAGCTGCGCGCCCGGGCATGAGCCGGAACCCGATCAGCTCGCCGCGTGGTTCCCGCAGCTCGGCGCGATCACCGCCCGGCTGCACCGGCATGCTCGCGCCTGGGCGGTCCCGGCCTGGTTTCGGCGCCCGCGCTGGGATCTGGCAACCACGCTGGGCGACCGGCCGCACTGGGGGTCCTGGCAGGCCAGCGTGACCGACGCCGAGGAACGCCGCCAGACCCGGCGGCTGGCCAACGTCATCATGGCGCGCCTGTCGGAGTTCGGCGACGGGGCCGGGCGCTTCGGCCTGGTGCACGCCGATCTGCGGCTGTCGAACCTGCTGGTGGACGGCGAGCGCATCACGGTCATCGACTTCGAGGACTGCGGCTTCAGCTGGTATCTCTACGACCTCGCCTGTGCTCTCACCTTCAACGAGGGCCGCCCGGACGTCCGGGAGCTGATCGAGGCGTGGGTAGCCGGGTACCGGGAGGTCCAGCCGCTGTCCAGGGCCGACGAGCAGGAAATAGACACCTTCCTCATGCTGCGGCGGCTGATGCTCAGCGCCTACGCGGGGCTGCGGCCCGACACCGACCTGGCCGAGCAGATGAGGACGGACGGGTACTCGGGCGAGACCTGCGCGCTCGCCGAGCCGTACCTGAGCCGCTTCGGCTGAGGCGCGGCCGGCCCTGGCGGCCCGGCTAGGCGTCTTCTATCATTTGGGCGTACCAATAGCACCGCTCAGTGCCGGTGGGTCTGGAGGTGGCCGGCCATGTCCAGCCCACGTGACGCGGAGATCACCGTTGTCGGCGGCGGCGCGATCGGCGCGGCCGTGGCGTACTTCCTCGCCCGCGACGGCCGGCGCGATATCCAGCTGCTGGAACGGCGCGGGCTGTGCGAGGCGACCAGCAGCCAGGCCGCCGGCCTCGTCGGCCAGGCCCGGCCTACGGCCGAGCGCGCCCGGCTGACGATGGCCGCCGCCGACATCTACCGCACGTTCGAGCGGGACACCGGCTACACCATGGACTACAAGGAGTGCGGCGCGGTCCGGCTGGCCCTGTCCGAGACGTCGGTGCGGGAACTGCAGCAGATCGCCGACACCGCCGCGGTAACCGGCCTGCCGGTCGAGTTCCTGAGCCCGGCACGGCTGCGCGAGGTCTACCCCGTGCTGGAGCGGACCGACTCGGTCAAGGCGGCCCTCTGGTCTCCGACGGATGGCTATCTGCAGCCGAATAGCCTGGTCAGCGCGTATGTGCAGGCGGCCAGGGACCTCGGGGTCACGGTCGCGACCCAGACCGCCGTCACCGGAATCGAGCTGGCCGACGGCGCCGTCCGGTCGGTCGCCACCGAGGGCGGCAGCTACCGAACCGAGCAGGTGATCATCGCTGCGGGGCCATGGTCGTCCGCCCTGGCCCGGCTGGCCGGGCTCGAGCTGCCGATCGTCCCGGTGCTGCACGAGTACTTCGTCACCGAGCCGGTGACCGGCTGGCACGGCGACCTGCCCTGCCTGCGCATCCCCGAGGTGCAGGTCTACGCACGCGGCGAGAGCGGCGGTGTGCTGTGCGGCGGTTTTGAGAGCCACGGCACCAGCATCGACCCCCGCGAGGTCGGCGTCGCCTCACCGCTCGCGGCCAGACCGGACTGGGACGTGCTCGGCGGGTTCGCCAGCAGCCTGAGCGAGTTCGCCCCGGCGCTGGCCGCAGCGGGCGTCGCCGCGACCTTCCAGGGCTGGCCCGCGTTCAGCCCGGACGGGCGTTTCGTCGTCGGCCCGGTGAGTGCCGTTCGCGGCCTGGCGCTGGCGGCCGGCTGCAACGCCCATGGCGTGTCCGGCTCGGCCGGGCTGGCGCTGCATCTGGTCGAGAGCCTGACCGGCGATCCGTCCCCGTACGTGCGGTCCCTGAGCCCGGACCGGTTCGTGCCGCGGACCTGGTCCTTCGAGGACGCACGGCGCGAGGCGCAAGCCGTGTGCGAAACGTACTACCCGATGCCGGCCGTTACCCGGTAGCGCGGCGAGAGCGGAAGGCCAGCGATGCCCAGCAACGACGTCCCGCAGCGGGCCCAGGTCGTCATCGTCGGCGGCGGGGTCGTCGGCTGCAGCGTGGCCTATCACCTGGCCAGACTGGGATGGACGGACGTCGTCCTGCTCGAGCAGGGACAGCTGTCGTGCGGCACGACCTGGCATGCGGCCGGGGTCGTCGGGCAGCTGCGTGCGCATCCGTCGCTGACCCGGCTGATGCTGGAAAGCAGCCACCTCTACGCGAGCCTGGAGTCGCTGGTCGGCCTCGGCACCGGCTGGAACCAGAGCGGCGCCTTGTGGGTGGCGGCGTCCCGCGACCGGATGGTGCAGTTGCTCCGCACAGCCGACATGGCGCAGGCCCAGGGAGTGCAGACGCACGTCATCTCCGTGTCCGAGGCCGCTGCGCGGTGGCCGCTGATGGAGAGCTCCGACCTGGTGGGGGCGGTCTGGCTGCCCAATGACGCCAAGGCCAACCCGTCCGACATCACCCAGGCACTGGCCCGGGGGGCACGGGAGCAGGGCGTGCGGATTCTGGAGCGCACCAAGGTCACCGGGTTCGCCGTGGACCGCGACCGGGTGACGTCCGTGCGGACCGTCCGCGGCGACATCGAGTGCGAGGTCGTGGTGAACTGCGGCGGGCAGTGGGCCAAGGCCCTCGCCGAGCAGGTCGGCGTGACCGTGCCGCTCTACTCCGCCGAGCACTTTTACATCGTCACCGAAGCGATAGACGGGCTGGACCGGTCCACCCCGACGCTCCGGGATCCGGACGGATACACCTATTTCAAGGAGGAAGTCCGCGGCCTGCTGATGGGCGGCTTCGAGCCGGACGCCAAGCCCTGGCTCGCCTCGGATGAGATCCCCGAGCCGTTCGAGTTCCAGCTGCTGCCCGAGGACTGGAACCAGTTCGACATCCTGATGCGCAACGCGATACACCGGGTGCCGGCGATGGCCGACGTCGGCGTGAAGAAGTTCTACAACGGCCCGGAGAGCTTCACCCCGGACCACAACTTCATCATGGGCGCGCCACCGGAGCTGGGGAACTACTTCGTCGCGGCGGGCTTCAACTCATCCGGGATCGCCTTTGCCGGCGGGGCGGGCAGCGCCCTGGCCCGCTGGATTGTCGCCGGGGAGCCCGACCTGGACCTGAGCCCGGTCGACATCCGCCGGTTCAACCCGTTGCAGGGCAACAAGCGCTGGCTGCGGCAGCGGGTGCAGGAGATCGTGGGACTGCATTTCGCGATGGCCTGGCCGAACCGGGAACCGGAGAGCGCCCGCGGTGTACGCCGGTCCCCCGTGCACCACCTGCTGGAGGCACAGGGTGCGTGCTTCGGCACGAAACTGGGCTGGGAGCGGGCGAACTGGTTCGCCCCGGCCGGCACCAAGCCGGTGGTGGAGTACGGCTGGGGCCGGCAGAACTGGTTCACCTGCAGCGGCGCCGAGCATCTTGCGGCCCGCACCGACGTCGCGCTCTTCGACCAGACCTCGTTCTCCAAGATCGCCGTCCGCGGGCCAGACGCCGAGGCAGTCCTCCAGTACCTGTGCTCCAATGACGTCGCCGTCCCGGACGGCCGCGCGGTCTACACGGCCCTGCTCAACGACCGCGGCGGCTACGAGGCCGACGTCACCGTGACCCGCATCCGGTGGAACGAGTACCTGCTGGTCACCAGCAGCGCTCAGGCGGTGCACGACCTCGACGTGCTGCGCCGCGGCGTTCCCGCGGGCCTGCGGGCCGAGTTCTTCGACGTCACCTCCGCTTATGCGGTGCTGAGCGTGATGGGCCCGCGGTCCCGCGAACTGCTGAGCGGCCTGTCGTCCGACGACTTCTCCGCCGGGGCGTTCCCGTTCGGTCACAGCCGCCAGGTCGACCTGGCCGGCCTGACGATCCGCGCCACCAGGCTGACCTACGTGGGCGAGCTGGGCTGGGAGCTCTATGTGCCGAGCGAGATGGCGGCGGCCGCGTTCGAGCGGCTCACCGACCCGGGCGCAGCCGCGGCACCCAGGCTCGCCGGGTACTACGCGATCGAGTCGCTCCGGCTGGAGAAGGGGTACCGCGCATTCGGGCGCGAACTGAGCCCGGACACGACGCCGGTCGAGGCCGGGCTGACGTTCGCGTGCAAGCTCGGCACCGGCATCCCGTTTCGCGGCCGTGCGGCCGTGGAGCAGCAGCGGAAACGGGGCGTCACCCGCCGCCTGGCCAGCCTCGTGGTGTCCGACCCGCAGGCCTATGCGTGGGGCGGTGAGCTGCTGCTGCGGGGCGGCGAGCCGGTGGGCTTCGTCAGCTCGGCCGCGTTCGGTCACAGCCTGGGGCGGACGGTGCTGCTCGGCTACGTGGAGCGGCGGGACGGCGGCACGGCCGACCGCGAGTGGCTCGGGCAGGGCCGCTACCAGGTCGCGATCGGCGGACAGCGCTACGACGCCGACCTGTCCCTGCGGCCTCCGTTCGATCCGGCAGGCGACCGGATCCGGGCCTGAGCGGACGGTGCCGACGCTAGCTGCCGGCCCCGGCGCGGCCGGCGTCCTCCCGGCGCTCGCCATGGGCGTAAGCGATCACCCGGGTCCGGTCCCCCCGGAAGAGGTCGGTGGAGTACTCGACCGGCTTGCCCTCGACGTCATAGGTGACGCGCTCGATCGCCATCAGCGGGTCCCCGACCTTGATGCCGAGCAGGCTGGACTGATCGTCGTCGGCCAGCACCGCGACCATCCGCTCGACGGCCTTGGCGCACTCCACCCCGTACCGGTCGCGCAGCAGTTCGTAGATGCTGTCGTCCAGCGGCTGGGCCAGCAGGTCCGGCGCCAAACAGACCGGGATCCGCACGTGCTCGAGGGAGATCCGGACCTCATCGGCCAGCCGGACCCGGACAACTTCGTACACAAGCGCGTCGCCCGCCAGGTTCAGCGCGTCCGCCGTGGCCTGATCGGCCGGGAGGATCCGCGCGGACACCACGTGCGCGCCCGGCCGGAAACCCTGCGCCCGCAGGTAGGCCGGAATGCCCGCCAGGTAGCCGAAGTCGATGTCGACGCGCCGGCGGCTGGCGAAGGTCCCGCCGCCGCGGCCGCGGCGGCGGTGCACGGACCCGGAGTGCTCCAGCCGGTCGAGCACCTGCCGCACGGTCGTCCGGCTGACCCCCAGCTGGGCCGCGAGCTCCCGCTCGGTCGGCAGCCGCCCGTCCGCGCCCAGGTTCCCGGAGGAGATAAGCTCGCGGATCCTGCGCTCGACCGATTCGCGGACCGTCCTGCCGTGGTCGATCCCCGTGTCGACCTCAGCGTCGGCCTGCTGGGCGCCCATAACGCAACCATATCCGCGCCGCCAGTCCGGCGCGGCTACCCACCTCTCCGGGGAGGACGTCGTGCGGGTCCTGCTGACCAATGATGACGGCGTGGACGCGGACGGCCTCCTGGCCATCCGGACCGCGCTGACTGATGTCGGCACCAGCGTGGTCACGATCGCGCCCGAGTCGAACTGCAGCGGCTTCGCGCGCAGCTGCACGTTCAGCAGGCCGGTGGGCGTCACCCGGGTGGCCGGTGGCCAGCATCCCGTCTACCGGTGCGACGGGACCCCGGCGGACTGCGTGCGGGTCGGGCTCCTGGGCGGCCTGGCCGCCGGGGCTGACCTCGTGGTCAGCGGCATCAACCACGGCGCCAACCTGGCCGATGACGTGACCTACTCCGGAACGGTGGGGGCCGGCCTGGAAGCAGCCATCCTCGGCACGCCGGCCGTGTGCCTGTCCCAGCAGACGCCCACCGGCAGCTTTTCGGTCAACTACCACGAGGACCTCGCGGCACGCGGGCTCGCGTACGACTTCGGCTTCTCCGCCAGGCACGGCGCCGACCTGGCCCGATCGGTGGTCGAGGCCCGCCCGGCCGAGCCGGTGGTACTCAGCGTCAACTACCCCGCGCACCGCACCGGGTCAACGACCGTGCTGACCCGGGCCGGGCGGCGCGACTGGCCGCGCGCCTCGGTGCCGGACTGGGCAGACGATCAAGACGTGCACTGGCTGTACCTGTTCGGCGAGCCGGATGAGGTCATCCCGGAGGCGGACGGCTCGCTCGGCACCGACATCGCCGCGCTGCGAGCCGGGCACATTTCGGTGACGCCGCTGTCGTTCGCGGTCGAGCTTGGCGACCTGCCACCGGGATTCCAGGCCTTCCTCGGCAGGCTGGACGCCGGTTTCCCCCTCACCGACGTCCTGCGGCAGGCGCGCTAGGAGCGCTGCAGCCGGTCCTGCCGCAGCGACCGCAGCGGTTCGGGGAGATCCATGGTGGCGAACGCGGCCGGCCAGTCGGCCGGGCCGTACCCGGAGCCCAGGTCACAATGGTGCAGCTCGACCTCGACCAGCCGCCGGGTCAGCAGCCCTTCAGCCGGGAACGGCCCGGAGTCCGGGACCCGCACCGGGAACTGCCAGGCGTCGCCGGGCAGCCCGATCATGACCGTGCGAAGGGCCATGGCCGAGCTCGCCAGGTCGTCGGCCAGGTCCTTTGCGCTGCGGCCCGCGCCCTGCTCGATGTCCGCTTCCCGCTCCTGCGCGCTCGCATAGGCGGAACGTTCCAGCCCGGACCGCGCCCCGACCAGCAGGGTGCGCATGGCGTCGGCGTTGCGGGCCAGGTGCGCCAGCACGTGCGCCCGGGTCCACCCGGGCAGCAGCGACGGCTCGCGCAGGTCCGGCTCGGGGATGACCCGGGCCGTCCCGAGCAGGCGCTGCGTCGCGTGGTCGATCTGGTCGCAAAGCTGGCGTTGCGCGGCATCCACCTGATCACCTTAGACGGTGTCGCGGCCCGCCGGCCCGGGCCGGGACGCGGTCGCCGCACTGGGCGAGAGCAGCAGCGCGACCGCTTCCTGCTGGCTGAGCGCCGCGCCGGCAGCCAGCTCGGCGCCCCAGGCGTCACGCGCGAAGGCGGCGCGTGCCGGGGCCAGGTACCGCTCAAGAACGGCCGCTTCGTGCTGCGGCATCGGGATGACTGCTTTCCGCCGGATGGCTTCGGCCGCACCTGCCAGCCGCGCCGCGCGGGTGCCGTTGCCGAGCTCCGCGGCGATGGCGGCGGACAGCTCGAACGAGGTGACCAGGGTCTCGATGTTGCCGGAGCTGACCACGTAGTCGAACGTGGCCGACAGCATCTCGCTGGCCTGCCGCAGGTGCCCGGCGCGGAGGCGGATTATCACGAGCGATTGCTGGTCGAGGGCCATCCCGAGCGTGTCACCCAGCTTTCGGTCCACACTGAGCGCCTCCTGCAGCACCTGTTCGGCGCGCTCCAGGTTGCCGTCGTCGGCTTCGGCCTGGCCAAGGTTGGTGAGGGCCGCGGCGAGCCGGCTCTGGTTGCGGATCTCGCGGGCGATCGCGGCGCTCTGCTCGAGCAGCACTCGCGCGGTATCCAGGTGGCCGAGGTGATGATGGGCGATGCCCAGGCTGTTGAGTTCCCCCGACTCCTTGTCCTGGTTGCCGAGGTCGCGCCAGATCGCCAGGCTCCGCTCGAAAAGCTGGCGCGCCGCGTCCGGTTCACCCTGCTCGTCCAGCAGCACCCCGAGCCCGTGCGCCACCCCGGCCAGCGGCGCCCCGCCATCGGCCGCGACCACGTCCATGGCCCGCTGCAGCCACTGCCGCCCCTCGGTGGCGTAGCCGTGCTGGTACCAGAAATACGTCAGCGCCTGCACCAGCTGCAGACCGGTGGCCGCTCGTTCCGCTTGGCTGGCCGGGTCCGGGGCTAGCAGCGACCACGCCAGTGCCGCGCGCAGGTTGTCGTGGTCGGCCTCCAGCCGGTCCAGGGCGGTCAGCTGCGCCGGGCCGTCCAGCTGATCGTGTGCCCGTTCGGCGAAGGCGGCATAGTGCTCGGCGTGGCGGCGCCGCGCACCGTCGGCGTCATCGTCCTCGGCGAGGCGCTCGAGAGCGTATTCGCGGATCATCTCGAGCATGCCCAGGCGCGGCTCGCCGTCGGGGCCCTCCGCCACCGTGATCAGGCTGACGTCCTGAAGCTCGGCCACCAGGTCCAGCAGATCGGACTCGGCCGGATCGCCGGCCACGGAAACCGCCGCGAGCGCAGGCAGGTCGCATCCGCCGGCGAACACACTGATCCGGCGGAACACCCCGGCAACCTGCGGGGCCAGCAGGTCATAGCTCCACGCCACGGTGTTGCGCAGAGCCTGCTGGCGCAGCGGCCGTCCGGTATCGGCAGCGGCCAGGCCCAGGCTGTCTCCCAGCCGGGCGAGCAGGGCACGCGGGGTCAGCAGCTTGACCCGGGCGGCGGCCAGCTCGATCGCCAGCGGCAGCCCGTCCAGGCGGCGGCAGATGGCCGCCACATCGGCGGCGTTATCGGCGGTGACGGCGAAGCCCGGCCGGACCATGCCCGCCTGCTGTACGAACAGCCGCGCCGCGGCGCAGGCCGCCACCCCCGCCACGTCTCCGCTTGCGGGAACCCCCAGTGGCGGCACCGCAAGCTCATGCTCGCCCTGGACATGCAACGGCCGCCGGGATGTCGCCAGCACTACCAGGCCGGGGGCGTCCGCCAGCAGCGCGGCCACCACGAGTCCGGCCCCGTCGAGCTGCTCAAGGTTGTCCAGCACCAGCAGCGCCCGGCGCTGCGCCAGGAACCCGGTCACCGCGGGCGCGGCCTGGCCTTCCGCGCTAACGTCCAGGCTTTCGGCCAGGGTCTTCCACATCACCTCGGCATCGCGGACGGCCGCCAGCGCGACGAAGAACACTCCCTGCGGGAAGGCCTCTCCCAGCGCCCCGGCGGCGGCCAGGGCCAGCCGTGTCTTGCCCACGCCGCCGGTGCCGGTGAGCGTCACCAGCCGGGCCCCCGGCTGGGCGATGGCAGCGCGCACCAGCGTCAGGTCGTCGTCCCGGCCGACCAGGGGTGTCACCGGCACCGGCAGGCTCGTCTGCGCGCCCAGGCTCTTCGGCGGCGGAAACCGCTCCTGCAGACCCGGCCCGGCGAGCTGGTAGATACGCTCCGCCGCGGCGATGTCCTTCAGCCGGTGAAACCCGAGGTCCCGGACTGACACCCCGGCCGGCAGCCGCGAGGCAGCCAGCAGCCGCGTGGCCTCTGACAGCACCACCTGACCCCCATGCGCCGCGGCGGCAATCCGCGCCGCGCGGTGTACATCCAGGCCGAGGTAGCCGTCCTCGTGCCGCTTCGGCTCTCCCGAGTGCAGGCCCATCCGGACCCGCACCGCGATCCCGTCCGGCCAGCCGTGCCCGGCCAGAGCCTGCTGTGCCGCCAGGCAGCAGCACACGGCGTCGCCTGCGGACTCGAACACGACGAAGAAGCTGTCCCCCTCGGTGCCCATCTCATGGCCGTGCCACGCGGCGATCGCCGCGCGTATCAGCGAACGCTGGGCCGAGAGCGCCTCACCGTACCGGTCGCCGAGGCGGTTCAGCAGCGCCGTCGAGCCCTCGATGTCACTGAACAACATCGTGACGGTGCCCGCAGGCAGTTCCCCCACGCCCCGATTATCGCGCCTGCCGGGCGTTCGGCATCCTCTTGAGCGAAAACGGCCAATCGGGGCCGGCCGCCGGGGTCCTGACCAGCTTCGCCGGGAACCGGTGCGATGCTTTGGGGATGGCTGAGGTACCCGTGGCGACGTTGCTGTCGTGGGCGTGGATCGCCTTCGCGATCGAGGCGGACAACGCGGTGGAAGCCGCGGGCTCGGACCGCGTCGGCCGCTTGTTCCGCCTGTCGATCGCGATGTGGTCCAACGGGCTGCGGTGCATCGGCGAGGACGGGATCACCGTTAACGAACTCCGGGCACAGGCCCGGGCGGCGTGCAACATCGGCGGGCTCGAGCGCTGGGGGTGGATCACCGTTGGCGACCCCGGTGCCGGGCGCCGCGACGGCTACGGCAGCCACCGCGGCGTGAAGGGCGACACGGTGCTGCGCCCGACACGCGCCGGCACCTACGCACGGCGGCTGTGGCCGCAGACCGTGACCGACGTCGAGCAGCGGTGGCGGGCCCGCTTCGGAGACGGCGCGGTCAGTTCGCTGCACGATGCCCTGCTGCCGTCCGCCGGGCAGCTGCCATGGTCGCCGCCGGAGGTGCACCCGTCCGACGGCTTCCGCACTCACGTTGTCAGCGGTGCCGGAGCCGACGACGACGTCTCGCTGGGCGGGCTGATGGGGCAAGCGCTGACGGCACTGACGCTTGAGCATGAGCAGGGCTCCGCGGTATCCCTGCCGCTCGCGGCAGACGTCCTGCGCGTTGTCGACGACGAGGTCGTGCCAATGCGCGACCTGCCCCGTTTGTCAGGGGTCTCGAAGGAGGCCATCGCGATGGCCGCCGGCTTTCTTGGCCGCAGGAAGCTGGCCGAGCTCAGGCCGGGGCGGCTGATCACGCTGACGGCACGCGGCCGCGCCGCGCTCGAGGACTACCGGGCGCGCGCGGCCCGCCGCGACGACCAGCGCCTGCGGGCATCTCTCGAGGCGATCGTGTCGCAGCGCGAGGCCCTGGCCGAGGGTCTCGGCCCTCCCGGGGGCGGCTGGCGCGCGGAAAAGCCGTACCTCGCGCAGACACGGCGCATGCTCGCCGACCCGACGGCGGCGCTGCCGTGGCACCCAATGGTGCTGCACCGGGGTGGCTGGCCCGACGGCTCCTAGTTGTCGGCAGCCCGTTCCGGATCACGCTCGTCCAGCCAGTGCGTGACCGCATCGCCCCAGTCCTCGGGGACCTCCCAGAAGGTCATGTGACCCGCGTCGACGAACTGCAGCTCGGCGGCGGGCATGACGTCCGCGAGCTCGGCAGACAGCTCGGGCCGGGTCAGGATGTCATGACGGCCGGCCAGCACGAGCGTGGGCTGCCGGACGCCGCGAAGCCCCCAGAGCGCATCGTGGCCATGGCAGGCGGCCGCGGCGGCGGCGAAGCCGCCGAGGTCCGGGGCGGGCGTGGCCCGGAACTCGGTCACGGTCTCGGGCTTTGCGGCGAGAAACGCGGGGGACATGCAGAACAGGAGCAGGCTGTCCATCAGCTCTGCGGCGCTGCCCGCCCCGGCGAGGGAGCCCCAGTGCTCGAAGAGCACGCGCAGGAACGTGTCGCTGCGCCCCCATGAGTTGGACAGCACGATCCCGGAGACGTCACCGGGATGCCTGATCGCCCACTCCTGGCAGATGGCGCCGCCCATCGACGAGCCGATCGCGATGCACGGTGCCAGCCCCAGCGCCCGGTGCAGCGCGTGCGCGTCCTCGGCCAGTTCAGCGATGCGATACGGGCCCGGCGTGATGGGGCTGCGGCCGATGCCGCGGTTGTCGAACGTGACGCAGCGCCGCGCCGGGGTCAGGTAGGGCAGGACCGGTTCCCAGGACGCGTGGTCGTCCCCGAGCCCGGCTATCAGGACGACCGGCGGCGCCTCCGCGCGACCGTGGATCTCGACCGCGAATCGTCCTCGCTCCGTATCTACGAACTCGATCACAGCACCAGTGAACCAGCGCCGGGCCGTCACGTCTCGGTGAGCCCGCGGGTCAGCGGGGGTGTAACCCGCAGAAATGACAAAGGAGATCATCATGGACGCCCGCTTCAACCTCCGCGGCAGCAACGTTTCGGTGAGCGTCGGTAAGTACCTGAACTCGGCGGGCGCGGCTGTGACCCAGTCTGCCCTGCCGGCCACGACGCAGGAGCTGGTGAAGATCCGCGCCAGCCAGATCAACGGCTGTGCCGGCTGCACCGACATGCATACCAAGGACGCCGAGCACGCCGGCCAGAGCCGGGTCCGGCTGAACCTGGTCGCGGTGTGGCGGGACGCGACGGTTTTCACCGAGGCCGAGCGCGCCGCCCTGGAGCTCACCGAGCAGGGCACCCGCATCGCCGACGCCGCCGGCGGCGTCACCGACGAGGCCTGGGCGAACGCGGCCAAGCACTACGACGATGACCAGCTCGCGGCGCTGGTGTGCCTGATCGCCCTGATCAACGCCTACAACCGCCTGAACGTGATCGTCCGCCAGCCCGCCGGGGACTACCAGCCTGGCCAGTGGGGATAAGGGCCTGCCCACCGCAACGGCGCTCGCGCGAATGGGACGGCCGCCGCTGCCACACCCGCGAGCACTTGATCGCCAGCTCTGCTCCCGGCAAACCCGGTGCCTGCGAAGGGTAAGAAGGAGTGGTGGAGGACCAGACGATCCGGCTCGCCGACGGCCGCACGGTGGGATTCGCCGACTATGGCGTCTCCGAGGGCACGGCGGTGCTGTGGTGTCACGGCGGGCCAGGATGCAGGCTCGAGCCGGCTTACCTGCGGCGGGAGGCCGGCCAGGCAGGCCTTCGCTTCATCGGCGTCGACCGGCCCGGCTATGGCCTGTCGACGCCGCAGCCGGGCCGTACGATCGCCGGCTGGGTGCCCGAGGCGCTCGCTGTCGCCGATCACCTGGGCATCGGGCAGTTCGCCACCGTGGGGACCTCGACCGGCGGCGCGTTCGCGCTCGCGCTCGCCGCGCTCGCCCCCGAGCGTGTCCTCGGCGTTGTCGCCTGCTGCTCGATGACCGATATGCGCTGGCCGGAGGGCAGGGCGACGATGAGCCGGCCCCACACTCACGCTGTGTGGGAGGCGCCCGGCCGCGAGGCGGCGCTGGCTGCCGCCACCGATGCGCACGGCCAGGATGGCAGCAAGATGCGCGGCGGCGGTATGGCGGCAGCGCTCGCTCCGTCCGACCTGGCGCTGTTCCGTGATCCCGGGTGGGTGAAGGCGGCGCTGGCAGAATTCCCGGCGATGTTCGCCCGCGGCCTGGAGGGCTACACCGATGATCGCCTGGCTGACGGCGCGGGCTGGGTCACCTTTGATGTCACATCCATCCGATGCCCGGTAACGGTCCTGCACGGCGGAAGCGACCGCATGGTCGATGTCATTCACGCGCAGCACACCGCAGGACTCGTCCCGGGCGCGGAACTGGTTATCTTTGATGACCTCGGGCATTTCAGCATCGTGGCCAAAGTCGTGCCCGCGATCAGCAGCCTGCTGCAGCGCCAGCCCAGATCTGCAGCGCACGCCAGCGATCACGCCGGTGCTCGATCCGCCTCGTGCGCCCCCGATCGGCGGGCACAGCCCAACTGCCCCTAGGCCCGGTCAATCGCGCCGTCACCACAGTCAGGAACTCAGGGCCGCTCGACACACGAGAACCGCCTGGCGTGGTTGGGACCTACCTGGCCACCGCCATTTGTGGGGGCCGGATTATGAGTTGCACGCCACCGGCCTGGGTCGCGACGAACTCGCGACGGTCTGCACCGGTTCCGTGACTCAGCGTGCCCGCCGCTGTAACCTGCCGGTCGGCGGGGGCGCCAATTCTGGCTCAGGGGGAATCAGTGAAGCTCAGATTCGCGGTTGCGCTCGGGCTGACAACGGCAACGCTGGTGACGGGTGTCATCTCGGCAGCGCTCGCGCAGGGGGCGACGGACAAGACTGGCACGCTGCCGGACCACGGCTGCATGACGCTCACGCTGACCGGTGGCCGTCCGGTCCGCGGGTACGCCGCGCCGTCGGTCTGCCTGATCCGCGACACCGAGGGCCAGCAGTTCTATCTGTTCTCGGGCGTGTTCAGGTACGTGGCCGGGCGGCAGCCGGTGCAGGCCCGGTTCCCGGTCCCCAACTCCGCGCCGCTCTACCGCACGGCGATGGTCCCCGTGGTCGGCTACGTGGGCAGCAACCCGGCGTACACGTACGTTGGCTGGGCTCAGGTCCAGCCGGACGGCAAGATCAGGATTCACGGCCCCAAGCCGGGCTGGACCTACACCGTGACGATCAGCGGCCAGATACCGGCCGTCGGCTAGGACGTCGCAGCATTGCCTGCCTCGTCAGCTTGCCGCGCCTCGACGGCCAGCCCGGCGTCCTCCTGGCGGTAGAACAGCTGGTGCAGCCCCGCCGCGAGCACGCCTCCCACCAGGGGTGCCACGATGAAGAGCCACACCTGGCTCAGCGCCGTGCCGCCGACCACGAGAGCCGGGCCAAGGCTGCGTGCCGGATTCACTGATGTGCCGGTGATCGGAATGCCGACGAGATGGACAACCGTCAGGGTCAGCCCGATGGCTATTGCCGCCGTCGCCGCGTTGCCCGTCGCCGAGGTCACCCTCAGGACGACGAAGACGAAGATGGCCGTCAGGACGATCTCGAAAATCAGCGCTCCGCCAACACCGATGTGGATCATCGACTTGCTGCCCCAGCCGTCGGTTCCCAGGCCAGTAGTGGTCCTGTGGTACAGCGGCGAAGTGCTGAACGTTCCCCACAGCGCAAGCGCGCCGATGATCCCGCCAGCAAACTGAGCGATCCAGTAACCGACGGCCTCGACGAGCGGGATGCGGCGTGCAAGCAGGGCCCCGACCGTTACCGCCGGATTGACATGACAGCCAGATATCGGCCCGATCAGGTACACGAGCGACAGCAGCGTCAGGCCGAACGCCAGCGCGGTGGCCACTACCCCCGCCGCCACGCTGGCTCCGGCGAATTTGAAGCCGAACATCAGCGTGGCGACTCCGACGGCGAAGAAAACCAGGATCGCCGTGCCCAGGAACTCAGCAGCGAACTTCCGGATCATCGCCCCCTCCTCCGTGTCGCGCATGAACAGTCACGAAGGAACAAAGGTAACGATCGTGTCATGCGGCCACGGTCACGACGCTACTGCATGCTTACCGTCCGATACAGGGTAAAGCGCCTCAGTGAGATAAGTCACTGGACTGGGGCGACGGCACTATCAGCAGGACTAACCTCGGCAGAAGGCCGCGAGGTCGCGGGCGGTGTCCCGGCTGATCTCCGGGCAGGCGATTGCGAAGATCTCGGTGCCGTGGCTCGTTCCCATGACCTGACGGCACCG
>Ga0208725_1000050_pt1 | contig 24291 bp, 28 predicted proteins | sample MicForSoSWNH13_O_FD_188004 | JGI IMG/M metagenome (GOLD analysis project Ga0208725, IMG submission 188004) | Forest soil microbial communities from Harvard Forest Long Term Ecological Research site in Petersham, Massachusetts, USA - MetaG HF011... | ecosystem: Environmental > Terrestrial > Soil... | reverse complement strand
AGCGTGGGCACCGTGATCTCGCCGAGCCGGTCCATGATGTCCCAGGTCTTCAGCGTTCCGGTGACCGTGAACTCGCTCGGGCCGTTCATCGTGGTGTAGACGCTGTAGCCGGCCTCGGCGAACGAGCGTTCCAGGCCGGCCGGCCACGGCGAGAGCCTGCAGACGTGCTCGCGGTAGAAGCCGAGGATGGCCCCCTGGTACTCGGGGCAGGCGGTGAAGCCGGCCGCCTCGTGCTCGCGAATGACCCGCCGCACCTCGTCCGGCTGCGCCGCCAGCAGCTCGTCGCAGTCCGTGACCCACCTGATCATGCTCGCCGGGCTCCCGCACAGGATCAGGCTCCGCAGCTCGGGCTGGCGGTCCAGCACGTACTGCTGCGCCAGCATGCCGCCCCAGGAACTGCCGAACAGGTGCAGCCGGTCCAGGCCGAGCGCTTCGCGGACCGTCACCAGTTCCTCGACAAATCTTTCGACAGTCCACAACGCTACGTCTTCGGGCCGGTCGGAGCGCCCGCAGCCGAGCTGGTCGTAGAAGATCACCTGACGCTGGTCCGCCAGCGCCTCGAGGGGTTCCAGGTAGTAGTGGGTGAACCCGGGCCCGCCGTGCAGGCAGAGCAGTGGTATCCCGCCCTCACCGACCGAGCGATACCAGACCCGGCCGCCGGTGACCTCGATGAACCCCTCCTGCGCCATTACGCTCCCTCCACCGGTGCACCCGCCGAAGCGGTCGCCGGCTCGTCCGCGAACACCTGCCGCATCTCCGGCAGCCGCGAGGAGTGCCGGGCGTACAAGTAGATCAGGACCGCCAGGCCGATCAGGTACCAGACCCCGATGATCAGCCCGGTCTCGCTGACCGGGTACGACAGCGGCGAGACGAACTTCAGCACGGATTTGCCGATGCCCAGCGCGGTGAACCAGGCGGGCAGGAACACCAGGATCCCGAGGACCGGCACCACCAGGTGCAGGAACCAGTTGAACTCCGAGCGCGCGAAGCGCAGGTAGTACATGATGCAGGACAGGTTGAAGACGATGTAGATGGCGATCATGATCCCGGTGAGGACGGTCGCCAGCAGGGCGAACGTGGTCACCGGCCCGAAGTGGATGCCGAGCGGCAGCCCGATCGCCAGCGTCAGCACGAACTGGACGATTACCCCGACATACGGTGACCGGTACTTCGGGTGGGTCGCGGCCAGCGGGCGGGGCAGCACTCCGATCCTGCCCATCGCGAACCAGGTCCGCGTGGTGGCCAGCGTGCCCGCGTTCCCGTTCGCGAACGTCGAGTTCAGGATGGCCAGGAACGCTATTACCCAGCCAACGCCCCAGACATCCCTGGCCAGCCCGATCCACGGGCTGCCGCCGTTCAGCTGGCCGAAGCTGACGAACTTGCTCGGGCCGAAGAACACGTCGCCCGCGTAGGTCGTGAGGACGTAGAAAAGGCCTATCGCCACGCAGGACGTCACCACCGCGATCGGGATGGTGCGCCGGGGATTGCGCGCCTCCTCGGCCAGCGGCGCCGCCGCCTCGAAGCCGATGAACGCCAGGATCGTGTAGATCGAGCCGGCCACCACTCCCGAGAAGCCGCTGTACCCCTTGATCGTGGCGTAGTGCAGGGTGAAGACCGAGCCGGTGTTGGCCGAGCCCGCCTTGACGATCAGGCATACCGCCAGCGCCACGAACACGATGATCTCGAGCGCGCCGAGGACCGTCCCGGTACGAGCGCTGATCTGGACGCCGCGGTAGTTGAGCCCGGCGACCAGCAGCGCTGCGACGATCATGAAGATCACCCAGGTGGTGGTGAACGGCCAGCTGAACTCGGTCTGAGTCACGGACGCCACCAGGTAACCGAACAGCACCATCGTGATCGGCCCGAGCAGCATTTCGATCAGCGAGTACCCCCAGCCCACCAGGAACCCGAGTGACGGGTGGATGCCAGCGGCCGGGTAGGTGTAGATGCTGCCCGCCGACGGAAGGTGCCTGGCCAGCTGCCCGATGGAGCTGGCCACCAGCAGGCACCCGACAAGGGCGAGCAGCACAGACAGCGGCAGTGCCCCGCCTGCGTAGGTGGCGCCGAGCGCGATCGACAGCGCGACGGCGCCCGCCGGCGCCATCGACGTCACCGCCTGGAAGAGGACCTCACGCAGGCCGATGGCCCCCCGCCGCAGGCCCGCGGAATCTGAGGCTGAAGTCTGGGCTGCCATGCGCGCCCCCTTATCCCGGTTATTACGGTCATAAATCGCCGTTTGGCGATTTGCAAGAGGCAGCGTGCCTGACGGTGCGCGAGAGGTGCTCGCGGGTTGATCACCGGTGCGATCGATGTACCGATGGGCTCGATAGACACGCGGTAGATGCGGCCGAAAGGTACATCGACACCTCCGTGACCGCCTGCATGCGTGCTATGCTCAGGGGCTACTGAAACAGTCGTGTCAGTGGAGGTCGGTGCCCGGTGACGGGGAACGCAGGCGAGGAGGCCACGATCAGGCCGCTGGGCCGGCCCGGGGACCTGGGCTGGGTGGTGATGGCGCACGGCGAGATGTACGCGGCGGAATACCGCTTCAACGGCGAATTTGAGGCGCTGGTGGCACGGATCGTCGCGGACTACGCGGCCGGACCTGACCCGGACCGCGAGGCGGCCTGGATCGCCGAGGTCGGCGGCGAGCGGGCCGGCTGCGTGTTCCTGGTGGCCAAGGACGCGGAAACGGCCCAGCTGCGGATCCTCCTGGTAGACCCGGCCGCGCGGGGCCGGCACCTCGGCCACCGGCTGGTCGCCGCGTGCATCGAGTTCGCCCGGCGGACCGGCTACCGGCGGATGATGCTGTGGACCAATGAGCCGCTGGCGGCCGCCAGGCACATCTACCTGGCGGCGGGCTTCTCGCTGATCAGCGAGGAACCGCACCACAGCTTCGGGGTCGACCTGACCGGCCAGTACTACGAGCTGGACCTGGCCGCCGAGCTGTCCGCCACACCTCGGTGACCACGGCTGCGGACCGGGCCCCGTCGGCCCGGCAGGACGAGCTGCTCGAGCTCGCATACCGGTACGTGCTCAGTCACGGCCTGGCCGACATGTCGCTGCGGCCGCTGGCCAAGGCGATCGGTTCCAGCCCGCGGGTGCTGCTGTACCTGTACGGCTCGAAGGACGAGCTGATCCGCGCGCTGCTCGACCGGGCCAGGTCGGACGAGCTAGCGGCGATTGACGCGTTCCGGGAAGTCGGAAGCGCCGCCGGGCTGGCCGGTTCCGCCCGTCAGGTGTGGGAATGGCTGTCGGCCCCCGGCCATCGCCTGCTGCTCGGGCTTTGGGTGGAGGCCTACGGCAGGTCGCTGGTCGATCCGGCCGGGCCGTGGGCCGGCTTCGCGGCGCAGACCGTGCAGGACTGGCTCGGCCTGCTGGCGTCCCAGCAGCCGCCGGGGCGGCGGCGCGGCCCGGCGGGCGCGGCGGAGCGCACTGCGGTGCTGGCGGTGCTGCGCGGTGCCATGCTCGACCTGCTGGCCACCGGCGACCTCGCGCGCACCACCGGGTCGGTTATGTTGCTGCTGGAAGCCCTGCCGGGATAGCTGGGAGCGCCGATGGCCGACCAGGACGACGTCCGCCGCATTGCCCGTGCACTGCCGGGCACCAGCGAATCCGACGACCACCACTTCGGGTTCTCGGTGCTGAACAAGGGCAAGGCCAAGGGATTCGTCTGGGCCTGGAACGAGCGTATCGACCCCAAGGAGCCCCGGGTCCCGAATCCCGAGGTGCTGGTGATCCGGGTGGCCGGCCGGCTGGAAAAGGAGGCGCTGCTCGCCTCGGACGAGCGGAAGTTCTTCACCGAGCCGCACTACAACGGGTTTCCCGCGGTCCTGGTCCGGCTGCCAGAGATCGAGCCGGCCGAGCTGGAGGAGCTGATCACCGACGCCTGGCGCTGCCAGGCCCCGCGGGAGGCGGCCGACTCCTGGCCGCCCGCCCGGCCGTAAGGAAGGTCAGAGCTATCGGAGCAGCCGACGAAGATCCGCTGTCGATAGGCCCGCGTCGCGAAGCACCGAGCGCAGCGGGCATTGAGGCTAGCCGCGGCCGATGAACGGCATCTTCGTGGCCATCAAGGTCATGAACTGAACGTTCGCCCCGAGTGGCAGGTTGGCCATCTGCACCACGGCGTCGCCGACCAGCGCCACGTCCATCATCGGCTCGGCGCGGGTGCTGCCGTCGGGCTGCAGCGCCCCGACCGCGAGCTGGCTGGCCAGCTCGGTGACCGCGTTGCCGATGTCGATCTGCCCGCAGGCGATGTCATAGGCCCGCCCGTCGAGGGACGTCGACCTCGTCAGCCCCGTGACCGCGTGCTTGGTCGCGGTGTACGGCGCGGAGTGCGGCCGGGGCACGTACGCGGAGATCGACCCGTTGTTAATGATCCGGCCGCCGCGAGGATCCTGCACCTTCATCACCCGGAACGCGGCCTGGGTGCACAGGAACATCCCGGTCAGGTTCACCGCGACCACGGACTGCCAGTCCTCGAACGACAGGTCCTCGAGGGGCACCGGAGGCAGCGACCGGCCCGCGTTGTTGAACAGCACATCCACCCGGCCGAACTCCTGCCGCGCCAGGTCAAACAGCTGCTGCACGTCCCCGGGCCGGGTGACGTCGGCGGCCGCGGCCAGCAACCGTGATCCCTCGGCCGCGCCGTCCGCCGCGGTCTGCTCGAGCGGGCCGGGCCGCCGTCCCGCGATCACCACCGAGTACCCGTCCCGCCCGAGGGCCAGGGCAGCCGCCCGGCCGATGCCCGTACCGCCGCCCGTGACGATCGCGATCTTGCCTGCCATGGGCGGGAACGTAGCATCCGCGCGCCCGAGCTCGTCAAGCTCCGGCGTCGGCGAGCTCGGCGATCACCGCCGCGTGGCATTGCAGCGGAGCGCACCAGCAGCCGAGCCTGCGCCCGCGCAGTTCCGGAAGCAGGGCCAGCAGGCCCGGGCGATCCAGCAGGTATGCGCGGTAGGCGGCCACCACCTCCTCGCGGCTGCCATCCCGGCCCGGCCGGAACGGGTTGGCGAGCGGGGAGGCGGGGAGCTGCCAGCCTCCCCGGTACATGGCCCGGCCTACGTAGACCACGTCGGCGAACTCGGGGTCGTCGCGATGGCCCTTGAGGTTCACGACCGTGGTGCCCACGCTCCGACGGTACGCTGCCGGGTCATGCGTTCGCCCTGGCCGGCCGCTTCACGGTCGGGCGGTGCGGCTCCCAGCGGAACAGGATGACCGCGGCGACGATGCCGGCCACCGCCCAGGCCACCAGCACGGCGACGTCGCGGCCGGGCAGGAGCGGCACGCCAGCGGTGTGCTGCAGGCAGTTGGTCAGCACGTCGACCATCGGCTCGGCGGGCAGATAGCTGGCCAGGGTGGTCAGCCAGTGCGGCAGCAGGCTGATCGGGCCGAACCCGCCGGAGATGATCACCACCGGGAAGTAGACCAGCATGAAGATCGGGTTCGCGGACTCGGGCGTCGAGATCAGGCCGGTCATCGCCGTTGCGGCTGCGGCCCAGGCGATCGAGCCGAGGATCATGGCGATGAGCATGGCGCCGGCCGCCGCGGCGGTCAGGTGCGCGCGATAGAAGAGCACGCCGACGGCGACGGTGACCGCCCCGGCCGCGGTCGCGAACAGGGCCGTGGTCAGGATCCGGCCCAGGAAGTAGCACCACCGGGGCAACGGCGTGGCGCGCCACCGCTTGAGCACGCCGGCCTCCCTGGCCTGGATCAGCCGGATCCCGTGAGTGTTCCAGGCGGTTACGGTGAGGCCGAAGACGGCGAAGCCGGCCACGCTGGCTGGGGCGAAGCTGCCGCGCTGGGGATGGAACACGATCATCAGCAGGACCGGCAGCCCGATGCCGATCACCAGCGCGTTGGGAGTGGCCAGCAGCAGGCTGAGCTGGTAGCGGAGCTGCCCGATGAGCAGCAGGCCCACGCTTGGCAGCCGGCGCGCGGCGGCGGGGGCGGATGCAGCAGCGGGTGCAGCGGAGTGAGTCATCGGGGATTCCCTTCGGGGCGCAGCTCGGCGTGCGGCCCGGACGTCGGCTCGGGCTTCAATTCGGGGTGCAGCGGCTCGCCGGTGGCCGCCAGGTACGCCTCTTCGAGGCTGGGCGGGCCGACCTCGAGCCCGGCGAGGTTGAGATGGTGCCGGTCGGCCCAGGTCACCAGGTCGCGCAGTGCGGCGGTGACGTCCGGGCTGCGGATGACCAGGGCGCGGCTATCGGCGTCGAGGTGCTGGGCGAGCGCCTCCGGCAGGCCCGCCGCCAGTGCCCGGTCGGTCAGCGGGTAGCGGATCGTGGTCAGCCCGCCCCGGTTGCGGAGCTCGGCCGGGGTGGTGTCGGCGATGACGCGCCCGGCGGAGACGACGATCACGCGGTCGGCGAGCTGGTCCGCTTCTTCGATGTAGTGCGTGGTGAGCACGACCGTGGTGCCGGACGCGGTCAGGTTCTGCACGCCCGTCCAGGCCCGGCGGCGTGCCTCGGGGTCGAGCCCGGTGCTCGGCTCGTCAAGGAACAGGATCTCTGGCCGCCCGATGACGCCGATGCCGACGTCGACGCGGCGGCGCTGGCCGCCGGACAGCACCCCGACCTTGGTCCCCGCCTCGTCGGTCAGGTCGACGAGCTCAAGCACCTCGTCGACGGGCCGCGGGTTGGGATACAGCTGCGCGAACACGCTGAGCGTGCTGCGGACCGTGAGCGAGGCGTCCAGGCTGGTCGACTGGAGCACCAGGCCGATCCTGGCCCGCCAGGCCCGGCCCGCCCGGTGCGGGTCGGCGCCGAGCACCCGGACGGTGCCGCCGGTCGGAGCGGCGAAGCCTTCCAGGATCTCCAGCGTCGTGGTCTTGCCGGCGCCGTTCGGCCCGAGCACCGCGAGCAGCTGGCCGTCGGGGACCTCGAAGCTCACGTCGTCGACCGCGGCCAGGTCCCCGAAACGCTTCGTCAGGTGGCTGACCTCGACGGCGGTCACCGCTCACCGCCATCCCCGCCGGTGTCGCCGCCCTGCCCTGCGTTCCGGCCGCGGTTGCGCAGGGCGCTGGCAACCAGGTACCCGCCCCACACGGCCAGCACGGCACCGACCAGCGTAATTATCAGCTGGTGGATGACGATCCCGATGATCACGATCACGACGCCGAGGCCAAGCCTGGCCGGATCCTTGTACCGGCCGAAAAGAAGCAGCATCACGCTCTCCCTTGAGTCGTCGGACTAGCGCTCAAAGAGTGCGCGGAGCGGGCCGGGGTTCTCATCGGCGCGGGGTTAGAACCCGGCCAGGGCCGCCTCCACCCGTGGTTAGAGACCCGGGTTCTAATCTGGGGGCGATGTGGCCCGGGCGCGGCGAAACATACATTCGTCGTGTGAACGTAGATCCAGCGGCCACCGTGTCGATCGCCAGACTGCGCCAGGCGCGGTCGCGCCAGGAGGCGGCGCTGCGGCGGGTGCGTTTTGTCGGGCCGGTGGTGATCATCCTGGGGACCGCGGTCGCGTTCCGTACCCATCCCGGCCCGGGGCTGGGCGATCGCGGGCTCGCGATTGCGATCGCCCTGGCAGCGTTCGCCGCTGGCGGGCTGAGCGCGATGGCAACCAGGGAGCGTCCCGGCGCGGTGCACGTTGCGTCGCTCGTCGTGCTGCTGGCGGGCTCGGCGACGCTGATGTGGCTGCAGCCGGGCGGCGTGGCGATCATCGGGATCTTCGCCGGGGTGTTCCTGCTCGCCCGGCAGGTTCCGCACCGGTTCGAGATCGCGCTGTACGTCGCGGGCACCGCGTTCCTGGCGGTGCTCACCCAGACCACTCAGATCAGCTCCGCGCTCGCGGCGGTGCTCGACTCGCTCGCGATCGCCGGGTTCTTCGGGATGTTCCTGTTCGCGCACCGGCTGCGCGAGGCCAACCAGCAGGCCGATGGGCTGCTGTCCGAGCTGGAGCGGACCCGGGCCGCCCAGGCGCGGGCGGCCGGGCTGGCCGAGCGGCAGCGGCTGGCGCGGGAGATGCACGACGTTCTCGCCCACTCGCTGTCCGGGCTCTTGCTACAGCTGGAGGGAGCGCGCATGCTTGCTGCCGAGAACGCCGGCGACCCCCGGCTGCCCGCGGCTATCGACCGCGCACACCGTCTTGCCGAGGCCGGGGTCGAAGAGGCGGGACGGGCCATCGGCATGCTGAGGGGCGACGAGCTGCCGGGGCCAGAGCTGCTGCCCGGCCTGGCAGCCCAGTTCCAGCAGGACAGCGGCATCCCGTGCCAGTACTCGGTCTCCGGCGAGGCCCGGGCACTGGACTCGGAGGCCAGGCTGGCGGTGTACCGGGTGGCCCAGGAGGCCCTCACGAACATCACCAAGCACGCCAGACCCGCCCGTGTCGCGGTATTCCTGGCGTACGAGCCGGCCGGCACCCGCCTCACGGTTGAGGACTTCGCGACGCTCGGCAGCTCACGGTCAGCCGACCACGGCGGCGGCTACGGCCTGACCGGCATGCGCGAGCGCGCGGAACTGCTGGGCGGCACCCTCATCACGGCGGACACTGGCAGCGGGTTTCGCGTCGAGCTGCAGCTTCCCGTGCACGAGCCGGAGGACCCCGGGTGAGCCAGCCGATCCGCGTGCTTATCGCCGACGACCAGCGCGTTGTCCGCGAGGGGCTGGAGATGGTGCTCGGGCTGCTGCCTGGCGTCGAGGTCGTTGGCTCGGCCGCGGACGGGCTCGAGGCGGTCGACCTGGCGGCCAGCCTGCACCCGGATATCGTCCTGATGGACCTGCGCATGCCCCGCTGCGACGGCGTCGAGGCCACCCGCGTGCTGCGGGAACGCCAGCCGGAAATCAAGGTGGTCGTGCTCACCACGTACGCCGACGACCGGTCCGTGCTCGACGCGCTGCGGGCCGGGGCACGCGGTTACCTGACCAAGCACGCGGGCGGGGCCGAGATCCGCGAGGCGCTGGAGCAGGTCGCCGACAACCACGCGATCATCGACCCCGCCGTGCAGCATCACCTCATCGACGCGATCGCGGCGGTCCCGGCGGCACCGGGCGACCCGCCGCGGCTGCCGGCCGGCCTGACCCCCAGGGAGGCCGAGGTGCTGGCCCTGATCGCGGAGGGCCTGTCCAACGTCGAGATCGCCGGCCGCCTCGTCGTCAGCGAGGGCACGGTCAAGTCCCACATCAACCACATATTCGCCAAGATCGGCGCGCGGGACCGGGCCCAGGCGGTCAGCTACGCCTACCAGCACGGCCTCGCCGCCAGCGTGGCTGCTACTCCCCTACCTCCCGCGCCTGCTCCCGTTCCGCCGCCCGCTCCTCCTGCCGAGCCTCCTCGATCGTGAGCTCCGCCGCCGGGTCGGCCTCGAGCCGCTCGTCCGGGATCGGCACGCCGCTGCGGACGGACCGCCCGTAGGTGCCATCGTCGAGCCGATGCAGCGCGCGGTCGATGGCCGCGAGGCGGTCGCGCATGCTCTCCGCGATCGCGTCGTCCATGCCCTCGGCGGTCAGCGACGTGGCCGGGTCGACGGAGTCAACTCCGCCTTCCTCGTCCTCGGTCTCCCGATCTTCCTGCCCGGCCTGCTCCGAGCCCGCGAGCAGGCCCTGCACCTCGGCCCGCTCGGCCTGCAGCAATGATCGTGCCCGATTCTCGTCCATAACGCTCCAGTCTCCCGCAGCTCAGCGCGCCGGCACGGGCGGCAGGTCGCCGAGCCGCCCCTGAGCGGCCTCCGCGACCCCGCTGGCCACATCCGGCCAGCCGAATCCGGCCCGCGCCAGCTTGCCCAGGGAGGCTGCGGCCTGCGCCCAGGCATCCGGCGTGTCCGATGCGAACGTCAGCCACCAGGCAATGTTGCCGGCGATCTGGCGCACGACGTCGGAGCCTAGCTCGAAAGACAGCTGCGGGCGAAGGTTCTCGCTGACGGCTGGCTCGAGCACGGCGGTCACCTCGGCCAGCCCGGAGTGCGCCGCGGACACCGGCACCGACCCGCAGCACGCCGCCTCGGCCAGGACCATGCCGTAGGCCTCGGGGAACGTGCTCGGCACCACCAGCGCCTCGGACGCGCCCATCAGGTCGGACACGTCGGAGTGCTCGATGCGGCCGACGAAGTGCACCCGGCCCATCGCGGCCGAGGCGGCCTTCAGGTATCGCTCCCGCTCGGCGCCGTCGAGGGTGTCGAGGAACGAGGCCAGGTAGCGGAGTTCGCCCCGCTGCCCGCCCTCGAGTTCCCGCCCGCGGCTGGCGATCACGCGCGCCGTGGCCAGGTCCCCGTCGCCAAGGGCGCTGGCCAGCAGCACCAGCGCGTCGCGGTACTCCCCGAATCCGGCGATCATGAGGCGCGCGTCGGGAACGCTGTCCACGACCAGCGGCCAGGCCGCGATCAGCAGGTCCACGCCCTTGGACACGATGAGCTTGCCCACGTAGCTGACCAGGCGGTCCCTGGTCGGATCGGCCTCCCTGAGCGCCGTGGCGGCGTCGGCCGACCCGCCCCAGGCCGGCGGGTCCGCCTCCAGCCGGGCGGCGAGCGCGCCGAGCCTCGCCTTGGCCTCCTCGGGTGAGCGCGGCCGGAAGATGTGGACGTCGACGCCGGGCGGGAGCAGCCGGGTCCGGGCGGGCAGGTCTGGCAGGCCGACAAGCTCCCACATGCTCTCGGCCGTGTACCGGGAGCCGACCAGAACTCCGGCGGCGCTGGCGAGGCCCTCCCTGGCGTATGGGCCGAAGCGGACGGGATGCGGCCGCAGCGTGTACTCCAGCGCGGAGCCGTGGATCTTGACGGCATACGGGATCGTGCCCTCGAGCGCCCTGGCCAGGATCACCGGACCCATGATCACGTGGTTGGCCAGCGCGACGTCGGGGCGGACCGCGGCGACCACGTCGCGGATCGCCGCGACGTTCGCCGAGATGTACCGCTCGATCTCGTCATCGCTCAGCAGCGGGAACGGGCGGGCATCAAATCCCTCGTAGTTATCGGCCACGTAGACCGGCAGGATGCGGCCGATGTCCGGCAGGTAAGCGGTGCACCGGACGGGCTCGCGAAGGCGCTCGACCTCGAGCCGCCCGTCCCGCCATCGCCCCACCGCGTCCACAAAGTCGTAGTCGGCGGCGTCGCGCGCCTGGCAGAACAGGTGCACCTCATGGCCGAGGTCAACGAGCGACCGGGTCAGCTCCGCGTTATAGATGTTGCTTCCGGTTCCGCGCAGGAGGTAGCCATGAAAAATAAGGATTCGCAAGAGATCACATCCCCCGCCGAATGCGCCTGCCACCCGACCCTTAGTGACAATTAGTAATCGATCTACTACCCATGGTACAAATCTTTACACTCAGCTGACCCAGCCGGGGGCCGCGGCAATGATGGCGGTGAGCGGCGACAGGAGGTGGCAAGCGTGACGATCAGCCCGGCGCAGGCTGGCCGCCCCCGTGACCCCGACGTCGACCGCCGGGTCGCGGACGCCGCGATCACGCTGTTCGGCGAGGCGGGCTGGGCCGGCTTCAGCGTCGAGGCCGTCGCCAAGCGGGCCAGCGTCGGCAAGGCCTCCATCTACCTCCGGTGGCACACCAAGGAGGCCCTGCTGGTCGAGGCGCTGCGGGTGCGGGTGGGCATCATCGACGAGGTGGACACCGGCTCGTTGCGCGAGGACCTGGTCAGGCTGGCCCGGCAGATCCTTGACCTGTACCTGGGTGACGCCGGGCGCGCCGCGCTGCGCCTCAACCTGGAGGGCGACCTGATTCCCGGCCTCGCCGACCGGCTCAGCGCGCTGCGCACGTCTCAGGTCCTGGCGGCCCGCGGCATCGTCCGCCGCGGCATCGCCCGGGGCGAGATCCCTAAGGACACCTCGATCACCTTGCTGCTCGACACACTGGTCGGCGGCGCCACCACGCACGTTCAGAGCACGCCCAAGGACCGGCGCGACGCGCTGCACGCGCACGCGACGCGCTACGCCGAGCAGCTTGTCGACTTCCTGCTCTCGGCGGTCAACTCCGGCCGCCAGCCCTGACCGCCGGCCCCTCAGCCCAGCCCGGCCTCCTGGCGCAACAGCGTGGCCAGGTCCTCAGGGCTCGGTGTGGCGCCGGCCAGGCCCCGGGCCGTGAACCACCCGGCCACGTTGGCCACGTCCCGGTCAAGGAACGCCGGGCCGCCTGGGTTGGCGATCACGTCGACGACCTGCGGCAGGTCGATCATCACCAGGCGGCCGCGGTGAACTAGCAAGTTGTAGGCGGACATGTCGCCGTGAGCCTGGCCGAGGCGGGCGAGCGTCACCAGTGCCTGCACGAGCTGGTCCCAGAGGTCCGCCAGATCGTTGCCCTGCGGGCGGGTCTCGGCCAGCCGGGGCGCGGCCGTGCCGTCGGGCTCGCCGATGAACTCGATCAGCAGCTCGGTGCCGATCACCTGCACCGGGTAGGGCACGGGAGCGCCGGCCTCGTGCAGCTGGCACAGTGCCGCGAACTCGGCGCCGGCCCACTGCACGGCGATCATCTGCCGCCCGGCCGACGTGCGGCCGGCCATGGCCCGGCCGGTCCGGGACTCCCGGGCCCTCCGGCCTTCCAGGTACGCGCTGTCGCGGTGGAACATCTTGTGCTCGGCGGCGCGATATCGCTTGGCAGCCAGCAGGCAGGACCGGCCGGTTCCCGGCATGCCGCGGCGTATCAGGAAGACATCGGCCTCCTTGCCGGTCTTCAGGATCCCGAGTTCGGTATCCACCGCGCCGAGCTCGGTGACCAGCCAGGCAGGGTACGGGCGGGGCCCGCGCTCGCTGGCGGACGGCTGATCCCAGGTGGACCAGCGGTCGCCCTCGGGCAGGCCGTCCCTCGCGTCAAAGGCATCCGCGGCGGGCAGCCTGCGGCGGTGCCGGTTGCGCTTGGCGAAGACAGGATCGTCGTCGTCAGCGGCGGCGAAGGCGAATTCCTCGTCGTCGTCGTCGTCAGGTCGGAAGCGCCTCTTGGCGCGGCGGTTGAACGAATAGTCGGGCACTGCGGGTGCTCCTCTGTCGAGCGGTGGTCAGGGAAGGCGGCACGAGCCGCGCAACGCATACGGCCATGGAGGGCCTCCCTTCCGCTCGACCGGCAGCACCGGTACCGTCTGGTCCGCCCGAGCGTGTCACGCGCCCGGAGACGGCGGCAACCGAATTAGCTCCGGGCCGGTCGTGCATGATTCCGGTATGGGCGATCATGTGGCGCTGCGGCCGGTGCGCGAGGACGACCTGCCCCTGCTGGAGGGGCTGACGTGGGATCCGGAGACCGCGGGCGAGTTCGCGCAGTTCGGCTGGTTCGATCCCGGGCTGTGGCGACGGCGCTGGGCGGCAAACGAGATGATCGGTGCTGACGGTGGGGTGCTGATGGCGGCGAGCGGCGAGGTGACGCTCGGCTTCGTTAACTGGCGCCGCCAGCCGTGCACGCCGGCCGCCTACTACTGGGAGATCGGCATCGCGATCGTGCCGCAGGCCCGCGGCCGCGGTCACGGTACCGAGGCGCAGCGGCTGCTGGCCCGGTACCTGTTCGCGAACACCCCGGTGAACCGGGTCGAGGCCCGCACCGAGACCGGCAACATCGCTGAGCAACGGGCCCTGGAGAAGGCCGGGTTCGCCAGGGAGGGCGTGGTGCGCGGCTGCGGCTGGCGGGACGGCGCGTGGCGGGACGGGCTCATCTACGGCCTGATCCGCGCCGACCTGCCCAGTTGAGAGGAAGCGGGATGGGCATCGCCTACACGGCAGAGCACTGGACCGATTTCGGCGTCGCGACGGCCGGGGCCACGGCTGCCCTCGCCGGGCTGCTGGTCGTCGCGATCTCGATCAACCTGGAGCGGATCCTGCAGTTCCCGAGCCTGCCGTACCGGGCCGCGCAGACGCTGATCCTGTTCGCCCTGCCGCTGATCACCGCGCTGCTGCTGATCGTTCCCGGGCAGCCGCGCGCAGCGCTGGGCGGCGAGCTGCTGGCGATCGGGCTCGGCACCGGGGCGTTCATGCTGGTGACCGACGCGCGGACGCCGATGAGCGAGCAGGAGACGAACGCTACCCGGCTGTTCTCCCGGATCCTCCCGTCGGTCGCGAGCTGCGGCTGCCTGGTGGTGGCCGGGGCGACGCTGCTCGCCGAGGGCGGGGGCGGCCTGTACTGGCTCGTGCCCGCCGTGCTGGCCGCGATCATCTTCGGCCTGATCAATACCTGGGTACTGCTGGTCGAGATCCTCCGCTGACCCGCAAGCGAAATGGGACCCAAGCCACGGTTAGTTGCCGGGATGGCTGGACGGCTGGGCTGCGGGGTGGCCTGGGACGCAACGCCCGTGGTTGGCTGGCGGGAGAGAAAGCGCGAGGAGAGGACGCGGCGATGCAGTTCACTGCGGAGCACGAGGCGCTGCGTGCAAGCGTGCGCGATCTGGTGGAGCGCGAGATCAACCCGCACGTCGACGAGTGGGAGGAAGCCGGCCTCTTCCCGGCACACGAGCTGTTCCCGGTCCTGGCCAAGATCGGGCTGCTCGGCCTCGAGTACGACCCGGCCTACGGTGGTGAGGGAGCCGACCACTCGTTCACCGTGGTCGCGGGCGAGGAACTCGGCCGGATCGACTGCGGCGGGGTGCCGATGGGGATCGCCGTGCAGATGGCGATGGCCACGCCGTCGCTGCACCGGTACGGCAGCCACGAGCTGAAGGAGCGGTTCCTTGCCCCCGCGATCCGCGGCGAGATGGTCTGCTCGATCGCGGTGACCGAGCCCGATGCCGGATCCGACGTGGCTGGCCTGCGCACCCGCGCCGAGCGCGACGGGGACGAATGGGTGATCAACGGCAGCAAGCTGTACATCACGAACGGTGCCCAGGCGGACTGGATCTGCCTGCTGGCCAGGACCTCGGGCGAGGGCGGCCACCGGGGCATGTCGCAGATCGTGGTGGAGACCGACCGGCCCGGCTTCCGGGTGTCCCGCACCCTGCACAAGCTCGGCAACTGGTCGTCGGACACCGCCGAGCTCTCGTTCACCGACGTGCGGGTGCCGGTCAGCAACACGATCGGCGAGATCGGGCGCGGCTTCCAGCAGCAGATGGAGCAGTTCCAGCAGGAGCGCATGATCGCCGCGTACCTGCAGGTCGGCTCCATGCAGAAGGCGCTGGACCGGACCAGGGACTACCTGGCGCAGCGGCAGGTCTTCGGCAGGCCGCTGCTGGCCAACGACCACATCGGCTACCGCCTCGCCGAGCTCTCGGCGCAGCTCGACCTGGTGCGGCATTACAACTACGCCTGCGCCGAGGCCTACCTGCGCGGCGAGGACACCACCCGGTTCGCCACCATCGCCAAGTTCGCCGTCGGCCGGCTGTCCCGCGAGATCGCCGACACCTGCCTGCAGTTCCACGGCGGCATCGGGTACATGGAGGAGACCTGGACCGCGCGGTTCTACCGGGACAGCAGGCTGGTCGGCATCGGCGGCGGTGCCGACGAGGTCATGCTGAACCTGCTGGCCAGGCTCGACGGATTTACTGCCTTGAACGCGACGCCACCGGCCCGGTCTTAACGGACGGCGGCGCTGGCCGCGATCGCGGAACCCCGCGCCCCGGCCATGTCGAGATCGGGAACCAGGGCGATGCGCGCGGCCCGCTCCTGCTCCTCGCGCAGGACCGTGTGCTCACGCACCTGGTCAAGGAACCAGTCCCGGAACTGCGGCGCCGCCTCGACCACCCCGCCGCCGACGAAGTACACGTCCGGGTCGGTGAAGTTGGCGGCGATCGTGAACAGGCGTCCCACGGCCATGGCCTGCTGCGTGAAGATCTGGAGCGCCAGCTCGTCGCCGGCCTCGCCGTACCCGCGGACCAGCTTGGCCGCGGTGCCCGCCGGGCTGATCCCGGTGAGCTCGTGCTCGGGGAACCGGGACAGCCAGTACGGCAGCAGGTTCTTCTCGATCCCCGTCAGCGAGGCAATGCTCTCCGCGTCGCCGGACAGGCCGCAGTTGCACACCGGGACCGGCTGCCCGGGACCGAGCAGCCCGTCCATCGGGATCCAGACGTGCCCGAGCTCGCCGGCCATGCCAGCCGCCCCCTGCACCACTTGCCCGCGCTCGACCACACCGCCGCCGAGGCCGGTGCCGATGATCGCGGACACCGAGGAGCGCCGGTCCGCCTCTCCCCCGGCCCCGAAGAAGACGTGGTGCGCGTACAGCGCCGCCGCGTTGGCATCGTTGTTGTACAGCACCCGGATGCCCAGGGCCCGCTCCAGCGCGCCGCGGACGTCGAAGCCGCGCCAGTCCCGGTTGCCGAAGTTCGTCGCCCCGCGCGACGAGATCACGCCTTCCGCGCTGACCGGGCCCGGCGTGTCGAGGCCCACCGCGCGCACGATCTCCCGCGGCGTCCCGGTCAGCTCGAGAACCTGCTCGAACGCCTGAGCCAGCGCCTCGATCGCCTTTTCCGGGCCCTCCCGGACGTAGCTGGGCGTCTCGACCATCCGGTCGACGAGGAACCGGTCCTCGCAATCGAGCACCGTGGCATTGTTCGTCGTTCCGCCGTTGTCGAGGCCGACGACCACCCACCGACCGGGATCACTCATCTCGCCTCCCACGTCGATAGTAGAGCGGCCGAGAAGGGACGGCGGCCCGGGAGGCCCACCGGCGCGGTATGAGCCCGGTATGAGCCGCTGGGCGCAATCTCATACCCAGAGTCGGCTCACGGGCCGATGCCCATCCCTGCGGCAGCCAGCGATAATGCGATGATGCTGCGAGTCGCGAACATTACGGCGCGGCCTGACCTGCTGCGGGCCGCGAACATTACGGCCCGGACCGCCGTGCTGGCGCTGGTCGGCCTGATCACGTTCACGTCCACCTGGCCGGCTCACACCCCCCATGTCAGCGCTCAGATCACCCTCCAGGTCACGGCGTTCACCATCGCGGCCACGGCGATGGCTGCGTGGGCAGCCCTTGACTTTCTGCCGAAGTACCGGCCGGCCTGCGTGCCGTGGATTCTCGGGACCATCGCGCTGGTGAGTGGCGCGGCAGCGGCCACCAGGACCGGCGGGAACTTCCTCGGCCTGGCCTTCATCGCCGCGATATCGGCAGGCAGCGCCGACAGCCTGGTGGTCGGATGGGTCGTGGCCGGGCTAGGCATGCTCGGATTTGAATCGGTCGCGCTGCCCGTGGGCACCGGCATCGGGGCCATCATCGTGTATCCCGGTACCCTGCTCGCCGGGCTGCTGCTCGGCCTCAACCGGCGCGATCACCGGATCAGAGCCGAGCAGTCGGCGGTGCTGCTTGCCAAGGCCGAGCAGCTGCGGGAGGAGCAGGCCACGGTGGCGACGCTGGACGAGCGCGCCAGGATCGCACGCGAGATCCACGACGTGCTCGCGCACTCGCTCGGCGCCCTGGCGCTGAACATCCAGGCCGCCCGGGCCGTGCTCACCGACCAGCACGACGAGGCGCGCGCGGTCGAGCTTCTGGACCAGGCCCAGCGGATGGCAACTGACGGGCTCGGCGAGACCCGCCGGGCGGTGCACGCCCTGCGCGGCGAGACCCTGCCGCTCTCCGCGGGACTGGCCGAGCTCAGCGCCGCTCACCAGCGCCGCCACGGTGCCAGCGTGACCTTCGAGGTCACCGGCGCACCGCGGCCTCTCCCGCCGGATGCCGGGCTCGCCATCACCAGGACCGCGCAGGAGGCGCTCGTCAACACGGCCAAGCACGCCCCGCGTCAGCCCATCCAGATCCGCCTGGACTACGCCGAGGCCAGCACCAGCCTCAAGGTGGTCAACCACCTTGCCGAGAACGGCCAGGGCGGTGGTGCGGCGGGGCTCGCCACGGTGAACGGCCGCTACGGGCTGACCGGGCTGCGCGAACGGCTGCTGCTTCTTGACGGAACGCTGAGCGCCGGCCGGACTGGCGGCGACTGGGTGGTGGTCGCCGAGGTTCCGCAGTGACCGGGCAGCCGGGCCCGGTGCCGCTGCGGATCGTCGTCGCCGACGATCAGGCCAGCGTGCGGGAAGGGCTTGTCGTGCTGCTCGATCTGCTGCCCGACATCGAGGTGGTCGGGTCGGCGGCCAACGGCGAGCAGGCCCTGCAGCTCGTCGCCCGGGAGGGTCCCGACGCGATCCTGCTCGACCTGCACATGCCGGTGCTCGACGGCATCGAGACCACCCGCCGGCTGACCGAGGAGCATCCCGACGTGGCGGTCGTGATCCTGACCACGTTCGCTGACGACTCGTCGATCCTGGCCGCCCTGCAAGCCGGTGCGCGCAGTTACCTCACCAAGGACGCCGACCGGGCCGACATCGCCCAGGCGCTGCGCGGCGCCGCGACCGGCCTTGCCGTGCTCGACCCGGCGGTCCAGGCAACGCTGCTCGCCGCCGCGGCGTGCGGACCGGGGAAAGCGCCGGCCCGGAAGCTGCCCGACGGGCTGACGCAGCGTGAGGCCGAGATCTTGTGCCTGATCGCTCGCGGCAAGACCAACCCCGACATCGCGGCCGAGCTCTATCTCAGCGCGCACACCGTCAAGAGCCACATCAACCGGATCTTCGCCAAGACCGGGTCGGCGGACCGCGCTGCCGCGATCCGCTACGCCCGCGACAACGATCTCGGCTAGCCCCGGCAGTGAACGAGGTCGTGGGTCCCTGGCTGTTTCTCTTGCAACGGCGTGGGCCCCTTGACCGGCCTCAGTCGGCCGCGGCCATCCCGGCTGTGCCGCGGGAGGCCCGCCGTGTGCCCGGCTGGCGCGGGGTGACCAGGTAGTAGAGCCCGCCCGCCACCACGAATCCGACCAGCCAGGAGATGTCGGCGCCGCCAAAGGCCTTCGCGACCGGGCCCTCGAACGCCGGGTAGGCCGCGTTCATGAACGGGATCTCGGCCGCGAACCCGACAAGGAAGACCAGCACTGTCCGCCAGTTGACAGTCCCGTACCTGCCGTTGACCTCGAAGATGGCCCCGACGTCGTAGCGGCCGTGGCGGACCAGGTAGTAGTCGACCAGGTTGATCGCGGACCACGGGATCACAATGTAGAGCAGGAACGAGATGAAGTCCGAGAGGTCGGCGACGAAGTTGGCCGAGACGACGGTGGCCAGGTATCCGGTCACGGCCATGATCACCGCCGTCCCGATGCCGCGCACCACCGCGCCGGGCGCCGCGCCGCCGTCGCGTGACCCAATGGCCACGCCGGCCAGCAGCGGGCTGTACAGGTTGATCGCGTTGCCGGCGACGATGGACAGCAGCAGCACGATCGTGGCCAGCCAGGCGACCCCGGGAACCAGGCTGGCCAGGTAGCCGACGGAATTGAACTCGAGGTTCTTCAGCGCGAACGTGCCTGCCACCGCCCCGAGCGAAGCGAAGATCACGGCGCTGCCGACGCTGCCCGAGTAGGTGTACCAGAACGTCTGCCGGGCGCTGGTACGGGACGGCAGGTAGCGGGAGTAGTCGGAGACGTAGGGCGCCCAGCCGACCTGGCCGCTGACGTTGATCGAGAAGAACAGCAGCCAGGTCGAGAAGTGGAACCCGGTCATGTCGATCGACTCGCCGCTGGCGCGCTGCAGCAGGCGGACCATCAGGACGGCGAACAGGACCAGCGCGACCACGGCCGTGACCCGGTTGAAGTCGTGCATGACCCGGTAGCCGAAGAACACCACCAGCCAGGTCACAAAGCTGGCGATCACCACGGCCTCGGCGTAGGTGATGTGCCACAGGCCCGAGAGGGCCTGCCCGGCCAGGACGTTCTCCCCGACGATGTAGCCGAGGAAGATCAGCCAGATCAAGAAGTTCGGCAGCAGCGCGCCGTAGAAGCCGAACTGGGCACGGGTCTGGATCAGCTGCGGCACACCGAGCTTGGGTCCCTGGGCGGAGTGATAGGCCATGAACACACCGCCGACAAGCCCGCCCGTCACGATCGCCAGGATCGTCGGCACCAGGCCGAGGCCGAGCTCGATTCCGATCGCGCCGAGAACGATCGTGAACGCCGAGGAGTTGGCGGTGAACCAGAACGGGAACAGGCCGCGCGCGGTGCCGAAGCGCTGCGATTCCGGGATGGGCCTGATCGTGTACTGCTCGACAACGTCGCTCATCGCGTACCGCTCCCCTGCCGCAATGGCTTCGAGAATGGCCTGATTTCAGCGGACCATTCCGTGCCGCCAATGTCCACCCTTGATCGCGCGACCTCGGCAGGGTAGAGCGGTGTTACTGCTATACAGATCGGTCGAGTCTGACAGCGGCGTCCCGCCGTGCCCGGCGATGCGGGCTGGCCAGGTAGTACAGTCCGCCAGCGACGATGAACCCGACCAGCCAGGAGATGTCGAGGCCGTTCCAGGCGGCCGACACGGGACCCTCGAACGCCGGGTACAGCGAATCGGCGAAGGGAACCTCGGCAGCCAGGCCGGCCGTGACATCCGCTGCGACCAGCGTGCTCAGCAACAGCAGCCAGATCGCCGCGTTTGGCAGCAGCGCTCCGTAGAAGCCGAACTGGGCACGGCTCTGGACCAGCTGCGGCACGCCGAGCCTCGGTCCCTGGGCGGAGTGAGCGGCCATGAACGCCCCGCCGACCGCGGCGCCCGCCACGATCGCGGCGATTGTCGGCCACAGGCCGAGCCGGAACTCGGCGACGAAGCCGCCGAGCCCGATCATGTACACGGACGCGTTGACCGTGAACCAGAACGGGAGCAGGTCGCGCGCGCTGCCGTGGCGCGCCGAGCCGGGGATCGCCCTGATCGTGTGCTGCTCGACGACGTCGCTCATAGCGCACCGCTCCCTGCCGCCCGGCCGTGTGGCTGATTCTCACATGCGAGTCGAGCGCGCGGCGCTGCGTCCGGCTCGCACGGCCGCCAGCAGACCGAAGGCCGCCGCGAACCCGGCGAGCACCGCACAGGCCCGCAACGTGCCGGTCGCGTCGGCGGCCAGCGCAGCCTTGAACGCGGACACCGCCCAGTAGCCGGGCGAGGCGGGCGCGATGTGCCGCACCCAGCCGGGCATCGCGGACAGTGGCACCAGTGCCCCGCCGAGGCTGCTGAGGATCATGCCGCCGACGTCGTAGATGACCGACATCTCGCTGAGGCTGCGGGCGAGCACGCCGATCGCGGCGCCCATGCCGAGCAGGGCCAGTGTCCAGGCCAGGATGGCCAGCGCGAGCAGCGGCAGGCCAGTCACGGCGAGCCCGAACGCGGCCGCGCCGAAGCCGATGATCAGCACTTGCTGCACGACCAGCGCCGCCAGCACCGGGACCGCTTTGCCCGTGAGCAGCTCAGCCGGGCGCACGGCGGTCGTCCGGACCCGCTCCCAGGTATGCCACATCCGCTCGACCAGGATCGAGCCGCCCACGATGCTGAGGCCGAGCAAGGAGAACGTGACCAGGGTGGCGATCACCGCCTGGCTGATGCCGGCGCTGTGGCCCTGGGCCTCCTGGTACAGCGGGTGCAGCAGCGTGAGGAAGAGCAGCGGCAGGATCAGGCGGCTGACCAGGGGGCCGGGCTCGCGCAGCAGCAGGATCGTGTTGTGGCGGACGACGGCGCCAGTGCGGTAGACGGATTCAGGCAGCATGGCAAGCCTCCAGGGCCAGGGCCGAGTAGAGATCGTCGAGGTCGGGACGGCGGACGTCGACGGAGACCGGCGAGCATCCGGCGCTGAGCAGCGCGGCGAGGTCGGCGGGCGGGTCGGCGCTGGTGATGCGCACCTCGCCGTCCACGGTGCGGGCACGGGCGGCGATGCAGCCGGGCAAGCCCACGGCGCCTGCCGGGTCACCAAGGCGCAGCCGCAGTTCCCCAGGCAGTCCGGTGATCAGAGTGTCCTGGTCGCCGCGGGCGATGACCCGCCCGGACCTGGCGACGGCCAGGGTGGCGCCAAGGTCGGCAAGCTCAGGCAGGTAGTGCGTGGTGTAGAGGACGGCGGCCCCGGCCGCCGCCCGGGCGCGGACCGCCGCGAGCAGGGCGGCCCGGGTCTCCGGGTCGGCGCCGGCGGTCGGCTCGTCGAGCAGCAGCAGCGGTGCGCCGCCGACCAGCGCGACCGCAGCCTGAGTCCGCCGCCGCTGGCCACCGGACAGCAGACCGGTGCGCTGGCCGAGCAGGTCGGTCAGCTGCAGCTCCTCCGCGACCTGGTCGACGGCCAGCCGCAGCGCGCCGCGCCGCAGGCCGGCCAGGGCGGCGAACAGCCGCAGATTGTCCCGCACGGTCGCGCTGACGTACAGCGACAGCTCCTGCGGAGCGACTCCGGTCAGCGCGCGGGCCGCGCGCCGATCGCGCAGCGCGTCGACGCCGCCGACGCTCACCCGTCCGGCGTCCGGGCGGACCAGGCCGGTGACGACCTCCACGAACGTCGACTTGCCCGCGCCGTTGTGCCCGATCAGGCCGACGATCTCCCCCTGATCGACCGTGAGATCGAAGCCATCGAGCGCGCGGCGGCTGCCGTACTGCTTCACCAGCCCCTGAGCCACGAGCATCGCGATCACCTCCAACTTGTGATCTACACTGTATAGATCTACACTGTATAGGCATGGCAGACCGGAGGCAAGAGATTTTGGACGCGGCGCTGGAACTGGCCGACGACAAGGGCCTCGATGCGGTGTCCATGCGGGCTCTTGCCGAGCGGACCGGGGTGACGCCGATGGCGCTCTACCCGCACGTGGGCAGCAAAGGTGCGCTGCTCGACGCCATGTTCGGCCAGGCGATCCGCCAGCTGGCCGCCGACGCGGGCCCGCTGCTGGATCCGGATCTTGGCTGGCGGGAGCGGCTCCGGATGCTGCTGCGCGGCGCCCGGGAGCTTGCGCACCGGCATCCGTGGGCGACGGCGATCGCCTTCTCCCGCCCCTCGGCCACCGCGGGCTCCGTCAGCGCCGTCGACCTCTTCTACACCACCCTGCTCGACGCCGGAGTCCCGCCCGCCGAGGTCCCGCGCCTGGAGCGGCTGGTCTCCACGTTCGCCTTCGGCTACGGCGCCTCGGAGATGGGCGGCAGGTTCGGGCCAGCAGACTCCGACGTCCGGGCCCGCCGCCGCCAGCTCAGCACGCAGCTGCCGGGTCACATCGCCGTGGCCCGCTCGCTCGAGGGGCCGTCTGACTGGGACGCGGAGTTCGAGGCGGACATCGATGACCTGCTGCGGCTCGTCGAAGCCGTCGTCGCGGTCCGGTCAGCGCACGGCGAGCAGGAGCGCGCCGATGACGACCATCGCGGCTCCGGAGAACCGGGTCACGCCGCGGGCGGCGGCGGGCCTGGCGGCCAGGATCTTCCGCGCGACGGATCCGAGGCCTAGGTAGAACGCACCGCAGCTGAGCACGAACACCAGTCCCAGCAGGCCCAGCTGTCCGGCGAGCGGCCAGCTCCCGTGCGGATTGGTGAACTGCGGCAGCAGGGCCAGGAAGACCAGCAGGCCCTTGGGGTTGAGCGCGCTGACGCCCATGCCCCTGACCAGCACGGCCCGGCCCGCGCCGGTCGGGGGGATTCCGGCTGGCGCGGCTCCGGCTGAGGAGGTTCCGGCTGGCGCGGCTCCGGCTGAGGGGGTTCCCGCTGAGGCGGTTCCGGCCCGCGGCAGCGCCGCGGCGGGCGGCGCCGCTGACCTGGCGAAGGTTGTCGCCCCGTGCCAGATCAGGTAGCAGCCGCCGGCGACGGTGAGCCCGGCGAGCAGCGCCGGAGACCGGCCCACGATGGCCCCGACGCCGACCGCCACGACGGTGGTGATCCCGGCGTAGCCGAGCACCAGGCCGCCGACCGCGGGAAGCACCGAGTGCCCCCGGAGGCTGGCGCCGAGGACGAACGCCCAGTCCGCGCCCGGAACCATGATCAGCAGCAGGGCGACCCCCCAGAACGCGACAACAGAACCGGCTGCCATGGAAAGTTCTCCCTCACATACGGAATCTGAGAGAAAACTAACCTGAATTTGACCGAAAGTGTTGCTAAGTATTGTCGCCAATGCGCTATATAGTGGAAGAATAAACCCCATGGACGCGCTGGACCGCAAAATCCTTGCTGCACTGCAGCAGGACGGGCGCCTCACGGTCACCGAACTGGCCGCGCAGGTGGGCCTCAGCATCTCCCCATGCCACCGCCGGCTGCGCGCGCTGGAACGCAGCGGCGCGATCCGCGGCTACCGCGCGGTCGTGGACGCCGAGGCCGTCGGCCTTGGCTTTGAGGCGCTGGTGTTCGTCACCATGCGCCAGGAGGACCGGGAGACGCTGATGAGCTTCGAGGACGGGCTCGCCGCCATCCCGAACGTGGTGCAGGCCGAGCGGCTCTTCGGCGATCCCGACTACCTGCTGCGCGTCGTCACCACCGACCTCGCCGCCTACCAGCGGCTGCAGGACGACCGGCTGACCGCGCTGCCCGGCGTGCAGCGCATGACATCAACGCTGGTCATGAAGCGGATCGTGCACGAGAGGCCGCTGCCGGCCTAGGACGCCGATCGCAGCGGGCGCAGCGCCGCCTCGGTGCGGGCGAGCTCG
>Ga0208725_1000049_pt1 | contig 24326 bp, 21 predicted proteins | sample MicForSoSWNH13_O_FD_188004 | JGI IMG/M metagenome (GOLD analysis project Ga0208725, IMG submission 188004) | Forest soil microbial communities from Harvard Forest Long Term Ecological Research site in Petersham, Massachusetts, USA - MetaG HF011... | ecosystem: Environmental > Terrestrial > Soil... | reverse complement strand
CGCTCGACGCTCCAGCTGGCCGACCGGATCGCCGTCCTGGACGAGGGGCGGCTGGTCGACGAGGGCACGCACGAGGAGCTGACCGCGCGCTGCCCGCTGTACCGGCTGCTGCTGGCCGGGCCAGGCGACGACGCCGAGGGCATCGACGCCGGCGAGCTCGCGTATCACCAGAACTCCGGCCGGGGCGATCCCGCCAGGCGGGAGCCGGCCTCCGGAAGCGTGACCCCCAGCCTGTGGCCAGCGGCCGAGAACACGAACGGGTCCGGCCACGAGCCGGCCACGAACGGCAGCAAGCTGGCCCGCGCGTCCAGCACGGCGATCGGCCGTGGCATGGGCGCGGCCGCCCGCGGGGGACGGGGCACCAGCGGCGCCGCCGGGGGCATGCTCGCGGGGATACCGCCGACGCCCGAGCTGCTGGCCAAGGTCGACGCGCTGCCGCCGGCGAACGAGCTGCCCCATGTCAACCGCACCCAGGCCCGCGCCGCTGACCCGCACTTCACACTGCGCAGGCTGCTGCGGCCAATTGCGCTGGCGCTGTTCGTCGGCCTGGTCCTCGATGGCCTCGACGCCGTGGCCAGCATCGTCATGCCCCTCCTGGTGCGCGGAGGCGTTGACAACGGCATCATCGCCAAGGAGTTCCGCCCCATCGTCGTCGTCTCGCTGATCGGCCTCGCCATCGTCGCCGCCGACTGGGTCGTCAACGTGATCCAGACCAACGTGGTGGGCCGCAACGGCGAGCGGATGCTCTACACGCTCCGCGTGAAGATCTTTTCCCACCTGCAGCGGCTCGGCCTCGACTTCTACGAGCGCGAGATGTCCGGCCGGATCATGACCCGGATGACGACGGACGTGGACGCCATGGACACGTTCCTGCAGACCGGGCTGATCACCATGGTCAACGCGCTGCTGACGTTCTTCGGTGTGCTGATCGCGCTGCTGGTCATCAATCTCCGGCTGGGTCTCACGCTGCTGACGATCATCCCGGTGCTGGTGGCGGCCACGCTGGTGTTCCGCGCGAAGTCCTCTAAGGCCTACAGCGATGCCCGCGAGAAGGTCAGCATCGTCAACGCCGACCTGCAGGAGAATGTCGCCGGGCTGCGCACCGCGCAGGCTTACCGGCGCGAGGGGCGGAACGAGGAGCACTTTGCCGCGCTGAGCGACAGCTACCGCCGGTCCCGGCTGCGGGCGCAGCGCTTCATCGCGATGTACTTCCCGTTCGTGCAGCTGCTGTCCACCGTCGCCGGGGCGCTGATCCTCTTCGTGGCCGCGGGCGAGGTGCACAGCAAGGTGCTGACCGCGGGCGGCCTGATCGCCTACGTGCTCTACATCGACCTGCTGTTCTCCCCTGTCCAGCAACTGTCCCAGGTCTTCGACGGTTACAACCAGGCCGCGGTCGGGCTGCGCCGGATCAAGGATCTGCTGCGCCGGCCGACCAGCACGCCGGAGGCGGCGCACCCGCGGCCCGCCGGCCGCCTGCGCGGCCGGATCGAGTTCCGTGGCGTGCACTTCAGGTACACCGGCCAGCCGAAGGACGCGCTCTCCGGGGTGAACCTGACCGTGGCGCCCGGTGAGACGGTGGCGCTGGTCGGCCAGACCGGGGCCGGCAAGTCCACCATGGTCAAGCTGGTCGCCCGGTACTACGACGTCACCTCGGGCAGCCTGCTCGTGGACGGGGTGGATGTCCGCGAGTTTGACCTGGCCAGCTACCGGCGGCAGCTCGGCGTGGTACCGCAGGAGCCCTACCTGTTCCCGGGCACGATCAGGGACGCGATCGCTTATGGCCGCCCGGACGCGACGGATGCCGAGGTCGAGGCGGCAGCGCGGGGGGTGGGTGCGATTGAGATGATCGCCAGACTGCCCGGCGGGTTCATGCACGAGGTATCGGAACGCGGCCGCAACCTGTCGGCCGGGCAGCGCCAGCTGATCGCGCTCGCGCGGGCCTACCTGGTGGACCCGGCGATCCTGCTGCTCGACGAGGCGACCGCAGCCCTCGACCTGGCGGCCGAGGCGGCGGTGAACCGGGCGACCGAGCAGCTCGCTGCTCGGCGCACGACGCTGGTGGTCGCACACCGGCTGACCACGGCGTCCCGGGCCGACCGGATCATCGTGGTCGAGGGGGGCCGGGTCGCCGAGGCCGGGACCCACGACGAGCTGCTGGCGGCCGACGGCGCCTACGCGGCGATGTGGGCCGCGTTCACCGGCGACGCCGAGCTGGTCGCCTGATCCGAGACCAGCGCCGGAGCGTCACCGGCCCGCATTCTGCGGACGTCGCGCGGGATCAGGGCGAGCGCTGATGCCGCGACAATCAGCACGGCGGCACCGTACTGGGTCACCGAGACGCCGACGGCGGCGGCCACCGGCCCGGCGATCAGGGCGCCGATGGGCATGGCCATGACCGTGCCGAGCAGGTCGTAGGAGGACACCCGGGCCAGCTTGTCCGGCGGGATGTTCCTGGCCATGGTGACGGTCCACTGCACCATCATGATCTCGATGGTGATGCCGAGGCCAAACGACGCCAGGCAGACCAGGGGCAGTGGCCAGAGCATCGCGAGCGAGATCGGCGCGATCGCTATCGCCGCGCCGATGATGACCACGAACAGCATCGGCCGCCGCGGCGTGAAGCGCAGCGACACGATCCCGCCGGCGATGAGCCCGACGGCGTCCGAGGCGGTGATCGCGCCCCAGGCCGCCGGGCCGCCGAGGTGCGCCCGGGCGACCACCGGCCCGAGGATCTGGAACGCCCCGTACCACGCCATCATTACGACGCCGAACTGGAGCGAGATCGTCCACAGCCAGGTGTGCGAGCGGAACTCTGACCAGCCGTCCCGCAGGTCGCGAAGCATGCTGGTTTCCTGGGTCCTGGCGTGCCCGGCCGCCCGGATGCTCAGCAGCATCGGCACCGAGATCAGCGAGCCGACGCCGCACACGGCCAGCGCCCAGCCTGGCCCGACCGCCGCGACGCACAGGCCGGCCACGACCGCCCCGCCCATCTGCGCCGCGTTCGTCGCCAACCGGCTGATCGCGCTGGCCTGCTGCAGCAGCTTGGCAGGCACCAGCCTGGGCAGCAGTGCCTGGGAAGCCGGGTAGAAGATCGCCATGCCGGTGCCGGTCAGCGCCTCGAGCAGCACCATCTGCCACAGCCGCGGATGGCCGGCCAGGTCCAGGACGCCGAACGTTCCCTCGCCGAGCGCGATCATCACGTTGCCCGCGATGATCACCCACTGCGCCGGGAGCCGGTCCGCGACCACGCCGCCGACCAGCGCGAAGATCAGCGACGGCGCGATCTGAGCCGCGAGCACATAGGAGAGATCAGCCGTGGACCCGGTCGCGTCGAGGACCGCGAATGAGACGCCGACCAGCGAAAACGCGAACGCCGCCGGTGCCAGCAGGCGATCTGCCAGCAACAGCACAAAATCCCGGTACCCGAACACCGGGAAGCGGCGCACCAGCGCGCGCGCAAGCATGACTAACTTCCGATCTTGACTCGGTGCCGGCCGGGATTCGAATGCTAGCCGCGCTCACGCGTACCAGGAAACCCATTTTCGGCGGGCGAACAGTCCTGCCCGCCGTGACCTGCAACGTCCGCCGGGCGTCCGCGATTCCCTCAGGGCGCGGACGCGCTGGCTGCCGGGCGGGCCGACGTGCCCTGGGCCGGACCCGCGCCCGTAGCCGCCGTCGGCGTCGGTGTCGGCGTGGCAGTCGGCGCCGGGCTCGGGGTCGAGGCGGGGCTCGGCGTCGGCGACGGGGTTGTCGACGAGGCCGGCGTCGGCGTGGCCGCCGGCGTGGGCGTCGGGCTGGTGCGGTGCGTCCCGGCGTGCCTGCTCTGGCCTCCGACGAGGCTGCCGATCGTGGTACCCGAGTTGTGCTCGCCCCCGACGATCGCGGCGAGTGGCTTGCCCGCCGCCGCCTCGAAGGCCGTGATCCCGGCCATCGTCAGCAGGAAAATACCCACCGCGACCCCGGCCAGCATCCACGGACGCCGCCACCAGGGGCGGCCGGTCTCATCGCGCGGCGGGCCGCCGGCGGTTTCGGCACGGGCGGCGCCCGGCCCGGCCGTCCGAGCGCGGTCTTCGGTGCCACCGACCCCAATGAGCTGGGTGGCGTCGTCGGGTCGGCCGAACCCGTTGGCCCGGTCGGCGTCGTGCCATCGGTGCCGGGTGGCGCCAAGCACGGGAAGTACCTGCGTCTTGTCGGAATCGACCGTCTTGTCGGCATCACGCGTCTTGCCTGCATCGACCGTCTTGCCTGCATCGACCTGGGTGACGGTGACGCTCGAGGTGGTCTGGGCCGGCCCCGTCCGGTGCCGGCCGCGGATCGCGGCCGCCGGGCCACTGCTCACCAGCGGTGAGACGCGCGCCGCCTCGGCGGCCTTCCGCAGTCGTTCCCGGCTGCGGGCGAGGTAGTGCTTGTAGATCGCCGCGACCGCGGTGCTTGCGATGCTCATGATGGCCGCGCCGATGACGGTCCCGGCGATCCCGAGCGTTGACGCGGCCACGGCTCCGGTGATCGCAGCCAGCATGCTGGCTATGACTTGGGTGGCGCTGAGGTCTATTCGCCGCCCGTCCATGATCCTCCCTTCCGGTCCCATCCCGGCCGTCCCGTCGGCCGGGGGTGCGGCAAGCCAGCTATCGAGCCTATGCGCACTTTGGGGGGCTTCGCTCCCCGCACACCGCCACAGGTCCCGCAGGCAACGCCCCGGTTTGACCTTCCGGGGGCGGGACAGGCACGATCATCTGTGAGGTGCGTAGCCGCGTTCGCTCTCCAGTCGGCCGTTGGGTCGCGGGCGTCACGAGGAGCACTGCAGTGCGGTAGCCGACCCAACGGGGTAGTCGGCACCGCGGTTTGAGGGGAGCTGATCGTCGGTGAGCATCCTGGGTACTCGCGTCCTGAGGACCGAGGATCCGCGCTTCCTGACCAGTGGCGGCGTCTACACAGAGGACGTCGTGGACGACCGCCTGACCGGCGCCTGCCACGTATTCTTCGTCCGTTCTCCGGTAGCGCACGCCCGGATAGAGGGCATCGATGTCAGCGCCGCGCTGGAGGCTCCCGGGGTCATCGCCGTGTTCACCGGTGCCGATCTCGCTGAGCTGCCCAAGATCAAGCCGGGGCCGCTGTTCAACCAGGAGATGGGCAGGCCAATCCTCGCGACGGACAAGGTCCGCTACGTCGGCGATCCGGTGGCCGTCGTGGTCACCGAGGAGGCCTACCAGGGCGAGGATGCCGTCGAACTCGTGGACGTCGACTACGACGTGCTGCCCGCCGTGGTCGACTTCGCCGACGCGGTATCCGACAAGGTGCTCGTCTACGAGGAGGCGGGCACCAACGTGGCCGCGAACTTCGGCGATGCCAGCAAACTCGACCAGCACCTGTTTGACGAGTGCGAGGTCGTGACCACGCGGACGATCCTGAACCAGCGGGTCGCCCCGGCCCCGATGGAGACCAGGGCCGCAGCGGCCGCATGGGGTGAGGACGGACGGCTCACCGCGTGGATACCCAACCAGGGAGCGCAGGGCACCAAGGGCAGCCTGGCCAGGCTGCTCGGCCTCGAGCCGGAGCAGGTGCACATCATCACCCCGGATGTCGGTGGCGCCTTTGGCGCGAAGTTCGGCGCCGACCCCGAGCACGCGCTGGTGGCCTGGGTGGCGCGGCAAGTCGGCCGCCCGGCGCGCTGGACCGAGACCAGGTTCGAGAACCTGGTCGCGATGACCCACGGCCGGGCACAGCAGCAGACGGTCACGATCGGCGGCAAGCGGGACGGCACAGTGCTGGCCTACCGCCTGGAAATCATCCAGGACTCCGGTGCCCAGGTCCGGATTGGCGCCATGCTGCCGTTCCTGACCATTCTGATGACGCCCGGCCCGTACGCGATACCGCAGGCTGAGTCGGTAGCCAAGAGCGTGATCACCAATACCACCCCGATCGGCGCCTACCGCGGCGCCGGCCGGCCGGAGGCCAGCGCCGCGCTCGAGCGGGCCATGGACCTGTTCGCCGCCGAGATCGGCGCGGATCCAGCCGAGGTGCGGCGCCGTAACCTGCTGCCGCCGTTCACCGAGCCGCACCGGACCAAGTTCGGTGCCCTGTACGACACCGGCGACTATGTAACCGCCCTGGACAAGGTGCTGGCCGCGGCCGGCTATGACCTGCTGCGCAAGGAGCAGGCCGAGCGCAGGGCCCGCGGTGACACGATGGCGCTGGGAATCGGCCTGGCCAGCTACGTCGAGATAACCGGCATGGGCGACGGCGAGGAGGCTCCGCCTCAGGAGAATGCCACCGTCGAGGTGCACCCCGACGGGACGGCGACGATCCTCACCGGCACCTCGCCGCACGGCCAGGGCCACGCCACCGCCTGGGCGATGCTGGCCAGCGACGAGCTGGGCATCCCCGTCGACAAGATCACGCTGAAGTGGGGCGACACCGACCTGATCCCCGAGGGCGGCGGCACCGGCGGGTCCCGCAGCCTGCAGCACGGCGGTTCGGCGGTCCGGCAGGCATCCCAGGAGCTGATCGAGATCGCCCGGGAGCGCGCCGCCAGCCAGCTCGAGGCCAGCGCGGCCGACCTCCGCTTCGACGTCGAGCGCAGCGCGTTCGAGGTGGTCGGCGACCCGGACGCCTCCGTGCCCCTGGCCGGCCTGGCCGAGGAGGAGCGGCTGGTCGTGCGCACCGTGTTCACCGCGCCCGGCGCGACGTTCCCGTTCGGGTCACACGTCGCGGTCGTCGAGGTGGACACCGAGACCGGCAAGGTCGTGCTCCGCCGGGTGGTGACCGTGGATGACGCCGGGTTCGTGCTCAACCCGCTGCTGGCCGAGGGCCAGCGGCACGGCGGCATCGCCCAGGGCGCAGCACAGGCCTTCCTGGAGGAGGTCGTCTACGATGCCGACGGCAACCCGCTGACCGCGAGCTTTGCCGACTACCCGTTCCTGTCAGCCACCGAGGTGCCGAGTTTCGAACTGGCTGACATGCAGACTCTCACCAGCTACAACCCGCTCGGCGTCAAGGGAATCGGCGAGGCAGGCTCGATCGGCGCGACGCCTGCCGTGCAGAACGCGGTCGTCGACGCGCTGTCCCATCTCGGCGTCAGGCACATCGACATGCCCGCCTCACCGCAACGTGTGTGGCAGGCAATCCAGGCAGCAAAGGGGAACGCTTAGATGCAGGTCGAGCTCACCGTCAACGGCCAGCAGCGGTCCGACGATGTCGAGCCCCGGCTGCTGCTCGTGCATTACCTGCGCGAGGTGTGCGGCCTCCGGGCTGCGAACGTCGGCTGCGATACCACCTCGTGCGGCGCGTGCACGGTGCTGCTGAACGGCACGTCGGTGAAGTCGTGCACGGTACTGGCCGTGCAGGCCAACGGGCAGCAGGTCACCACCGCCGAGGGCCTCGGCACCGACGGTGGGCTGCACCCGGTACAGGCGGCGTTCCGGCAGGAGCACGGCCTGCAGTGCGGGTTCTGCACGCCCGGCATGGTCATGGCGACCGTCGGCCTGCTCTCGGAGAACCCGCACCCGACCGAGACCGAGGTCAGGGAGGGCCTGGAGGGCAACTTCTGCCGGTGCACCGGCTACCACAACATCGTCAGGGCGGTGCTGGCCGCGGCCGAGGCCGAGCGGGCCGGGGTGACCCCATGATCCCGGCGCCGTTCGATTATGTGGCCGCTGAGTCGACCACGCACGCTCTTGACCTGCTGGACAGCTTCGGTGAGGACGCGAAGCTGCTGGCCGGCGGCCATTCGCTGCTGCCGATGATGAAGCTGCGCCTGGCAACTCCGTCGGTGCTCATCGACATCGGCCGGCTGACCGAGCTGACCGGGATCCGGGCCGAGGGCGAGGAGCTTGTGATCGGCGCGGCCACGCCGCACGCCACGCTGGCGACCTCGGACCTGGTCCGGGCCGACGCACCATTGCTCGCCCATTCCGCTGCGCAGGTCGGCGATCCGCAGATCCGGCACCGCGGCACGATCGGCGGCTCGCTGGCGCACGCGGATCCCGCAGCCGACCTGCCGCTGGCACTGGTCGCGCTCGGTGGCTCGGTCGACCTGCTGGGTCAGGGCGGCACCAGAAACGTACCGGCCGACGACTTTTTCGCCGGGTTCTTCGAGACCAGCCTGGACCCGGGCGAGCTGATCGCGGCTGTCCGCGTGCCGCGCAGGCCCGGGACTCCCTGGGGTTACCAGAAATTCGTCCGCCGGGCCAATGACTGGGCCATCGTCGGCGTGGCCGCCATCGACGGCCGCATCGCCCTGGCGAACATGGGGCCCACTCCGCTGCGCGCCAGCGCGGCCGAGCAGGCCCTCGCCGATGGCGCCGGCCCCGCCGAGGCCGCCGGGCTCGCAGCCGAGGGAACCGAGCCGGGCGAGGACATGCACGCCGACCGGGACTACCGGCGGCACCTCGCCCGGGTCCTGACCAGGCGCGCGCTCGAGCACCGCACCTGATCCCCGCCCGTCACGAGACCCACTGGCCCAGCAGCGTTATCGACAGCTCCGGGCTCTCCACGTGTGCGTTGTGGCCAAGGCCCGGCAGCGTGACGGTCGGGGCACCGAGCCGGGCAAGTTGCTCATCGGTGTTCATCGGGTCGTTCTCGCCGCGGGCGAGGGTGACCGGCGCCTGGGATCGCGCCAGCAACTCCCCCATGTCGGGCGCCCCGACTGCAAGAGCACGCGGGTCCATCGCCAGCCGCCACTGGCCGTCCTGCACTCGCAGCCCCGTGTCCACGGCTGGGTCATCTGCGGGCAGCAGGCCAGCAAGACCGGATACACGCAGGTAGCGCGCGGCTGCCTCGTCACGCGAGCCGTACCGGGCCGGTGGCCGCTGCGCCGCAGCCTGCGCCCGCTGCAGTTCCTCATCGGCCCAGACGACCTTGATCCCCAGGCCGATGACCGCCTGCACCCGTACCGGGAACCTGTCGCTGGCCAGCGCCAAGCCGACCGCGCCGCCCAGCGAATGGCCGAGCACAACGGTGCGGGCATCGGAGCCGACGCTGTCGGCGACCGCACTGGCGAGGCTGGCGAAGGTGTACTTAGGCAGCGGCCACGAGCCGCCGTGACCGGGCAGGTCGGGCGCCAGCCAGCGCCCCGGCCACCGCCGGGCAAGCAAGGCCCGCCACCCGTTCCATACATCGCCGGTCGCCCCGAGGCCGTGCAGCAGCACCAGAACGGGCTCCCCGCTGCCGCCATCGTGAACCCGCAAGCTCCTGCCCACACCCGGCAGTCTGCCACCGTTTCCCCCGGCGCCGATGCGGCACACTTTCTGCCGGAGCTGAGAGCAGGATCATCGATGGGAGGGCGACCCATGCCTAACTGGGCCGAGCAGGTGACGGCGATCGCGACCGCGGTGAGCGCCCTCGGACTGCTGAGCGCGATCGGCGCAGTGGTCTTCGCGGGCCAGCAGGCTCGCGAGGCCCGCAGCGGGCGCCAGGCGGCGACCGCGGTTGATTTCATCCGGCGCTGGAACGAAGCCCCGCTGGTGGAGACACGCCACCTGGTCGCGCAGCTCCAGACGCCTCAAGCGCTGGCGGACGCCATGACACGATTCATCGCCGAGAACTCGGTCCAGGCCTTCGTCCTGTACCGGGAGCTCGACTATTTCGAGCAGCTCGGCGCGCTCGAAAAACACGGCGGAGTCGATTTTGAGATGATCAAAACCCTGCTCGGCCGTCGCCTGATCGACCGGTGGGAGCTGTGGCAGCCAACGATCGACGCGATGGGGGGCGGGGACATCTACCCGATGTTCGACCGGCTCGTAACCAAGATGCGCGCCGTCGTGTGATCCGATCCTGACCCGGGGGTAACCCGCTCACGCCATCGCCGGAACTGAGACGCCCGATTGCGAGTACCGCGGCAATTCCGGGCAACCTGGGATGGCATGACAACACCGAGCGAGCATGTGGACCCGTCGGCTCAGCCTGCACCCGCCGGCACGAACCTGCTGCCCGAGCAGGCGAGGGCGACGGTCGCGGAGATCAAGGCCGACAACGCTGCCATGGAAAAGGCAGACCATGTCGCCGAGGCGCAGGCTGAGGCAACCGAAGAGCAGGCACAGCAGCTGGCCGAGGTGACGGAGGAAGTGCTGGAGGAGCTGAAGGAGAACAAGGAGGCAGCCAACTCGGGCTGACCGGCGGCAGCTCCTGAGCTCACCCCGCCCGCTGCCACCTGGCAGCGGGCGGGTGTCACGTGACCCTGGCCGGCCTACGGGGCGCATTGCCACAGCGCGTCGACGGGCAATGCTCGCAGACGGTCCCCGAAGGGGAGGGTCTGCTGGCCGGTGTTGTGGACATTTGGACGCTATGGTGATGGACATCTGGACGCCCAAATAGTGGACGCTTAGCCGGGTCCGGCGCGGCGTCCGACCGCTGGTCGATTTCCCTGGGTGGCCGCGCTCGGCATCCCCGGCCCGGTGCTCAGCAGGGTTCCCGCGCGGTTTCGCTCGCTGGCCGCGCCGGCCGGTACCCGCCGGAATTCGCGCTGGTAAGGGGGTTCACCGGATTAAAGCTGCGCTATTAGCATATTAAGCATCCTTATTAGGCCATCGCGTCGTCGGCAAAGGGGACGCAAACGGCCGGCGGCGCGTCGCGGGAGATGCATAGGATCGGCACCGCCCAATAAGCGACCAAGCAAGGATGGCCAATGCCGCAGCCGGCTCACGAGCGTTCGTCGTGCGCGTTGCTTAGCAGGCTGCGCACAATAATGGAAGGCGCCACAGCGGCCACGGCGGAAGAGCGCTACCGCCACCTGCTCGGCGCATTCCGCGCCACCGAGCCCGCAGAAATCAACGCCCTTCTGGCGGCCCCCGAGCAGCTCAGCCTGGCCTCAGACTATGTCCACGCCGTGCTCGATGACCTAGACGAACGACGCCCGGTCGCGGCCACCGAGCTGCACGGCGTGCTCGGCTGCGCCGTGGGCCCCATCCTGATCGGCTGGCCCGAATGACGACAAGACATCTAGACATGCCTATTTAGCAATGGCAACGGCTGGGCATAGCACAAGCATAGGGCTGTACATATTTCGACCTTAGTTAGCCTAATAGCGGCGCGGTGCCTGAAATCCGGCCTTCCGCCCTTGTGCCGGGGGCGGCGCACGGGAGCAAGGAAGGCGAGCTAGCTTTATTGTGTGCCCTTGCGAAGTTATCTTGACGGCCGCGTTTTCGGTGAGGTGGCCGACGGAGGAGGCCCGCTGATGGTCGGGCTGCACGGATGGGGACGCGATCATCGCGATTTCTCAAGCGTGCTGGGCGGATATCCGCATCTGCTTATTGATTTGCCGGGATTCGGTGTCTCGCCGCCGCCAGCTGCGCCCTGGGGAGCCGCCAGCTACGCCGCCTGCGTGGCCGCGGTGCTCGACGAGCATGCGGCTGCGCGGCCGGCGGTCGTGGTCGGGCACAGCTTTGGCGGGCGGGTCGCGGTCTGCCTGGCCGCGAGCCGGCCCGACCTGGTCCGGGCTCTGGTCCTTTGCGGGGTGCCATTGATCAGGTCACCCCGGCAGAGCAAGGCATCGGCCGGTTACCGGCTCGGCCGGAAGGCCCGCCAGATGGGTCTGCTGAGCGAGCGCCGTTTTGAGGCGATGCGCCGGGCCAGGGGGTCCGACGACTACAACGCCGCCATCGGGGTGATGCGGAGCGTCCTGGTGCGGGTGGTCAACGAGTCGTACGACGCGGAGCTGGCCGCGGTTGGCTGCCCGGTCGCGCTGCTGTGGGGCAGCGGCGACCGGGCCGTGCCGCCTAGCATGATCGAGCAGGCCGGCCGCCTGCTCACCGCGCCCACCGCCGTGGACGTCGTCGAGGGCGCCGGCCACGACGTGCACCTGGAGGCGCCCGACCGGCTGCTGGCCATGCTTGACAAGGTCCTTCAGACGCCCGGGAGCGTGCCGCGATGCTGACCGTCCCGCTGATCGGCGTCCCGCTGCTCGCGCTGATGATCGCCGACTTCCGCTGGCTGCGGGTCATGCAGCGGGAGCACTACATCCCGGGTTCGTGTGCGGCCGTGGCGCTGCGCTGGGCGCGCAAGCGGCCGCCCAACCAGGTTCTTGCGCCGGCGGGCGGCCTGGCGGCGCTGCTGGCCCTGTTCGGGCGCCCGCAGATCGTCGCGCTCGGCGCCGCGCTGGCGGCCGGCGTTGCCGTCGCGGCCTTCCCGGTGGGCATGCCGCTGCTGGGCCGGGAGCAGAAGCTTGTCCGGACGCCCCGGCTGACCAGGCTCGCCGCGTGCGCCCTCCTCCTGGAGGCGCTCATCGCGATCGCGGTGGTGCTGCTGGGCGCGCCGGCGGCGACCGCGGTGCTCGCGGCGGCCACGCCCGCCGTGATCGACGCGGCAGCCCTGGTCATGCGGCCGGTCGAGGTGCGGCTCGCCCGTAAGTACCGCACTAGTGCCCGCGCCACGCTGAGCCTGGTCGCGCCGCGGGTGATCGCGGTGACCGGTTCGTACGGCAAGACCTCGACCAAGAACCACATCGCTGATCTGCTCGCCGGCAGCTTCGACGTGGTCGCCAGCCCGGCCAGCTTCAACAACGACTCCGGCCTGTGCCGGACCGTCAACCAGCACCTCGGCCCGCACACCCAGGTCCTGGTTGCCGAGATGGGCACCTACGGCCCCGGCGAGATCCGCGCCATGTGCTCCTGGGTCAAGCCGGAGATCGGCATCATCACCGCGATCGGCCCGATGCACCTGGAGCGTATGAAGACCCTGGACACCGTGGTTCGGGCGAAATCCGAAATCCTCGAGGGCGTCCGCGTCGCGATCCTGAACGTCGACGACGAGCGGCTGGCGGGGCTCGCCGGCACGCTGGGTGGAGCCGAGGTCTGGCGCTGCGGAACCCGCCGGCAGCGCGACCTGACGGTGTCGCTGGAACACGAGAACGCAGCGGTCACCGTCCGGTACCGCGGCACCGCGCTTGGCTCCTTCCCCAGCCCGTCCGGCCTGCACCTGCCGAACATCGGCTGCGCGGTGGCCGCCGCGCTCGCCGCTGGCGCCCCGCCGGACCGGGTGGTCGCAAGGCTCGGCGAGCTCTCGGCGCCCGCGCACCGTGCGGTCAAGGGCGTGGCCGGCAGCGGGGTCGTGGTCATCGACGACACCTACAACTCCAATCCCGAAGGTGCCGCACGCGCTCTCGAGATGCTTGAAGCCGCGACCGAGGGCGGAGGCGGGGAAGGGGGAGGCAGGCGGAGCCGCCGGGCCGTGGTCACGCCGGGCATGGTCGAGCTCGGCCCGGGCCAGGACGAGGCGAACCGGGCGTTCGCCACCGCGGTGGCCAAGGCCGACGCCGTCCTGGTCGTGGTCGGCTGGACCAACCGGCGTGCGCTGATGGCCGGGGCCGCCGGGAGCGAGATCGTCACGGTCGGCTCCCGGTCCGCGGCCCGGGACTGGGTCAGGTCCTCCCTCACCGCCGGAGACGGCGTGCTGTGGGAGAACGATCTGCCAAATCACTATCCATGATCAACGAGGGGGAACTGCATGGGCGCTGAGGCAAAGGTGGGAGTCATCTTCGGCGGACCGGGACCCGAACACGACGTGTCGGTGCTGACCGGGCTCCAGGCGGAGCGGTGCCTGAACGACAACGGCACCAGCGCCACCGGTATCTACTGGAGCAAGGACGGCGACTTCTACGACACCGGCGCCGGCCTGGAGGGCGCAAGCTTCACCGGGGGCGTGCCGGCCGGTTCCGAGCCGCTGGAGCTGCACCTGGGCCGCGAACGCGGCTTTTACCGCCATCGCAGGCTCGGCCGGCCCGCTGGCGTCACGTTCAAGGCGGTCGTCGTCTGCTGTCACGGGGCGCCAGGTGAATGTGGCCGCCTGCAGGGACTGCTTGACCTGGTCGGGGTGCCCTACACCGGGCCGAGCCAGGCCGGGGCGGCGCTCGGGATGGACAAGCTCGCGTTCGCGGCTGTGGCCGAGCGGGCGGGCGTCAGTGCGATCCCGAGGCTGGACCTGGCCGCCGCGGACGAGCCGGCGCTCGGCGCGCTGGGCGCGCCGCTGATCGTGAAGCCGCGGTTCGGCGGGTCGTCGCTGGGCGTCGAGCTCGTGGATGACGCCGACAGCGCGCGGGCGCTGGTCAGGACCAGCCCGCTGTACGCGGCCGGAGCCCTGGTCGAGCCGTTCCTCAAGGGCTGGTACGACGTGAACGTTGGGGTGAGGACCTGGCCGGAGCTCCGGCTGTCCCCGATCGAGCGGCCGATCAGGCGGTCCGGCCCGCTGCTGTCCTACGAGGACAAGTACGTGCCGGGCGAGGGCATGGCCGGCGCGGCGCGCGAGCTGCCCGCCGACCTCACCCCGGACGTGGCCGCGGCCGTGGTCAGCCAGGCGTCGGCGATCGCGGAGGCCGCCGCCGTGCGCGGGGTCGCGAGGATCGACTTCATGACCGACGGCGCGAACGTGCTGGTGAACGAGATCAACACGATTCCTGGCTCGCTGGCCCGGTACCTGTGGATCAAGCCGGAGATACCGTTCTTCCGGCAGCTCACCGACCTGATCGACGAAGCCGTGACCCGGCCGGCCTACCAGCCGGTCTGCGCGGGCGCTGACGGCCGGCTGCTGCGCAGCGCCGCCTCGGTGGCCGCGAAGCTGGCCTGACCCGGGTCGCCCCGGCCGGGCTCTCAGCTTCCCGGGAGCGCCGTTCCTTCGCCCGCTCCGGCCTGCGGGCGGCGGTGCACGACAAGGCAGGCGATCACTACGGCCGCCGCCACGACCGCCAGCCCGACGAACGGGAAGGCGCTGAAGGGGGCGGGCTGCCCGGGCTGGCACAGCTCGACGAACGGGACGATCAGGCTGGCGGAACCGAGGGCGGGGACCACGACATGGCGCAGCGGCGAAAACGAGTCCCGGTGGCGGCGCCACATGAACACCGGAAGGGAAATCATCGTGAGGAAGTAGACGAACAGGATCACGATCGTTGCCATCGTCGAGCACTCGGCGTAAAAGCCGACCGGGTCCATCGAACCGGTGTCCCCCGTGATGAGGCGGGAGACCCACCAGATCCCGATGATTCCCAGCCCGGCGAACGCCATGAACAGCAGCGCGTTCACCGGTGTCCCGGACCGCGGGCGGACCTGGCCAAGCCTGGCCGGCAGCAGCCCCGTCCGGCCGCCGTCGAAGAACATGCGTGATTGGGAATCTGCTCCGGCGACCAGAGTGGCGAGCACGGAGAGGATCCCGGCGATCCACGCCAGGACGGCCGCTCCGCCGAGATAGTGGTCGGCGACCGTCAGGAACGGAACCGATGAGCGGCCAATGGAAGAGACGTCATAGCCCAAGCCGGTAATGGTCGAGTACGCGAAGAACACGAGGAGCGCGGCCGCGATCGCCACCGAGATGTACATGGCCCTGGGTATGGTGCGCTGCGGATCGCGGGCCTCCTCAGCGAGCGCGGGGCCGTTTTCCCATCCGATGAACATGAACAGGGCCAGCGGGAAGCCCGCGGAAAGGCCGGCCAGACCACCGGTCAGGTGCGACCACAGGAACGGCACGCCGGACAGGACGGCCCGCTGGTCCACGAGCACCAGGAGGCAGATCGCGACCATGATCGCTACCTGAATGAACACGGCCGCGCGCACCGCGTTGGTCGACAGCTTGATCCCGCGTGCGGTAAGCCAGATCGCGCCCGCGGTCAGGATCACGGTGAACGGCCCCCACCACGGATGCCACGAGGTGTATCGCGACAGGGTCAGCGCCACCAGCCCGCCCGACATGGCGAACACCGACGTGATCGCGAGGGTGTACCCGACGACGACCAGCTGGGCCGTTGCGGCACCGGCCCTGGCCCCCAGCGCGGTGTCCACGAAGGTAATGAAGCTCCCCGCCGAAGGCTCCGCCCTGGTGAACTCGGCCAGCGCGAAGGCCAGCAGCGCGACGGCCACCGTAGCGGCGAGGATCGTCAGCGGCGCGCCGACCCCGGCGGTCACCGCGATCACCCCGAACCCGAAGTAGAAATCGATCCCCGGCCCGATATTGGCGACCGTCGAGCCCGTCACGTCGGCCGTACCGAGCTGGCCGGACTTGAGGCGGTCTCCGCCCTGGCTCACCACGTCTCCCCGGCCGATAGCCCCTTGATCCTGCTCAACTTATACAGGCAGCCTGCCGAATGCCGGCTCAGGGGTCGGGCGTCCCAGGACGGAACGGAGTCACTTCCAGGCGAACACCGGCTGCTCGAAGTGCGCCACCCGGGTGGCGCGGCCATGCAGCCCGACCTGGCAGAACTGGTATATGACCGCGGCCGTCGGCGCGTGCAGCCACCGGTCAAGGATCGGCAGCTGGATGACCGGCGCCGACGACTCGGGGATGCTCAGCAGCCGGGGCTCGACGTCGAAGTCGGCTACCGGGATCACGTAGATCCGGGCGACCTCGGCGGCTGGCCCGCGCATCTGTTGGCTGACCGGGCCGCCCCACACCACCACCGGGGTGATCAGGTAGCCGGACCGGGTGGGGTAGTCGTCGAGCACGCCCAGGACGTCGCCAGGCGCGACCCGCACGCCGGTTTCCTCGTGCAGTTCGCGAAGCGCTGCGTCCGTGGCGGATTCCCCGGCATCGCGGCGTCCGCCCGGGAGCGCCCACTGGCCGGCGTGCGAGCGCAGCGTCGGCGCCCTCCGGGTGATCAGCAAGCAGCACGCGTCCGTGCCCGCCTGGGCCACCACGCAGACGGCGACCGACGCGGGCTTGCGGCCGTCCAGCGGCAGCGCGGCGCGCGGGAAGCCGGCCAGGTTCGCCGCGATCGCCGCCCTGGCATCCGTGGAAGACATTGACTCGCTGAACCATTCTCGGGGCGCCCGTCTTCCCGCGAGGCCAGGAGCTTAAGCTGGCGCCGTCCGACAAGATCCGGGAGGCGGGCATGCCGACACCGGCCGTCAGCGATCCGGCCACCGGGCCGGTGGTACTCGACGCGTCGCGCCGGGCCGAGGCGATGGGCCGGGCCGCGCCGGCGGCCGATCGGCTCGCCGCCGCCGGGGTCACGATGGTCGCGCTGTGCTGGATCGACAACGCGGGCATCGCGCGGGCCAAGACCATCCCGCTGGCACGACTGGAGCGGGCGGCCGGGTGGGGTGTCGGGATGTCACCGGTGTTCGACGTGTTCCTGGTCAACGACAGCATGACGACGAGCCCGCACATCGGCGGCCCCGGCGGTGACCTGCGGCTGGTCCCTGACACCGACCGGCTCGCCGTGCTCGCCGGGCAACCGGGGTGGGCCTGGGCGCCGGTCGACCGGTACACCCAGGAGGGCCGGGTCTACGCCGGGTGCCAGCGGTCGTTCGCCCGCCGCATGGCCGCCCAGGCCCGAACACGTGGGCTGGAACTAAGGATGGCGTTCGAGATCGAGTGGGTGCTCGGCACCGAGGCGGGCGGGCCGGGCGGCGCCGGCAGAGCGGGCGGGGCCGACCCTGGGTTCCGGCCGGCCTGCTCGGGCCCGGCCTACGGCATGACCCGGGTGGTCGAGCTGTCCGACTACGGCCGCGAGGTCGTCGGCGCGCTCGAGCGGCAGGGGCTCACCGTCGAGCAGTTCCACCCGGAGTACGCCGACGGGCAGCTGGAGGTCTCCGTCGCCGCCGCCGACCCGGTCGGCGCGGCCGACGACAGCGTGCTGGTCCGGCAGACCATCCGCGCGGTGTCGGGGCGGCACGGCTACCAGGCGTCGTTCGCGCCGTCGGTGGTCGCCGGCTCGGTCGGCAACGGCGGGCATGTGCACCTCAGCGTCTGGCGGGACGGCCAGAACCTGCTGGCCGGCGGACCTGGGCGGCACGGTCTCACCGCCGACGGCGAGGCGTTCGCCGGCGGAATCTTCGAAAGGCTGCCCGCGCTTACCGCGGTCGGGGCGCCGAGCGCGGCGAGCTACCTGCGCATGGTGCCCTCGCACTGGGCCGGGGTGTTCCAGTGCTGGGGCCGGGAGAACCGAGAAGCGGCGCTGCGCCTGGTCACCGGGTCGGCCGGAGAACAGGACGCCAGGGCCAACATCGAGCTCAAGTTCGTCGACCTGGCCGCCAACCCGTACCTGGTGGCCGGGTCGCTGATCGCTGCCGGGCTCGCAGGCCTGAAATCCGGCGCCAGGCTCCCGCCCGAGATCGACGGCGACCCGGCCGGCCTCACCCCCGCGGAGGTCGCCGACCGCGGGCTGCGCCGGCTCCCGCAGACGCTGGCCGAGGCCTCCGACTGCCTTGAACGCGACGACGTCCTCCGATCGGCCATGGGGGAACCGCTGGCCGGCGCGTTCCTCGCGGTGCGGCGTGGTGAGGCCGGGATATTCGCCGACGCGAGCCCTGACGAGATCGTCGAGCAGACAAGGTGGCGGTGGTGACCATGACGATGCCAGAGGCCGAGCTGCGCCTACCCCTCATTGACCACCACTGCCACGGCGCGGTGACGGCCACGCTGGATGACGCGGGAGTCGAGAGCCTGCTCGCCGAGACGGTCTGGCCTGCTCCGCCGGGCACGTCGGCGTTCGACAGCCAGCTCGGCTTCGCGGTGCGCCGCTGGTGCGCGCCGCTGCTGGAACTCGAGCCGTCCGTGCCCGCCGCTGTCTACCTGGCGCGGCGCGCGGAACTGGGGGACCGCGAGGTGGGCCGGCGGCTGCTGCGGGCCGCGGACGTGGAGGCGTGGCTGGTGGACACCGGCTATCAGTCCGACCAGGTGCAGACCCCTGCCGAGGTTGCCGAGGTTAGCGGCGCGCCCGCTTACGAGATCGTCCGGCTCGAGGCCGTAGCCGAGCGGGTGGCGCGCGGCGGGGTATCCGCTGCGGGCTACGCTTCGTCGTTCGTCGAGTCGCTCGCGTCGGCGGCGCGCGGCGCAGTCGGGCTCAAGTCGATCGCGGCCTACCGGTACGGTCTCGACTTCGATCCGTGGCGGCCGAGCCCGGTCGAGGTCGCGGCCGCCGCGGACCGGTTCCTGCGGGCGCTGGCGGGTGACCCTTCGGCCCGGCTCGAGGACCCAGTGCTGCTCCGGCATGCGATCTGGACCGGGGTGGACCTCGGGCTGCCGCTGCAGTTCCACGTGGGGTTCGGCGACCCCGACGTGCGCCTGCACCGGTCCGATCCGTCGCTGCTGCACGACTTCCTGCTGGCCACCCGGGCCACCGGCACGGCGATCATGCTGCTGCACTGCTACCCGTACCACCGCCAGGCCGGCTACCTCGCTCACGTGTTCCCGCACGTGTACATGGACGTCGGTGAGGCGCTGAACCACGTCGGCGCGCGCAGCGCCGCCGTGCTCGCCGAGGCGCTCGAGCTCACCCCGTTCCACAAGATGCTCTATTCGTCGGACGCGTTCGGCCTGCCCGAGCTGCACTACCTCGGCGCAACCGGGTTCCGCCGCGACCTGGCCAGGGTGACCGGCGCGTTCGTCGCCGACGGCGCCTGGTCCGCGGCGGACGTCGACCGGGTCGGGTACCTGGTGGGGGCGGAAAACGCGCGCCGCGTGTACCGGCTGGACGAGCGGTGACCGGCGCGGGCCCGGCGCCGGCCGGCTTGGGCGCCGACTCCGGCTCCGGCCTGGTGGCGGCGCTGCGCGCCGCGCTGGAGCGCGAGCTCGCCGACGCGGTCCGGCTGCGCCACGAGCTGCACGCGGGCGCCGAGCTGTCCGGAGCCGAGCACCAGACCGCGGCCAGGGTGGCCGCTGCGCTCGGTGAGCCGGACGCTCGCCCGGTCGCGGGCACCGGCAGGCTGGTCAGGATCGGTGCGGCCGATGGCCCATGTATCGCGGTCAGGGCCGAGCTCGACGCCCTGCCGGTCGTCGAGCAGACCGGAGCGCCCTGGGCGTCGGCGAACGGCGCGATGCACGCGTGCGGGCACGACGTGCATCTCGCGGCGCTGGTCGCGCTCGGCCGCGCGGCCCGCAGCGTCGCGGCCACGGCCGGCCTGCCCGCGGCCCTGCTAGCCGTGCTCCAACCGCGGGAGGAGGCCTATCCGTCCGGCGCGAAAGACATCGCGGCCTCGGATGCGTTCACGGTGCAGCAGCCCGCCGCGGTGATCGGTGCACACCTGCAGCACCAGGTACCGGGCGGCACGGTCAGCGCCGCTCCCGGCACGGTGAACGCGTCAGTCGACGACTTCGAGATCCGGGTCGAAGGCACCGCCGGGCACGCCGGGTACCCGCAGCTGGCGGTCGACCCGGTGCCCGCGCTCTGCCAGACGGTGCTGGCACTGCAGCAGATCGCCAGCAGGCGCACGGACCCCACGCACGCCGTGGTGGTGTCGGTCGGCATGCTCGAAGCGGGGAAGGCGACGAACGTCATCCCCGGCTCGGCCTCCGCAAGGGGGACGTTGCGGGCACTTGACCCTGCCGACCGGCCGCTGCTGCGCAACGCGCTGCGGGAGATCACGGAGCATACCTCCCGCTCCTACGGCTGCCGGGCCATGGTGACGATCGAGGAGAGCGAGCCTGCGCTGGTCAACAGCGAGCCGCTGGCCGCCGCGAGCTGGCCGGTGCTCCGCGAGGCCGGGTTCGGCATCGACACCTCGTTCCGGTCCTGCGGCGCCGACGACTTCTCCTTCTACTCTCCCGTCGCGCCGATCCTGATGCTGTTCGTGGGCTCCGGCGGCTCGTTCACCCTGCACCATCCGAAGTTCCTTCCTCCCGACGATGCCGTGGGGCAGGTCGCCAGCGTCATGCTGGCCGGCTACCTGGCCGCCCTGACCCTCCTCTTATGCGCCCTCTCGCCCGGCCGCCGGTCGTGCCGGGGGCTGTGGGTGAGCGCTTGCGGTCAAGCGGGCCAGTCGATCGCCACACCGCTGCTGGCCGAGTCGTGCATAGCGAAACTATATAGAGTGAGCTATGCTTATGGGTCATGGCGGCTGAAGACTCGGTGACCATTGCGGATAACCGGAACGCGATCGGGGAGGCGCTCTACGGGCTGGTGACGCTCGCGGTAAAGAACGGGCCGCGGGAGATCAGCCTCACCGCCGCCTCGACGCTGGCCACGCTGGAGGGGACCGGTGCCCGGCGGCTCACCGATCTGGCGGTGATCGAGGGGGTCACCCAGCCGTCGATGAGCGTGCTGGTGACCGGCCTTGAGCAGGCAGGCCTGGCCGAGCGGCGGCCGGACCCGGCCGACAAGCGCGTGGTGCTGGTGGCGCTGACCCAGGCCGGGGCCGACTACATCCACTCCCGGCGCCGGGCGGGCGCCGCGACCTTCGCCGACCTGATCGACAAGCTTCCCGATGACGAGGCGGCCGCACTGATGGCCGCGGTTCCCGCCATGAACCGGCTCCGCGAGCTCGATAACGACCGCAGGGCCGCCGCCGCGGGCCGCAGCGCCGTGACCGGCCTGAACGCGAGGCCCGGCGGTGGACCCGAGGACGAGGCCCGGTGAGCGCGGTTCACAGCGGCCGGGCGGGCGCCGGTCACGCGGCGCCGGTGAACCCGTTCCGCCAGCCCAAAGCCGTCTACGCGGTCGCGTTTGCCTGCGTGGTGTCGTTCATGGGCATCGGCCTGGTGGATCCGATCCTGCCGGCCCTGTCCAAGCAGCTGAAGGCCTCGCCGAGTCAGGTCGAACTGCTGTTCACCAGCTATCTCGTGGTGACCGCGGTGGCCATGCTGATCACCGGGTGGGTGTCCAGCCGCATCGGCGGCAAGCGGACCCTGATCGCCGGCCTCGTCCTGATCGTCGCGGGCAGCGCCGCCGCCGGGGCGTCGAACTCGATCGGGGAGATCATCGGCTTCCGCGCCGGGTGGGGGCTCGGCAACGCCCTGTTCATCGCCACCTCGCTGGCTGTGATCATCGGCGCGGCGTCCGGCGGGTTCTCCGGGGCGATCATCCTGTACGAGACCGCCCTGGGCGTCGGCATCGCGCTGGGCCCGCTGGTCGGCGGCGAACTCGGCGGGATCAGCTGGCGCGGCCCGTTCTTCGGCGTCACCGTGCTGATGTCGATTTCGCTGATCGCGACGATCGCGTTTGTCGACAAGACCCCAGAGCCGAAACGCAAGACCTCGATCACCGAGCCGCTGCGGGCGCTTCGGCACCGCGGCCTGCTGGTGATGAGCCTGACCGCGCTCTGCTACAACTGGGGCTTCTTCACGCTGCTCGCCTACACCCCATTCCCGATGCACCTGGGCATCCACGAGCTCGGGTACGTGTTCACCGGCTGGGGAATCCTGGTCGCGATCTTCGCGGTGTTCGTCGCGCCCCGCGCGCAGCGGCGCTTCGGCACACCGAAGTCCCTCTACGTCAACCTCGCCCTGCTGGCCATCGACCTGGTGGTAATCGCGGCGTTCACGAACTCGCAGATCACGCTCATCGTCGCGGTGATCGTCTCCGGCGCGTTCGTCGGGCTGAACAACACGCTCACCACGCAGTCCGTGATGCTTGTCGCCCCCGTCGAGCGCCCGATCGCGTCCGCCGCCTACGGCTTCGTGCGGTTCATCGGCGGTGGCCTGGCCCCGTACTGCGCCGCCCGGCTTGCCGCCGCGTTCAACGTGCACGTCCCGTTCTACCTGGGCGCGGCCACGGTGCTCCTCGCGATCGGGATCCTGTCCACCGGCCACTCGCTGCTGACCCGGGCGGAGCGGCAGCTCGCGGAGGAGCCGGCCGGGGAGCCGGCCGCCGACGGGGAGCCGGCCGGGGAGCCAGCGGAGCCAGCCGCTGGCGGGGAGCCGGGCGTCCCCGAAGTGCCGCCGATCGTCGTGGCCGTCGGGGTTGGGTCGGGCGCGGCGGCGGTGACCGATGCCGCGATCAACCTAGGCCGGGTGCTCAACGCCCCGATCGAGGTCCTGCATGTGCTGGAGACCGACGTCGTCGGCGATCAGGCGATCGACGCGGAGAGCGCCGAGACGGCCAGGACGATCATCTCCGATACCGTCAGCCGACTGCGCGCAGCCGGGATCTCCGCGAACGGGCACGTGCTGCGAGTGGTCGGCGATCACGGCGGCAGCGGGCAGCGGATCGCGGATTTCGCCGCCGGCCGGCGGGCCCGGATGATCATCATTGGCTCTCCGGAGGACAGCGCCGCTGCCGGGCTGTTCGATGCCAGCCTGACCAGCCAGCTCATCCGGCACGCCCGGTGCGAAGTGCACCTCGTTCCGGTATCCGCCGGCCGCCCGCTCGCGGACGCCGAGCTCGAGCTGAGCTGACGGCGCGACGTACGATTGTGCGTGTGACCAGCAGACCCGATGAGGAGCACCATCTGCGCGACCTCGCGCGGCTGCGCCGCGTCCGCGACCGGATCGACCGGGAGTACGCGCAGCCGCTGGACGTCGAGGCGCTCGCCCGAGGCGCCCACATGTCGGCCGGGCACCTCAGCCGCCAGTTCAAGCTCGCCTACGGCGAATCGCCGTACAGCTACCTGATGACGCGGCGGATCGAGCGCGCGATGGCGCTGCTGCGCCGTGGCGACCTCAGCGTCACCGAGGTCTGTTTCGCGGTCGGCTGCGCGTCGCTGGGCACCTTCAGCACTCGCTTCACCGAACTGACCGGGATGCCGCCCAGTGCCTACCGGAGCCAGACGGCTCGCACGACGGCGGGGATGCCGCCATGCGTGGCGAAACAGGTGACCAGACCGATCAGGAATCGAGAAGCGCCGGTCACCGAAGCGCAGCTAGCGTGACGGGCATGGACATCACCATTCACGCGAGCTTCCTGCCGCACACCGACCCGGACGCATCCCTGGCCTTCTACCGCGACACCCTCGGCTTCGAGGTCCGCACGGACGTCGGGCAGGGCAAGATGCGCTGGATCACGGTTGGCCCGCCCGGCCAGCCCAGCACGTCCATCCTGCTGGCGCCGCCGGCCACCGACCCCGGCACCACCGACGACGAGCGCCGCACCATCACCGAGATGATGGCCAAGGGCACCTACGGCTGGATCCTCCTGGCCACCAAGGACCTCGACGGCACCTTCGAGCGGCTGCAGGCCGGCAACGCCGAGGTCGTCCAGGAGCCGACCGAGCAGCCGTACGGCATTCGCGACTGCGCCTTCCGCGATCCAGCGGGCAACCTGATCCGCATCCAGGAGCTGCGCTGAGCCACCCGGCGATCGCAGCCATGTGCATACCGGCGTACCGCGAAGCGCTGACCCGAGCTTTCTCATCCACGGCGTCCTCGGCGCCGTCGCCCGCCGGAGGGCCTGCGGGCCCTCCGGCCCGGCCGGCGTCACGTGCCGAAGGTGGCCCAGAGCAGGTAGAGGTTCAGGGCGATGATCACCACGGCGATGCCGCCTGCCACCACGGTCGTGAGGCGGCGGTTGACCAGAGCGCCCATGATGTCGGCCCGGCGGGTCAGCAGCACCAGCGGCACCAGCGCGAACGGGATGCCGAAGGACAGCACCACCTGCGAGATCACCAGGCAGTCCGTGGGCGGGAGCCCGAGGCCGAGTACCACGAGCGCGGGCAGCATGGTGAGCGCACGGCGCAGCCACAGCGGGATGCGGCGGC
>Ga0208725_1000048_pt1 | contig 24545 bp, 25 predicted proteins | sample MicForSoSWNH13_O_FD_188004 | JGI IMG/M metagenome (GOLD analysis project Ga0208725, IMG submission 188004) | Forest soil microbial communities from Harvard Forest Long Term Ecological Research site in Petersham, Massachusetts, USA - MetaG HF011... | ecosystem: Environmental > Terrestrial > Soil... | reverse complement strand
CAGCGCCGCACACTCGTCCTCGAGCACGCCGCCGATCACCTCGACGCGGTGCGGGAGCCTCCGGTCGCGCAGCACGTCCCACAGCGAGCCCGCGGCGCCCGCCCTGGGATCGGCGGCGCCGTAGACCAGCCGGTCCACACGGGCGGCGGTCATGGCCCCCGCGCACATCGTGCACGGTTCCAGCGTGACGACCAGCGTGCATCCGTCCAGCCGCCAGTTGCCGCGCGCGGCCGCCGCCTGCCGGATGGCCACGACCTCGGCGTGCGCCGTGGGGTCGCTGTCGGCCTCCTGGCGGTTGCGGCCCGCCCCGGCCACCGCCCCCTCAGGGTCCAGGACGACGGCACCGACCGGGACCTCCGTGTCGTCCCCGGCGGGAAGGCCAGCGGCCTGATCGAGCGCCAGGCGCATGGCCGGCTCGAACGACGAAAGGTAGCCGGTGGTCACAGGCCGAGCACGCCGTCGAGGGCGCGCTTCAGTGCCGTCTCGAACCCCAGCCTCCGGGCGATGCTCTCCAGCGCCTCGTCCGGGAAGATGTCCAGGTCGCCAGACAGGGCGCCGAGGTCCATCTCGTCGATGCCGAGGTCGGCGAAGATGGACAGATCCCCGGCCGGGAGCACCTGGTCGAGGTCCTCGTCCTCATCCGGGACCGGGATGTCCAGGTAGTCGAGGACCTGGCGGGCCAGTGGCCAGTCAACCGAGGCGGTGAGATCGGAAAGGAACACCGAGACCTGGCTGCCGACGACGCGGAGCGCGACGAAGAAGTCGTCCCCAACGGCGGCCAAGCCAATCGTGCCGCCAATACTCGGCTGCTGCCGGAGGGCATGGATGAGGCCTTCCAGGTTCTCCGTCAAAGCTGTAGGCAGAAGCTCCGCCTCCCAGGCGTCGTCCTCCCGGTAAACGACGACGGAGAAGTCGGCACTGGTTACATCGGTCATCGTCACCCCAACGGCGCGTTCTCCAGGAGGGAATGGTGTCAGATTCCGGCAGGCCACGCTGCATGATCGCTAGCTCGCGATGCCTGGCCGTGATCTATCCGGGCCTGCGGTGACAGGCGGATTTCACGCCAGCACTGATCGTAGCGAAGCCGGGAAGACCGCTGCGGACCGGCACGGAGCCGGACAGGCTGCTTGATGTGCGCTTGATCTGCGCTTGATCGGCGTGGGAAGGCGCGCCGGCGCAGCTGATCGACTAGGGTAGGCCTCCGGATCGTCATCATTGGTCGGTAGATTGCCCTGGGCTATGCTGGGAATAACGGCGGTAACGGCCGCCACACGCCGCCTTCAGCGAGAAGGCGCTAGGAGGTGATCAGATGCTTGGGAAGATCATAAGGTGGGCGCTCGTGATCTTCGTCATCTTCTATGTCGCCACCGAGCCGGCTGGAGCAGCAGATATTGTCCACCACGCCTATAACGGTGTGCACGATGCCGCCACCTCGCTAGCCACATTCGTGAACTCACTCTGACCAGATGAGGGTGACCAGCCGCGCAGCCAGCGGGCCTGCCGCGGTCAGTAAATACCTCCTACCCAACGAGCAGCAGGTCATACACACGCGCCGGCATCCGGCCATCCTGATCGTCCCGAGCATCCTGACGCTGGCCGGCCTGCTGGTGGCAGCCCTGCTCAGCGCCACCGTGCTCCGCGGCTACGGGGATTACGTCACCGTCATCTGGGTCGGCTGGCTGGTGCTGTTCGGGTGGATGATCTGGAAAGTCGTCAACTGGGCCGTCGACTACTTCGTGGTCACGTCGCACCGGATCCTGCTGACCTCCGGCGTGTTCACCCGGAAGGTCGCGATGATGCCGCTGACCAAGGTCACCGATATGAGCTTCCAGCGCACGTTTTCCGGCCGCATGCTCGGCTATGGCGAGTTCATCGTCGAATCCGCCGGCCGGGACCAGGCGCTGCGAACAATTGACCATATTCCCTATCCGGAGCAGCTTTATCTAGAGGTATGCGGGATGCTCTTCGGGGCCGAAGATCAGGCAAGTAGCTCGGGTTCCGACTCGGGCGACGATTAGGTCCTCCTTCCCCGGGTTCCCGCCCGGGATTCGTCAGCCGTCTGTCACACGGTGACCAGCAGAATGCCCCCGGCGGCCAGGGCCAGGCCGGCCCAGCGGGCCGCGCTCATCTGCTCGCCGAGCACGAACCGGGCCAGCAGCACCGTCACCCCCGGGTACAGCGAGGTCAGCACCACCGCGAGGCCAAACAGCCCGGCCCGGGTGGCCAGCACATAGCAGACGTTCGCGCTGGCGTCGAAAACCCCGGCGCCAATCGCGGCCGTGAACAGGCGGCCATCATGCCGCCGGCGCACCGGACCAGTCCGCGTCCAGGTCGCGGCCAGCAAGAAGATCAGCGTTCCGGCAAGGCGGGCCACCACTATCGGCCAGAGCGCGCCCGACTGGCCGCCGTTCCGGATGAACAAAAAGAAGGCCCCGAACGCGACGCCCGACGCGATACCGAAGCCGACACCGCGGACTGTGCGACGGCCCAGCACCGGCGACTGGTCGCTTGCCTTGTCGCCGCCGGAACTCACCAGGACGATCGCGACGACGCAGGTCAGCGCGCCGACACCGACCCGCAGGCCGGGGTGCTCGCCCTCGGCGAGCGCCGCGGCGACCGGAAGCACCGTGGATGCCAGCGCGGAGACCGGCGCGACGACGCTCATCGGGCCGGCCGCGAGGCCGGCATAGAAGAACATGAACCCCACGCCGCCCGCCGCGCCCGCGCAGGCCCCCCAGGCAATGCCCGCCGCCCGCGGCGGGCCCCCGGCCAGCAGTGCAGCAAGACCCACGACCGCGAATCCGGCCGTCCCGGAGACGAGGAGGACGGACAGCACGTGCGCGCGGCGCGTTGCCGCACCGCCAAGGAAGTCCGCGCTGCCGTAAAGTAGCGCCGCGGCCAGGGCAAAGACGGTCACCATCAGTAGACCCAGACTAGGCGTTCGGTCGGAATATTAGTATCCGTAGTTCACTATACCGACCGGCTCGGAGGCCAGGCAGGATGGATTCCCCCGATCTCACGAGCACGCTCGCCCGCATCCTGCAGTCGCTCCGGTCCGAGCGGGGCTGGTCGCTGGATCAGCTCGTCCTCAGGTCCGGGGTGAGCAAGGGCGTGCTCGTGGCGCTGGAGCAGGGCCGATCCAACCCGAACCTGGCCACCCTGGCCCGGATCGCTGACGCGTTCGGGGTCCCGGTCACCCACCTGCTCGACGTGTCGGACGAGCCCGTTGTCCGGATCACGGGCCAAGACGACGCCAGGATCCTCTGGCACGGCGAGGCGGGCGGGACCGGCACGATCATCGCGGCGACCGAGCCGCCCTGGGCGGTCGAGCTGTGGCGCTGGGCGGTGCAGCCCGGCGAACGGTTTGGCGGCGACCCCCACACGCCGGCCAGCAAGGAGCTGATCTGGGTCGAATCGGGCACGGTCACGCTGACCGTGTCGGGCCGCCGGTACCAGGTGGGACCCGGCAAGTGCGCCAGGTTCCCCGGCAGCCTGCCGCACGGCTATGCCAACGAGGGGACCGAGCCGGCGCTGATGACGATGATCTCCGTGGTGCCGCCCGCGCTCGCCTGACGCGACCCCGTGACCCCGCGGCCGAAAGCATCCCCCCTAGGGGGGTTGACCGCGGTCGGCGAAGATGTTTTGAGTTAGTCATGAGCGAGGACTGGGTTGCGGACGCGCGCGTGGGCGTGCCCATGATGCAGCAGATCGCCAAGCAGATAAGCCAGTGCAAGCACAAGCCCCGGGCGGTTCGCCAGATCATCGACCAGCAGTGGCTGGACGAGGAATCCAAGCAGCAGCTGCGCGAGACATTTCACGTGACAGACGCGGATCTGGCAGCGCACGAGCGCGAGGCAGCAAGCGAGACCCGCCGTCAGACCCGGGAACTCTACGGCATCCCGCTGCCGACCGGCCCGTGCGACTGTGAGGCCGAGCCGGTGGTGCAGTCGTCCGGGCGCATCGAATGCCAGAAGTGCGGCGCCGAGTGGTCGGCAGCGGAGATACGCAGGGTCATCGACGCGGCGTGGCTGGACGAGGACGTAAAGCAGCAGCTGCGCGACACGCTCCACGTGACCGACGCGGAGCTCGCCTTACTCGAGAAGGAGATGGCAGACGAGGCGCCCGGCCCGCGCACGCGGGCCAGCTGATCACCGCGCCCGCACGCCGGCCAGCTGATCACCGCGGCACTCGTCATCCCGGCTTCCCGGGCTCTTTTTGCGCCCGCAGCCGTTCCCGCAATGCCTGCCGCTGGACCTTGGCGCCGCTGAGGACCGTCGGCATGTCACCGACGAAAAACACCCGTACCGGACGTTCATGCTCCGGCAGCCGCGCGGTCTCCCGCACAATCTCCCCGGCGAGCCGCTCCGAGGGCTCGACACCCGGCTTGAGCTGGACACCGGCAACGACTTCTTCGCTGCCGGGTTCGCCGAACCCCACCACGCCGCACAGAAAGACCGACTCGTGGCCGAGGATCGCCTCTTCCACCAGGTGCGGGTGAACCGTGCCGTGCGCCGTGGTGATCCGGTCCGCGGCCCGGCCGAGGTAGTACAGGAACCCGTCCTCATCGAGGTAGCCGATGTCATAGGGACGGAACCAGTCGCCGGGGAAAAACGCCTGCGCGGTACGTTCCGGCATGGCCCAGTACTCGCCCAGCGACATCGCGCTGCGCGCGACGATCTCGCCCACCTGGCCAGCACCCAGCCTCTTCCCCTCTTCATCGACCACCGCCATTTCCAGGAACGGGGAACCGGGCCGGCCGACGCTCTTGATTCGCTCACGGCGCTCTTCGGCCTCATGGGGCAGCAGCCGGGTGGTGATCGCGCCCTGCTCGGTCGAACCGAATCCGTGTGCCCACACCGGGCCCAGCAGCCGGGTCGTCCGGTCCAGCAGGCCGGGGGTTGCGAAGAACACCACCATTCTGCGCAGCCGATGGGCGACTCCGCCCCGCGCCTCGACCGCGTCGAGCGCCGGTGCCAGCAGCGGGCCCGGTATGAACACGCCGGTCACCCGCTCGGCGTCGATGCTGTCGAGCAGCGCATCGGGACTGAAGAACTCGTCATCCAGCAGTACGTTCCGCGCCCCCCGCACGTAGTAGGGGTAGAAGGTCTGGAAGCCGCTGGCCCACTGGATGGGATGAAAGTGGAGGCTGACGTCATCGGGGCCGATCGGCGGGACACCGGGACCGAATGCGTCGAGATGGATCAGGTTGTGGTTGATGACCGCCTGCCAGCTCCGGTACGTCTTCACCCACGCCTTGGGCCGACCGGTCGTACCGGAGGTCAGCTGCAGGAAGCACGGGCGTCTTCGTCCACGTCAAGGCAGGGATCCTCGGCGCTGCCGCCGGACTCAAGCTGCGCGAACGGCGTCGCCCAGTCTGGACAGGCGGGCCCTATGCCGACAAAGTGGCGGACGGTCTCGAGCTCATCCTTGTGCCGCTCGACGTCCGCACTGAAGCGAGTGTCGAAGATGAGCGCCGATGCGCTCACGTGATTGAGCGCCCAGACGTGGCTGCGCATCGCGATGTGACTGTGCAGGATCGTCCTGACCAGGTTGTGCTTCTCACAGCCGAACCAGGTCTCCACGACCTCCGGCGTGTTGTAGGCCAGCACGCCAACCCGGTCCCCGCGAGCTACCCCCAGATCCGCCAGGGCCGACCCGACCCGGTTGGCCAGCTCGTTGAGCTCGGTGAACGACAGCTGCCGCGGGCCTGCCGTGAGCGCCACCCGGGAGCCGAAGTTCTGCGCGGCCGCCCGGACCAGAGCACCGGCTTCGACCTGCATGGCGGCCTCCCAAGCACAAACTAATCCAGATAAGGACGGGGAGCCGCAGCGCGATGCGACCACCTCAATCCTCAACTGCGGCGAGGTCTTTCTACCGCAGGGTAAGCGGCGTCCGTGGGTGTCAGACGGTCCAGAGTGCTTGTGTGGGTGACAGCCGGGCGGCTCGGATGGCGGGCAGGAGTCCGGCGAGAGCACCGATGAGGATGGCGGCAGCCAGGCCGCCGACCCACGCTTCGGGAGGTATGACGGTGGCCCAGCCTTTGGCGTGAGCGTAGATGGCGGTCGCGACGGCGCCGGCGATGTCCCCCACAGCGCCGCCGACCAGGGCGAGCAGGATGGCCTCGGCCAGGAACTGGGTGCGGATCTGGCCCTTGGTGGCGCCCAGCGCGCGGCGCAGCCCGATTTCCTGGCGGCGTTCCAGCACGGAGATGACCATGATGTTGGCCACGCCGATGGCGCCGACCAGCAGCGCGACCGCGCCGAGGCCGAGGAACAAGGTGTTGAATGCGCCGGCGGCGTCGGCCTGCGCGGTGAGGGTGTCCGAGGGCTGGGAGACGATGACCTCGTTCGGGTTCTGCGGGTTCGCCTGGGCGGCGAGCAGGTTGTCGACGGCGGTGGTGGCGGCCTGGGTGTTGACGGTGCGGACGTAGATTTCCGAGGGGTGCCCGTCGAGGCCGAGATAGTGCTCGGCGGCGGGGAAGCCGACAAGGACCGAAGTGTCGATCTCGGGGGCGAGGGTGGCCGGCTTAAGGATGCCCACCAGGTAAAACCACCTGCCGCCGACCCAGATCCGCTCGCCGGGCCAGATCCGGTCGATGCCCATCAGCTGGGCGGCTTCCGCGCCGAGCACGGCGACCGGTTCTCGGGCGGTGGCAGCGTTGAGATAGCGGCCCTGGGCGAGCGAAGTGCCGACCACGGCCGGCAGCCCCAGGCTGGAAGCGGTGACGGTCAGCCCGTCGCTGTCGATCGGGGGGATCAGCGGGCTGCGGTAGACGCTGGCGCCGCTGACCGTGCCGGTGTACTGGACGCCGATGACGCCGCGCAGTTCGCCGATCATGCCCGGGGCGGCATCGGGCAGCTCGGCGGCCTGGCCGGTGAGACTCGTCCCGTTGCTGACGGTCAGCAGGTTGGTGCCCAGCTTGGCGATCTCGGCAAGCAGCCCGGCCTGGGACGAGTTGGCCAGGCCCAGGACCGCCACGATCGCGGCCACTCCGATCGCGATACCCAGCGCCGACAGCGCGGCACGCAGCTTGCGGGTGCGCAGCCCCAGGCTGGCCAGGCCGGCCAGGTCGCCCGGGCGGAGCCGGACCGGGGCCGGGGCGGCCTGGGCGGCCGGCCGTGACGTGACGGTCATGAGATTCCTTCCCGCGCCGGGCAGCCCCCAGCCGAGGCCCGGGCGGTGTCGGTGACGATGCGGCCGTCGAGCATTGCGATGCGGCGCCGCATAGAGGCAGCGATCGCGTGGTCATGGGTGATCACGATGATCGTGGTGCCGGCCGCGTTGAGCTCTTCCAGCAGCGCCAGGATCGACGCGCCGGTGCCGGAGTCCAGGTTGCCGGTCGGCTCATCGGCCAGCACCACCGGCGGCCGGCCGACGATCGCCCGGGCGATCGCCACGCGCTGCCGCTCCCCGCCAGAAAGCTGGGTCGGCCGGGCGGCGGCCCGATGCCCCAGCCCGACCTGCTCCAGCGCTTCGGCGGCCAGGCGCCGCCGCCCGGCGCGCGGAACGCCCGCGTACAGCAGGCCGTCCGCCACATTCGCCAGCGCGCTAAGGTGCTCGGCCAGGAAGAATTGCTGAAACACGAACCCGATCCGCCGCGCCCGCAGCGCCGACACCTCCCGGTCGCTCATCTGGGCCACGTCCAGGCCGGTGATCCGTACCGTCCCGCCGCTGGGCCGGTCCAAGGTGCCCATCAGGTGCAGCAGCGTGGACTTGCCCGACCCAGACGGTCCGACCACCGCGGCCAGCTCACCGGCCGCCACTGCCACGCTCACGTCATCCAGTGCCCGAACCGGCGGCGACCCCGGGTACTCCTTTGACACCCGGTCCAGCTCAAGCACCGGGACCGACGGCGCAATCCGGGCTGCTGTCGTCCCGGCGGCCTCGGCAGCGGCGCTCATGTGGCCGGCACTACGACGCGCTCACCGGGCGTCAGCGCCCCGGTCACCTGCACCACGCCGGAGTTGTCGTCGAAGATCCCGACCGTCACCGGCACCAGCCGCCGAGTGTCACCAGCACCGGCAACCTCGACCGAATACCTGCCCGAGGACTGGGCCAGCAGCGCCCCCACCGGCACCGCGAGCACCGGGCCGGGGCTGCTGGCGGTGGTGATGTACACCGTCACCGGCGCCTGATCCAAGGTCCCGGCCGCCGACGTACGCGTCAGCTTGACCGTCACCTGGATCGTCGCGTTACTGGCCGGCCCGGAGGCCACGGTGCCGACCGAGGAGACCGTCCCGGGCGTGCTGATACCGTCCGGCAGCGTGATCGTGACCGCATTCCCCACCGCCACGCCCGTCTCCTGGGCGGTGCTCAGCGGGATCGTCACCACGTGCCGGTCCGACGTCGCCGCCAGCACCGGTCCCGCCCCGGGGCCACCCAGGCTGCCCAGCACGTTGGTTATCCGGATTGCCTCCGGCTCGAACACCACCGACCCCAGCGGCAGCGACCCCGGCGGGCTGGAAACCCCCAGCGCCGACTCCAGCTGATGCACCCCGTAGGCGGTCTCCCACGAGAAGTAATCCCAGCCCAGCGCGCTGATATCCGAGCTATCGGCGTAGCCGAGCGCCACCAGGTCATGATTCAGCTGGGTCACATCCGGCCCAGTCAGCCCCTCATCCAGCATCCGCCAGGCCGGCACCGCCCCGTACAGCAGCACCACCGGGCTGCCGTTGTCCACCCGGTACAGCGCCTGCCCCTGAGCGATCACCTGCCCCGCCGATGGCAGCCAGGTCAGCGCACCGCCGCCCCGCCCGGTCACCGTGTACGACTCCGCGTACCCCAAGGTCGCGGTCACCGGTGTGGTCGACGACAGATCCTCCCGGACCACCGGCTGCGTCGCCGGCGGCGCACCCTGCCCGGTCCCGGACGCGCCATGCGACCCGAACACCCCGGCCCGCCATGCGATCCCCGCCCCGGCCGCGAGCACCACGAGCCCCGCCACTACCGCGAGCACCCGGGAAACGCTGCCGCTCATGACGATGACCGTGACTGGCCCGATGAGACCGACACCTTGTCCCCGGACGGCAGCACATGCTGACACGCAGTCGCAGCGGCCAGGTACTGCGGCGAGTTGACGTTGGGGGAACCACCGGAACCAGACTTGCCCTGCCCAGGCGAGGGGAAGTTCGGCACGCCATGGCCGCGCATGCACTGGGCGTACTTCACCAGCAGCGGGAGCATTTTGGCCTGCTGTTGCTGCGCTTGCTGCTCTGCCTGCTCCAGCTGTGAGATAGACGGGCCGCCCGGCACCAGATGCCGGCAATCGCCATAAGCCGCCTGTGCCTGGCTGCTGTTGATGTCAACCGACGACCCTCCGGCGCCGGTAAGCACCCCGTTTGCTGCCAGGGAGTAGCCCCTAGATGCATCGGGGTCCGGGAAGTTCGGCACGCCGTGGCTGCGCATGCACTGCACGAGCGCAAGCACCTGCACGTAGGTCGGCGCGCTCGGGGAGGGCGGGGCACTGCTGCCGCACGCCGTGGCCGCCGCGGCGACGGCCGCGACGGCGGCCAGGGCAGCCGCGCGCCGCAGGCCTCGCTTGCCGTTCACCGCGGTCTCCTCAAAAAGCCAAGGTCGGTCATCGTGTCTTCCTCCTGCTCTCTCGCCTATGGCCCGTTGTACAAAATCGGAGGTAACGCGACGGTGACCGAAAATGTCACCTGGCTGTCACCGGCGACCTGCCATCGTGGGAAGGGCGCGGCCGGCTGACGTACCGCGGGGCACAGGAAGCAGCGGGCAGGCGATGCGAGTTCTGGTAACCGAGGACGACGAGGTTCTGGCCACGGCGGTGGCGGCCGGGCTACGCCGCGAGGGGATGGCCGTCGACGTAGCCCTCGACGGCGAGGCGGCCCTGGAGCGCCTGGCGGTCAACCGCTATGACGTGGTCGTGCTGGACCGGGACCTGCCCGGCGTGCCCGGCGACGACGTCTGCCGGGCCCTGGCCGCCGATAGATCCGAGACCCGGGTGCTGATGCTCACCGCGGCAATGTCGGTCAGAGAACGGGTCGAAGGCCTCGATCTGGGCGCCGATGACTACTTGCCCAAGCCCTTTGACTTCGCCGAGCTGACCGCCCGCATCCGGGCCCTGGGCCGGCGCGCCGCCGCGCCGCTGCCCGCCACCCTCACTCACGGTGACCTGAGCCTGGACCCGGCCCGCCGCGTCGCGATCCGCGCCGGACGGCGCTTGCCGCTCACGACCAAGGAACTCGCCCTGCTGGAATGCCTGCTCGCCGCCGACGGGCGGCCGGTCCCGACCGAGGAACTGCTGGAACGGGTGTGGGATGAAGCGGCCGACCCGTTCACCAGCACCGTGAAGACCACCATGCGCCGACTCCGGGCCAAGCTCGGCGACCCGCCGGTGATCCAGACCGTGCGGGACAGCGGCTATCGCATCGGAGGACCCTAATGCCCACCCCCCGCGCCGGCCGACCGGCCTGGCTGCGGCTGCCCCGCCGCACCGCCCGGCTGCGCCTGACCGCCTTGTACGGCGCGGCGTTCCTGCTCTGCGGCGCAGGCAGCGCGGCCGTGCTCGCCATTACCTTCCTGCTCTACTGGCTCACGGCGCACCGAACGCAGCTAGGCCTGCCGCAGGAAAGCTCCGGTTCGATCCTCAGAACCCCCATCGCCGACGTCCAGCGGGCGGGTCGCTACGACTTGTTCAAAATCCCCGCCGCCGACGTCCGGCAGGCGGGTCCCTACGACGTATTCAAGATCCCCAGCCAGCTCGGCACAGACCCGACCTCCGCCGCCGCGCACCCAGGCCTCGCGCAGGCCAAGGTGACGATCGCGGGCCTCGGGCAGCTCACCTTGGACAAACAGCAGCTGCTGCTCGCGTCGGTCATATCCCTGGTGGTCATCGTGCTGGCTGCCGCCGCGATCGGCTGGCTGCTCGCCGGTCGGGTGCTGCGCCCGCTGCGCACGATCACCGGCGCCGCCCGGCGGATCTCGGCCAGCCGCCTGAACGAGCGGCTGGCCCTGCGCGGACCCAATGACGAGCTCAAAGAGCTCGCCGACACGCTCGACGAGCTGTTCGCCCGGCTGGAGGCCTCCTTCGGCGCCCAGCGGCGGTTCGCCGCCAACGCCTCACACGAGCTGCGCACCCCCTTGACCCGCGAACGCACCCTGCTGCAGGTCACCCGCGCCAACCCGGCCGCCACGACGGCCACCTGGCAGGCCGTCAGCCAAGAGCTGCTCGCTTCCAACGTCGAGCAAGAACAGCTCCTCGAGGCGCTGCTCACCCTGGCCAGCACCGAGGCCGGCACCAGCGAATGCGAGCCCGCCGACCTGGCGGCCATCACCAGCGCGACCCTGGCCGCCGCCCGCCCGGGAATCAGCCGCCTGGGCCTGAACGTCCACGCCGACATCCAGCCCGCCGCCCTCGAGGGTGACCCGGTCCTGATCCAGCAGCTGGTAACCAACCTGATCGACAACGCCGTCCGGCACAACGTCCGCGGCGGGGACATCCAGGTCGCCACCGGGACCAACAGCGGCCACGCTGTCCTGTCGGTGACGAACTCCGGGCAGGTCATCCCGGCCGCCGAGGTCGACCGCCTGTTCCAGCCCTTCCAGCGGCTCGGCCCGCGCCCCGTCCGCCGCGACGGCGGCCACGGCCTTGGCCTGTCCATCGCCAGGGCCATCGCAACCGCCCACGCCGCCACCATTACCGCGCAGCCCCGCCCCGGCGGCGGCCTGGCCATCGAGGTCACCTTCCGCCCGTAAGCCCGTCCCGGCCGCACGACGAAAAAAGGCTCCGGCGAGCGCTGCGGCTGACCTGCTGTCGGGACCGGGCGGCCTGGCGTCCTACCTGCGGACCCGGCTGGCGCCGGGCACGGTCGCGTCGGTCAGCCTGCCGCTGGACGTCGGCGCGGTCACCGACACCATCCCGGTGCATCTGCGGCGGGCGGTGGCGGTGCGGGACCGCGGGTGTCGGTTCCCTGGGTGTGACCAGCCGGTGGCAGCGTGCCAGCCGTATCACATCCTCCCCCGCGCCCAGGGCGGCGCGACCAGCCTGACCAATCTGATGCTGTTGTGTACCTTCCACCATTTGGTGGCCGTGCACCGGTGGGGCTGGGGCATCGTCTTGCACCCCGATGGCACGGTGACCGCCACCAGTCCCGACGGGGACAAGACCCTGCACAGCCACGGGCCACCACCCGCCGCAGCCGCCTGACGCGGCGCGGATGACAGCTCGCCCACGCAATCGCCTTGCTCAGCAGCTACGGCGATCTCGCCATCTGGAGTTCCTTCGGCTCGCGGATGGGGCTGGTGATCAGGTCAGTGTCTGCCCGCCATCGATGCCCAGGGTGGCACCGGTCAGGAACGTGCTGGTCAGCGCGAACAGCACGGCTTCGGCAACGTCATCGAGGGTGCCAATACGCCGGGCGGGATTCCTAGCCGCTGTGTCCGTGAAGTACTCGGCCTTCGCCTGCTCGCCCAGTCCGTCCCAGGCACCGGTGTCGATCACGCCGGGTGACACGGCGTTGACCCGAATCGGGGCGAGTTCCAGCGCGAGCGACCTGATCACCGTGTCGACGGCGCCGTTCGTCGCGGCCACGGCCAGGGTCCCGATCTCCGGCTTGACCGCGGTGGCGCCCGAGAAGAAAACGAACGACCCGTCCTGGGGCATCCGCGAGGCCAGGTGCTTGGCCAGCATGATCGGCCCGATGACCTTGGTGTCAAAGGCCAGCCGCACGGCTTCGCGGTCCAGGTCGGCGACGCGCCCGCGCGCCCGCGCCGACGCGGTCGAAACCACGTGGTCCACGGTGCCGAGCCGCAGTCCGAGCGCGTCGACGGAGGCCTCGTCGGTGAGGTCGACGTACTCGTCGGTGATGCGCAGGCCGTCGTAAGCCGATTCCAGTGCGGCCTGGTTGCGTCCCGCGGCGACGACGGAGGCGCCGGCGCGCTGACCAGGACGAGCTTGCGATCCAGGCCTTCCTCGAGCTGGTCCGCAAGTCGCGGCCGGGGCACGAAGCCCGGCCGCGTGCCCGGCACGTGGAGCTTGGTGGCCAGCAGCACGTCCTGCTCGGAGTCGGCAGCCTCGCCCGGGACCGGTGCCGCTTGCTCAGCCATATCGGATGACCCGCCGGGCGAGCAGAAGGCTCACCCGGGTCATTGTAGATCCCACCTGCTGTTCCACTTTCGGGTGACGCCCGAGTGCATCACCCGCTCGTAATGTCGGACGCAGGACCAGCCGTCAGCAGCAACCGGCGTTCCAGACCACAACGATGCTGGGAGGACCCGATGACAGATTCGCTCGCCAGGCTGCGGGCAGACGTCAGCCGTGACGACGTGCTGCGCGCGATAGCGGAGTACGACCAGCTGGGGCCGGACCAGTTCTACTCGAAGCACGGTTTCGGCCCCACCACGACGTACGACCTGGTCTGGGAGGATCGCCGTTACCCTCCCAAGGCGATCTTGGGCACGGCCTACGAGCTCGCCACGGGCCAGCGCCTCGGCTCAGGCGACTTCGAGGGCGGGAAGTCCGGCGCCGTAGCGGTCCTCGGAAAGCTGGGGTTCGCCGTCGAGCACAAGCCATAGCGGGCTGCGCTGGCTTGGTCCGGTGCCACCGCCTCACAGACGACCGTCCTCAACAGCGAAAGGTTCACCATGCCCGAGCGACCGATCATCGTCTTCGATGTCAATGAGACCCTGCTCGACCTGGATTCGATCAACCCCATCTTCGAGCGGATCTTCAGCGACCCAGCCGCCATGCGGCTGTGGTTCGCCGACCTGATCCTGTACTCCGAGGCGCTTACGCTCGCCGGCGTCTACGTCCCGTTCACCGACATTGGCGCCGCCGTGCTGCAGATGCTCGCCACCACCCGCGGCATCACGATCAGCGCGGACGACGCCGCCGAGCTCACCAACCGATTCGCCACCATGCCGCCGCATCCCGAGGTCCCCGCGGCGCTGCGACGGCTCCGCGACCACGGCTTCCGGCTGTTCACCCTCACCGACAACACCCTGGGGATCGCTGGCCGGCAGCTGGAGCACGGCGGCATCATCGAGCTGTTCGAGCGCCGTTTCAGCGTCGATGAGACCGTGAAGCGCCACAAGCCAGCCCCGGAGGCCTACCACTCGGTGGCCACCGCGCTCGGGCTCGAGCCCGGCGACATGTGCATGGTCGCATCACACGTCTGGGACACCCTCGGTGCCGGCGCGGCCGGCCTGCAGACCGGGCTCATCCTGCGCGAAGGCAACGCCGCGCTGCCGGTAGGCCCGCAGCCCGACTACATCGGCAAGGACCTCGACGCGATCGCCGACCAGCTCATCGAACGGTATCCGGCAATGACGGACGCCAGCCAGCCCGCGCATTGACCTGGGACTACTGCCAGAAGCTGGGCCCGGAATCGGCCGGCCGGCCGCCTGAGGCAAGGGGAGCCACAGAGGCGCTACCCGGCGGCAGAGTCCCGGCAGCGTACGTCTGATGGCGTGCTGAGACCCAGCGTTCGGTACATGCCCGGGGGTCTGTGCAGTACCACCGGATGTCGTCGCACGCACGGCCCCCATCGGACAACATCTGGCTGCTGTGCTGATGCATGCCGCACATCCAGCACCGGACGACGTCGCCCGCAGCGAATGACTCGCGTGTCTCGTCAACCATGCCTGCCTCACCCCCGGAGTGACCTCCGCTTCCTGGAAGCCTAACCCGCGATAGCCCCGCCGTCCGTTGACCGCCCGAGCGCGGCTCGTTAGCGTTCGCTAGAACGTGTTTCAATTCGCTGGCGGGCAGCCCGCGGGCCATGCGGGCGGATGTCCGGCGAGGAGGCCGCCATGACCGCACCGCCGACGCAGCAGCCGCACGACGAGAGGCGCAAGCTGACGGTCAGCGAGCGCAGCATGGACGTGCTGACCGCGGCGCTGCAAGACTGGCTGGACGCCCGGTCGGCCGGCCAGCCGCGGCCCACGGTGAGCGAGGTCCGCGTGCCGGACAACGGCGGGCTGTCCAGCACGTCGGTGCTGTTCGAGGCCTGCTGGCCGGACGAGGACGGGCCCGGGCGGCGCGGCGCCTACGTCGCCCGGATGGCGCCCGAGGCAAGCGCGGTGCCGGTCTTCCCGCACTACGACCTGCCCGCCCAGTTCGAGGTGATCAGCCGCGTGGCCGCGCGGTGTGACGTACCGCTCCCGCCGCTCCGCTGGAACGAGCCGGATGGCGGGGCTCTCGGCACCCCGTTCTTTGTCATGGACCAGGTGGACGGCCGGATTCCGCTGGACAACCCGCCGTATGTGTTCACCGGCTGGCTACTGGAGGCCGCACCGGAGGAGCGCGCGGCGCTGCAGCGGGCCAGCATCGCGGTCCTGGCGAAGCTGCATGCGATCCCGGACGCCGGGGCGGAGTTCCCGATGCTGCGTCCGCCGGCCGGGCAGGACGCACTGCGGTACCACGTCGCCCAGCAGCGCGCTTACTACCGCTGGGCCCTGGCCGACGACGGCATCCGGGTGCCAATCATCGAGCGGAGCTTCGACTGGCTGGAGGATCACTGGCCGCATGACACCGGGCCCGACGTCCTGATCTGGGGCGACGCCAGGATCGGGAACATCATCTACCGCGGCTTCGAGCCCGCCGCCGTGCTCGACTGGGAGATGGCCGCGCTCGGCCCGCGCGAACTCGACGTGGGCTGGTTCCTGTTCCTGCACCGGTTCTTCCAGGACATCGCGGAGTTCTTCGAGATCGAGGGCCTGCCGGATTTCCTGCGCCGGTCCGATGTGGAGCGGTGCTATCAGGAGCTGAGCGGCAGCTCGTTACGCGACATGGACTTCTACCTCACCTATGCCGCGGTCCGGCACGCGATCGTGATGGGCCGGATCAGGCGGCGGATGATCCATTTCGGTGAGGACGAGGTGCCCGCCGACCCTGACGATTACGTGATGCACCGGCCCAGCCTGGAGAAGCTGCTCGCAGGCACCTACCGATGGGACTGATACCAGTGCCGATTCCGCTCGACGAGTATCCGGTGCACCAGACGCCGCTGCCGATGGACCGCGTGGCCAGCAGCGACCGCAACTTCTACGACCGGAGCTACTTCAACGCGCATGATCGCACCGGCGAGATCTTCCTGGTCACCGGCCTCGGGGTGTACCCGAACCTGGGTGTGATCGACGCGTACGCCGTCGCGCGGCTGGGCGACCGCCAGTGGAGTGTCCGGTTTTCCGACGCGCTGGGCGAGCGCAGCCTCGAGCAGAAGGTCGGCGGCTACCAGATCGAGGTCGTCGAGCCGCTGCGGCGGCTGAATCTCAGCTGCGTGGCACCGGACGGCGGCATCGAGTTCGACCTGGCCTGGACGGCCGCGTTCCCTGCGGTACAGGAGGAGCCGCACCTGCTGCTGTCCGGCAGCAGGCCGATCCTGGACGCGTCCCGCTTCTCCCAGGTCGGGAGCTGGAACGGACGGCTGCGGGTCGGTCAGCGCGACTTCACCGTCACCGGCGACCGGTGGACCGGCATCAGGGACAGGTCCTGGGGGATCCGGCCGGTCGGTGAGCCGGAGCCCCCGGGCCGGGCGGCGGCCGAGCCGCTCGAGGGATTCTGGTGGCTGTACCTGCCGCTGCGGTTCGAGTCCAGCTCGGTCATCGTGATCCTGCAGGAGAACCCGGACGGCCACCGGACGCTGAACGATGCCAGGCGGGTCTGGCCCGACGGCCGGGTGGACCAGCTCGGCTGGCCCCGGGTGGACATCGGCTACCGGGCAGGCACCCGGCACCCGGAGTCGGCCCGGATCCACCTCACCGATGGCGCCGGTCACCCGCATACCGTCGAGGTGGAGACGCTGACCTCGGTGCCGCTGCATGTGGGCGCGGGCTACAACGGTGACCCGGACTGGTCGCACGGCCGGTGGATGGGCCGGAAGTGGAGCAGCTCATCCGTGTACGACCTGACCGACCCTGAGGTAGCCGCCCGGATACCGTTCGGCGTGGTGGACCACCTCGCCAGGGCCCGGCTGGACGGCGAGGAGGGCTGGGGAATGTTCGAGCACGCCACCATGGGCCGGCATGACCCGAGCGGGTTCGCGGACTGGTCCTCGGTCAGCCGCTGACCGGGACCGGGGTGCCCGTAAACCCCCCGCGGTATCACAGGGCCTATCACTGGGTGGTTTCTAGGCTCCCCGGGCATGAGCCCCGAAATCCAGACAATTTCGTCAGATCCAGGAAGTATCTGCGTCCGCTCCTGCCTCGCTGCCGCGGCAGGAGTTCGGGCCGGTGCCGACGGTCCGGCTGCCGCGGAGATCGCCTGGCTGCAGGCACTGCACGCCGTTGAGCTATGCCAGCAGGTCGCCAAGCTGGCGGCCGATCGCGGCTGCTCGGCCGGATGGCCGGCCAGCACGCTACCGGCCGCTGGCTAGCGGATGACGAGCACGCTGCCGTCGGCGTTGAGGACGGTCATCACCGATCCCCGTCCGCCTCCGCGCGCTTGATCGCTCAGCACGGACGATCAGTGGGAAGCGGGTAGGGCGGCGTATGGTCGCGATTGTGGATCCGCGACGGCAGGTGCCGAGAACCGACGTGGTGCTCGCCGACCCGCGCCTCGTCGCGGCGCGGGAACTGCTGGGCGGCGCGCTGGTCAAGGCGGCGGTAACCCGGGCGCAGGCGTCCGGGCAGCACAGCGAGAACGGAGGACCATGAGCACCCTGGACGACTGGACGGACGCCGTGTGCGCCGAGCTGGGCCTTGACCCTGAAGACGCCACCCAGAAGACCGTGCTCAACCTGGCCCGGGCGGCGGCCCACAAGGTGGACCGGCCGGCCGCGCCACTGACCTCGTTTTTTCTGGGCGTCGCGGTCGGCCAGGGCCAGCCGCTGGCGGAAACGGCAGCCAGGCTGCAGCGGCTGGCCCAGGGGTGGCAGGCGGACACGGGCCGAGGACCGGGCGACGAGCCAGAAGCCTGACAACCAGGCCGAAGCCTGACCTGCGGACCGCCGTCACGGCGCGCCGGGTATTTTGGCCCAGTGCCCCCCAGGGCACGGATGCGGCAAGTCGCCAGGAGCGGCGCAGACCCGGTGAAACCGCCGAAACAACGTCGCGTTCGTCCGGCGGCGGGCCAGGGAGTCCGGAAACGTCGCTAAGGTTGTCTTATTGTGGACAGTTGCGCCGCCGCCGCGATGAGCCGTGGAGGATGACCATGCCGAGTTCCGCCCGGCCCGCGCCCGGCGTGCTTGAGCCGTTGCAGTTGCGGAGCACGCCGGCCCTGATCGCTGACCAGCTCCGTTCCCAGATCCTCGAGGGCAGGTTCCCGCCGCACACGCAGCTGGCCGAAGTCGAGCTGGCCAGGCAGCTGCAGGTGAGCCGCGGCCCGATACGCGAGGCTATGCAGCGGCTGATTCAGGAAGGCCTGCTGCACGCGGAGCGGAACCGCGGGGTGTTCGTGGTCGAGCTCGGGCTTGATGACGCGCGCGACGTCTACCTGGCCCGGGGCGTCATCGAGCGGGCCGCAGCGGCAATCGTCGTGAAGCAGCAACCCGAGGCCGCACTGGACGAGCTGCAGGAAATCGTCGACCGGCTGGGGTCGTCGGTGGGCGGCGTGTGGACCGAGGTCATCAGGCACGACCTCGCCTTCCACCAGACGCTGGTGGAGGCAGCGGGCAGCGAGCGGCTGAACCGGATGTTCCGCACCCTCATCGCCGAGACGCGGCTCTGCCTGATCCGGCTTGAGCCCTTCTACCAGGACGCGAACGAAGTGGTCGACGAGCACCAGGCGATCACCGAAGCCTTGCGGCGCGGCGACCGGCGGCGTGCCGACAGCCTGCTGAAAACGCACATGCAGGCGTCGGCCGCGCGACTGTCGGCGCCCAAACCTGCGCCGGAGGGCGAAGGCGTCTAGTCCGGGCAGCCTCCGTGCCTGCCGTCCGGGCGGCGATGCCACACCAGGTTGTTGACATTCCTACAACGATCCGAATACGTTTCCGTTTACAACAAACCGGGTCACAGTGGGAGCGGCATCGTGTCTGTCGGCGGGCGTGAGATTCGGGCCGTACGTGCCCGCGAGATCATCGACTGCCGTGGCCTGCCCACCGTCCAGGTCGACGTCGTCCTTGCAGACGGGTCGACCGGGCGCGCCGACGTGCCGGCGGGCCGGTCGACCGGCACGCACGAGGCGCGCGAGATCCGCGACGGCGGCTCCCGCTATGGCGGTCACGGCGTGCGTCGCGCGGTGGCCAATGTGATTGACACTATCGGGCCCGCTGTCCTCGGCCGGCCAGCCGATCGCCAGCGGGAGATTGACCGCCTGCTCGTCGAGCTCGACGGGACCGGCGACCGGTCAGGGCTTGGTGCCAACGCGCTGCTCGGCGTGTCGCTGGCGGCTGCCCGGGCCTCGGCCGCGTCGGCTGGCCTGCCGCTGTATGCGTACCTGTCCGCCGACGCGCACGTGCTTCCGGTTCCTCTGGTCAACCTCATCAACGGCGGCCTGCACGCGGCCGGACAGCTGGAATTCCAGGAGTTCATCGTCATTCCCACCGGCGCGGCCACCTTTGGCGAGGCGCTGGCGGAAAGTTCCGAGGTGAACCTGGCGCTCGGCGACGTGCTGCAGGACCGCTACGGCCGCGGAGCGCTGGCGCTGGGCGACGAGGGCGGCTATGTGCCGCCGGTTTCCGACCCGCGGGAAGCGCTTGAGCTGCTCCATCTCGGCGTGGACCGGGCCGGCTACGCGGGGCGGTTCCAGTACGGCCTGGACTGCGCTGCCACGCATTTCTACGACCCGGCGGACGGCGCTTACCGCGTCGCCGGCAAGCGGCTCGGCCGGGGCGATCTGCTGGCCCTGTACCTGGATCTGGTCCGGGACTTTGGCGTGGTCACGATCGAGGACCCGTTCGCCGAGGACGACTTCGAGGGATTCGCCCTCCTCACGGCCGAGGCAGGTATCCAGATCATCGGGGACGACCTGTTCGTGACCAGCACGGAGCGGCTGCAGCGCGGCATCGAGCAGGGCGCGGCCAACGCCCTGCTCTGGAAGGTCAACCAGATCGGCACTCTGTCGGAGGCGCTTGACGCGGCCGCGATGGCAATCCGCAACGGTTACGGCGTATGCGTATCGGAAAGGTCGGGTGAGACCGAGGATCCGGTCATCGCCGATCTGGCCGTGGCGCTGAACTGCGGCCAGATCAAGACCGGAGCACCGGTGCGGGGCGAACGTACGTCAAAATACAACCGGCTGCTGCAGATCGAAGAGGAACTCGGCGCCACGGCGACCTATCCGGGCCGCCACTTTCCCCGGCCAGCCTGAGCGGCCGCGGGTGACCGGCGGCGAGGCGGGAACCGGGCAGCTGGACCCTGCGCCGGAGGAGCCAGGGGACACGATCATCGGCAATACCCGGGAGCTGCTCGGCCATGGTCTGACCGAGCTGCGGCGGGTCGTGCTCGACGTGGTAACCGCCGGCCTACGCGCCGCCGATCCGGGACTGGCCGTCGACCGCCTGGTCGAGTTCGATGGCGGGCTGCTGCGGGCCGGGGGACGGGACTTCGACCTGGACCAGGTTCGTTCGGTCGTGTTGCTCGGCGCGGGTAAGGCCTCCCTGGCGATCGCCACGGCGCTTGAGCGCAAGCTTGGCGACCGGATCGATGGCGGCCTGATCGTCACCCACCAGCCGGTCAAGCATGAGCTCCGCCGGGTGGAGGTCGTCACGGCCGATCATCCCGTCCCTTCCGTGGCCAGCCTCGAGGCGGCCCGCAGGCTAGCCACGCTCGCGGAGCGCCTCGGGCCCGGCGACCTGCTGATCACCGCGTTCACCGGAGGCTCGTCGGCGCTGGCCTGCCTGCCGCCGGACGGGGTACCGTTCGCCGCCAAGCAGCGCCTGCATGCGCTGCTGCTGGAGTCCGGGGCATCGGTGGCCGAGATCAACTCGGTCCGCAAGCACGTATCGGCGATCAAGGGCGGCCGCCTGGCCGCGCGGGCCGCCGGGGCAGTGATCCTCAACCTGACCGTGTCCGACGTCGTCGGGGACGCGGTCGACCTGCTCTGCGATCTGACCGTCCAAGACACCAGCAGCACCTCGGCGGCCATCGCCACGTTGCGGCGGTACGGGCTATGGTCGGAGGTCTCGCCCGAGATCAGGAGCCACCTGGACAGCGAGCAATCCGAGTCACCCGCGCTGGCCGGCCGGGACATCACTACCGTGGTGCTGATAGCCGGAGCGGGGGTAGTCAGCCGGATGGAGGACTGCGTGCGAGCGCTCGGCTGGCGGCCCGTTGTTCTCGGCAGCCAGATCGAGGGGGAGGCGGCGGGCCTGGGCGGCTTCCTCGGCACGCTGGCCGCGGAGTCCTCGGCGCGCGGCAGGCCGTTCACCCCGGGCACGGTGCTGCTCGCGGCGGGCGGCGAGGCCACGGTCACGGTCCGGCGGCAGGCCGGCGCGGCTATCGGCCACGGCGGCCCGAACCAGGAGATGGCGCTGGCGTTCGCACGGGCAGCCGCGCGTTCGGCTGCCACGGTGGCCGGCGCGTTCGTGGACAGCGACGGCTCGGACGGCGGCACCGACGCCGCAGGCGGGTGCGTGGACAGCACAACCGCACCGCGCGCCGAGCAGCTCGCGGTATGCCTGGATGACGCCATCGCCGAGCACGACTCGGGCTCCGCGCTAAGCCAGCTGGGCGACCAGATCAGGACCGGGCCGACCGGGACGAACATCTCCGACGTGTGGGCGATCGCGATCGCTGCGGGAGACACGCCGTGACCGCGGGGGACGGCCGGGCGGGGCGGTCCAGCGACGACTGGCTGCTGGGCATCGACATCGGCACCGGCAGCGTAAAAGCGCTCGCTGTCACCCTGGATGGCCGGCCGCTCGCCACCGCCTGCGTTGAGCACCCGATGCGGCACGAGAAGCCCGGCTGGGCAGAGAACGACCCGGACGACTGGCTGCGCGGAGTGGTTGGCGCGGTCCGGCAGCTCGTGGCCGCTGACGGCGTCGACCCCGGGGCCGTGGCGGGCATGTGCGTGGTGTCCCAGCGTGACCCCTGGGTGCTGCTCGACGAGGCCATGCGGCCGCTCCGCGCGTCGATCGCCTGGACGGACCAGCGCAGCGAGCCAGACCTGGCCGAGTTTGTCGGCCGGATGGGGCGGCCATGGCTGATCGATCACACCGGAGTGCTGCCGATCGCAGGGCTCGGCCTGCCCACCCTGCTCTGGATCCAGCGGCACGACCCGGAGGCGTGGTCGAGTACCCGGCGGCTGCTGTCGCCCAAGGACTACGTGCTCTTCCGGCTGACCGGCCTGGTCGGGACGGACGTCAGCACGCCCGCCCGGAGCGTGATGAACGACCTGCGCACCGACGGCTGGAGCGCGGAGATCTGCTCAGCGGCCGGCATCGCCCTGGACCTGCTGCCCGAGGTCACCTGGCAGCCATGGCAGCGCGTCGCGGAGCTGGACACCGACGCCGCACGCCTGCTCGGCCTGCCGCCTGGCGTGCCGGTGGCGGCCGGCGGAGGAGACGACCCCAGCGCGACCCTCGGCGCAGGCGCCGTCGACATCGATGACCTCTGCGCCGGAACCGGGACGAGCAGCGACTGGCGGCTGGTCGTTGGCGTGGGCGAGCCGGACACCGCGCTCGCGCGCGGCGACATGGCCCGGCACGTCGTGGCCGACCGGTACCTGTTCGAGGTCTGCATCGAGAGCACGGGCTCGTCCCTGCACTGGTTCCGGGACGCGTTCGGCGGCGGCGCGAGCTACGCCGAGCTGGTCGAGGAAGCCCGCAGCGTGCCACCAGGCGCCGACGGCCTGGTATTCCTGCCGTTCGTCGACGGCGCCAAGCGGGCTCCGTGGTATCTCGACGGCGCGGCCGGCGGATTCTTCGGTATCGCCTCCGGCCATACCCGCGCCCACCTGGCCCGGGCCCTGCTCGAGGGCGTGGCGTTCGAGTACCCGCCCACACTCGAGCTGATCTCGCCCGGGCGCGACCCGGACCGCCCGATCACCCTCGTCGACGGCGAGGCCCACGCGGACGTGTGGAACCAGATCAAAGCAGACGTGACCGGGGTGCCGATCCGGACCACGACGATCCGCGAGTCCGCGGCGCTCGGGGCCGCGATCCTGGCCGGCCAGACCGTCGGCGCCTTCGCCGACGCCGCCGCCGGGGCGCGGCGCCTGGTCAGGTTCGACCGCGTCTACGAGCCCGACCCGGGACGGCATGCCCGGTACGGCGAGCTGCGCGGGCAGTACCAGGGCGTGCTCGACGCGATCCGGCCCCTGTTCCGCGCCGCGGACCCCTACCCAGCACCGACCGCAGCACCCAGCGCACCGGAGGAGACCCCCCATGACCCGATCACTTGACCCCCGTGTCGACGCTTTTCTGGCCGCCGGGACCACCCAGCTGCTCATCGGCGGCGACTGGGTCGACGCCGCGGATGGTGCCACCTTCGAGACGCTGAACCCCTCGACCGGCCAGCCGCTGATGCGCTGCGCCTCGGCCGGCCGCGAGGACGTCAACCGGGCCGTTGCCGCCGCGACCGCTGCGGCCGAGGGTGACTGGAAGAAGATCACCCCCTCCGAGCGCGGCCAGATCCTGTGGCGGGTCGCGGAGCTGCTGGAACGCGACGCGGACGCGCTGGCCGAGCTCGAAGTGCTGGACATGGGCAAGCCGCTGCGGCTGGCGCGCGACGACGACCTGCCGATGGCGATCGACCACTTCCGGTACTTCGCGGGCTGGGCGACCAAGCTGGAGGGCGAGACGATCCCGGTCTCGGCCGGTGCTTACTTCAACTACACCGTGCGCGAGCCGCTCGGCGTCGTCGGCCTGATCATCCCGTGGAACTATCCGCTGATGCTGGCCGCGTGGAAGCTCGCCCCGGCGCTGGCCTGCGGCAACACGTGCCTGCTCAAGCCCGCCGAGCAGACCCCGCTGACCAGCATCTGGCTCGGGCGGCTGCTGCTCGAGGCCGGGCTGCCGCCGGGCACGGTGAACATCCTGACCGGGTTCGGCGAGACCGCGGGCGCGGCCATCACCGAGCATCCCGGCGTCGCGGGCGTGGCGTTCACCGGATCGACGGCGGTCGGCCGCGAGATCGTGCGGGCCAGCGCGGGCAACCTGAAGCGCACCGCGCTCGAGCTCGGCGGCAAGTCCCCCAACGTGGTTTTCGCCGACGCCGACCTCGACGCCGCGGTGGCGGGCGCCGCGCACGCGATCTTCTACAACATGGGTCAGGACTGCGCGGCCGGCTCGAGGCTGTTCGTGCAGGATCCGGTGTACGACGAGATCGTGTCCGGGCTCTCGGCCAAGGCGTCGGCGCTGCGCCTGGGCCCGGGTCTCGACGAGGGAGTCGACCAGGGGCCACTGGTCTCGGCCGAGCAGCTTGACCGGGTGACCGGCTACCTGCGCGCGGGGCGCGAGGAAGGCGCGGTCGCCGTGGTGGGCGGCGGCCGGCCCGATGACCCGGGGCTCAGCCAGGGCTACTACGTCCAGCCCACGGTGTTCCGCGACGCGACCAACTCGATGACGATCGCGCGCGAGGAAATCTTCGGCCCGGTGGTCACGGTCATCCCGTTCCGGGACGCCGACGACGCCGTGCTGCAGAGCAACGCGACCAACTACGGCCTCGGCGCCGGGGTCTGGACCCGTGACATCAAGAAG
>Ga0208725_1000047_pt1 | contig 24558 bp, 29 predicted proteins | sample MicForSoSWNH13_O_FD_188004 | JGI IMG/M metagenome (GOLD analysis project Ga0208725, IMG submission 188004) | Forest soil microbial communities from Harvard Forest Long Term Ecological Research site in Petersham, Massachusetts, USA - MetaG HF011... | ecosystem: Environmental > Terrestrial > Soil... | reverse complement strand
CGACGAGGCGGAGGCGCGGGCGGAGGAACTGACCGAAGAGTCCGACGAGGAGGATGAAGACTTCGGCGAGGATGAAGACTTCGGCGAGGACGAAGACTTCGGCGAGGACGACGCTGCGGACTGGCGGCACGGCAGCGGGAGCTGGGACCGGGCCACGAGGGAGCACGGCGGCCACGGCCCGGGCCCGGACTGGAACCGCGCCGAGGACCTGGGCGACCGGCTGCAAGCCCAGGTAGACAGGCTCCGGCAGCGGTTCGACCTGGCGCGAGAGCGGGCCGAGCAGATGATCAGCCGGGCCGAGCGGATCGTGAGCGCGGCTCAGGGCAAGCCCGAGCACACCGACCGGACCTGACCCGCACACTCTGGCCCCGGCGGTATACCCGGTGCGTCCGGGCGCCCGCCGGGGCTAGCGTGCCGTGGTGCGGCACGGCGACCATGCGGACCGCCCGGCGTGGCGGGTGACCTCGGGCGAGCCCGCGCCCGACGCGGTCGAGCGGCTGCTGCGGGTGCTGCCGGACTGGTTCGGCATCGAGTCCTCGGTGCTCGAGTACGTGGCAGCGGCCCGGACCCGCCCGGCCTATCTGGCATGGCCAGGCGACCGGCAGGCCGCCCGTCCCAGCGGGGTGCTGCTCGCCTGCCGGCACTTCCCGGCCTCGGCCGAGCTTAATCTCATGGCGGTAGATCCGGCGTGTCACCGGTGCGGGGCAGGCCGCGCTCTTGTGGCCGCGCTCGAGGCCGATCTGATCGCCGACGGTGTCGAGTTCCTCCAGGTCAAGACGCAGGGGCCGGCCCGCCCCGACGCTGGTTACGAGAAGACCAGGCAGTTCTATTCCGCTCTCGGCTTCCAGCCGCTCGAGGAGATCCACGGCCTCTGGCCGGGGATCCCGTGCCTGATCACGATCAAATCCCTCAGGACGGGGAGGCGACGATGATCCTCCCCCAGGCCGCGGAGGCGACGCTGATCCCTTGGCCTCGAGCCGCCAAGGCCATGCTGCGCGCGCAAGAACGGGTGATTTCGCGAACGTAACGGGCGCGGTTCACCATGGTTGACAGCCCGGCCGCGAGTCCTATACAACTAGTTAGTTGTACAACTCTCTAGTTTTGTAGGAGCGATGCCACGATGATGGACTTGATCTCCGCTGAGCGCCGGGAACTTGCCGGTGTCCTCGAGGGCCTCACCGCCGAACAATGGCGGTCGCCGTCACTGTGCGCCGGCTGGACGACGGCGCACGTGGTGGCGCACCTGACGATGCCGTTCCGGATCACGGAGGAAGAGTTTGGGCGCGGCATGGCCGAGGCGCGCGGCGACTTCACCGAGTACTCCGACGCCGTGGCGGCACGGGACAGCCAGCTGCCGCAGGCCGAGCTGGCCGGTGTGCTGCGGGACAACATCGACAACCCATGGGGCCCGCCCGGCGGCGGCCAGCCGGGCCAGCTGAGCCATGACCTCATCCACGGCCTCGACATCGCCTGGCCGTTGTCGATCACGTACCCGATCCCCGACCGGGCCATGACCACCGTGCTCGACCTGATCACCGGACAGGACAGCCAGAGCGTGTTCGGCGTCGATCTGGACGGCATCGAGCTCCGGGCCAGCGATCTCGACTGGTCATCTGGCAGCGGCGCCCAGGCCGCCGGGCCGAGCCGCGACCTGCTGCTTTTGCTCGCCCGGCGGCCGTTGCCGCACGACGCGGTCACCGGGCCTGGCGCGCAGCGGCTCAGGGACGCCGCCCCGTGACCATGACCACGGCCGAGGACGACCTCAGCCTCACGTTCGCCGCCCTGGCCGACCCGACCCGACGCGCGATCCTGACCCAGCTGGCCGATGGCGAAGCCACGGTCACCCAGCTGGCCGAGCCGTTCGCGCTCACCCAGCAAGCGATCTCCAAGCACCTGAAGGTGCTAGAGCGGGCCGGACTGATCTCCCGGACCCGCGCGGCCCAGTCCCGGCCGTGCCGGCTCGAGCCAGGCAGGTTCGATCCGGCCGCCGAGTGGATAAGCCGTCACCGGCAGATGTGGCAGGACCGCTACGACCGTCTCGACCAGCACCTGTCCGAGTTGCAATCGCAGCAGGAAGGAGGCAGGTAGGTGGCCCAGCAAGGCGAGTTCACCTACCGGCGCGTCCATCGCGCGACGAGGGAACTGCTCTTCGACTGCCTGACCCAGCCCGAGCACCTCGCGCGTTTCTGGGGGCCGGCCGGGACCACCACCCAGTCCGGCGGCATCACCGTCGACCTGCGCCCGGGCGGCGTGTTCGAGACCGTCATGGTCAACGATGCCGACGGGAGCCAGTACACGATGCGCGCCGTCTACGTCGACGTGCAGCGGCCGGAGCGGCTCGTGTGGCAGGAGCCCGGCGTCGAAGGAGGCATGACAACCACGATTACGTTCACCGATCTCGGCCACGGCAGAACAGAAGTCGTCACCCACCAGACCAACGTGCCGGTGATATTCGCCACCCCCGAGGCCCGGGCCGGCTTCGGGACCAGCCTGGACCGCTTCGCCGCGTACGTCTCCACGCTCGCCGCCCGGTAATCACAGCACGCCAGCCTGGCAACCCCCGGGTTGTAACAATCGCAGGCCCGGCGGTGTCTTCATGCCAGCAGGCAACCGTCCAAGGAGGACACCATGGCGCTGCGGGTTCCGAAGGCTGAGCTTCCGCCCGAGCTCAGGGAAAACATGATCAAGCAGCTTGGTGCCGTACCCGAGCCGGTCGAGGTGACGTACAACAATCCCAAAGTGGCCATATCCAACCAGGAATTCTCGGCCAAGGTGGCCACGTGGGACGCCGTCGACGCGAGCCTCAAGACGTTCGCGCACATGGCCGTCGCGGCACAGGTTGGCTGCAGTTGGTGCCTCGACGTCAACTACTTCCTGGCGCAGAACAAGAACCTGGACCTGGCCAAGGCGAGCCAGGTGCCGCGCTGGCGGGAGTCGGAGGTGTTCACGCCGCTGGAGCGGGACGTGCTGGAGTACACCGAGGCCATGACCGATACGCCGACGACCGTCACCGACGAATTGTCGGCGAGTCTGCTGGAGCGGCTCGGCCCCGCGGCACTCGTCGAGCTCACCGCGTTCATTGGCGTTGCCAACCTGGCGAGTCGAGTCAACACGGCGCACGGCATCACGTCGCAGGGCTACTCCGATGCCTGCGAGATTCCGCTGGCCAAGCGTCCCGAGAAGTCCGGCGTGGCGTCCACGGCATGACCGAGGACCCGTTCGTCGCCCACCGCAGCCTGCTGTTCACGGTCGCCTACGAGATGCTCGGGTCGGCGGCCGACGCGGAGGACGTGCTGCAGGAGTCCTGGCTGCGGTGGGCCGACGTCGATCACTCGCAGGTGCGCGACCCACGGGCGTACCTCATCCGGGTCGTCACCCGCCAAGCGCTCAACCGCTTGCGAACGTTGTCGCGCAGCCGCGAGGACTACGTGGGCGAGTGGCTGCCGGAGCCGCTGCTGACCAGCCCCGATGTGGCCGAGGACGTCGAACTTGCGGAGAGCGTCTCGATCGCAATGCTGACCGTGCTGGAAACGCTCGGGCCGGTGGAGCGGGCGGTGTTCGTGCTCCGCGAGGTCTTCGACATGCCGTACGGCGAGATCGCCGAGGCCATCGGGAAGCCCGCGGTCACGGCGCGGCAGATCGCGCGGCGGGCACGCGAGCATGTGGCGGCCCGTCGGCCGCGGGTGCGGGTGAGCCGGTCGGAGCAGCAGGCCGTGGTGGAGCGGTTCCTGGTCGCGCTGCGAACCGGCCGCCTGCAGGAGCTGATGGAGGTCATGGCGCCGGACGTGGTCCTGATCGCCGACGGTGGCGGGCTCGCAGCCGCCGCGCTGGCCCCGGTGCACGGCGCTGAACGGGTGGCGAAGGTGCTCGCGCGCGCGAGTCAGTTCGCCTTCACGTCGACGACCGTGTGGCTCAACGGTGCGCCCGCGGGCCGGATCGAGGTCGCCGGCGAGCCGGCCGCGGTGAGCCTCGCGGTGGAGGGCGGCCGGGTCACCCGGGTCTACCTGGTCCGGAACCCGCAAAAGCTGACACGGCTGGACGAACCAGCCGAGCTCGCCAGGTAAGCCCGCTGCTGCGCCGGACTACTGAGCGGTGCCGGTGCGGGCGGAAGTTAGCCTGCTGCGGTATGGACGAAGGCGAGTCGCTGATCGGTGATGGCGTCACCGAGGGGGTCGTGCGGATCGGGGACACGGTGCGGCGGCCGCTGCGGCCGTTCAGCCTGACCGTGCAGGCGTACCTGGCTCACCTGCGCGACGCCGGGTTCACCGGCGCGCCGCTTCCGCTCGGCGTCGACGAGCAGGGACGCGAGGTGCTGTCGTTCATCCCTGGTGACGTGCCGCGTAACCCGCTGCCACCCGAGACGGCGGGCGACGACGTGCTGGTCGCTCTGGCCCGGCTGATCCGTGCGCTGCACGAGGCGTCGGCCGGGTGGGCGCCGCCGCCCGACGCGGTGTGGGGCGGGACGCCGGCCAGCCTGGGACGCGCGGCCACCAGACGGGCCGAGCTGGTCACCCACTGCGACTACTACCCGGGCAACGTGGTCTTCCGCGACGGGCTGCCCGTCGCGCTGATCGACTTTGACCTGGCCCATCCGACCACCCGGCTCTACGACACCGCGAACGCGTTGTGGTACTGGGCGCCGCTGCGCGATCCGCGGGACCGGGCGCCGGCGTTCGCGGACCTCGACATCCCGCACCGGGTTGCGGTGTTCGCGGACGCCTACGGCATGACGGCGCAGCATCGCGCGGAGTTCGGGCCGTTCGTCGTCGACATGGCGCGCCGCTATCACCAGGATTCCCGCGCCTCGGCCGAGCTGGACCCGGTGTTCCGCAAGCTATGGGAGGACGGCGCCAAGGATGCGCTGCCGCGCGCCGAGGCGTGGCTGCGCAAGGCGGCCCCCGCGATCACCGCTCGTCTCAGCCAGCCGGGCGGCGCATAGGCAGTCAGACACGCTCGCACGAGCGTTGCGGGCGACGCCGGTGCGCTACCGTCCGGGGTAGGTGCATTGGGTCAGTCGTTAAACCGAACCGGGAGTCAGCGGCGATGCGTACCCACCAACCAGATGAGGGCGTCTTCAGGTCGGTACTGGCCGAGAACGTCGACTGGGAGCCGTTCCCGGCGTTCCCGCCGTCGGCTCGCCTGGCCGTCGTAGTAGGTCATCCGGCAGAGCCCGGTCCGTATGTGGTCCGGGTAAAGCTGCCCGCCGGCGTGAAGCTCATGCCGCACTGGCATCACGAGGACCGGGTATATACGGTCATGTCCGGCGTTTTCTACATCGGCCTGGGCGAGCAGTTCGAGGAAGACAAGCTGCAGGCCTATCCGCCAGGCGCGGTCGTGGTCCTGCCCGGCGGCACCCGTCACTTTCACTGGGCAAAATCCGGCGAGTACGTGACGCAGGTGACGGCAATCGGCCCGATCAGCCTTGAATATGTGGACCCGAACGACGATCCGCGGCACAAATAAGCCAGCTGGGCAACGAGTTCGACATCAACTGAGGCCTTCGGTGCAGGTCAGCTACGCGCCGTTTAGAGCCACCTGAAGGCCTACTTGGCGCCGCGCTGGCGGAAGCCGAAGCCGTCCGAGCGGGTCCGGGTCGCGGTGAAGGTGTCGTACTCGAGCGGCGTCGGGTACGGGCCCGAACCGGACCAGGCCGAGGTGTGGTAGTAGGTGAAGGTCATCGTCGTCTTGTCGCCGGGGAAGCCACCGGGGTCCACGTCGAAAACGCCGAGGCCCCACGGGTAGGTGGTGTTGGGGTCGGTGACCGCGGACCACGGCGCGTCCTCGGTCTCGGTCTCGGTGCCGCTGACGTTGACGGTCTCGGTCGGTTCGCCCGCGGTGCCCTCCTGGTACACGTCGTCATGGCCCTTGGTGCCGCCGGTGCCGATCACCAGGTGGACGAGGCCCTTGTCGGAGTCCACGCTGTCCAGGTCGGTGCTGACGACGTGCGGCCGCAGGACGGTGCCGGAGTCGACTCCGTGCACCACGTAGCTGCGCTCGTAGTCATGGTCGTGGCCGGCCAGCACGAAATCGACGCCGTACTTGTAGAACAGCGGCATCCAGCTCTGGCGGATGCCCAGGTCGGAGCCGTCCGCGTCAGACGTGGACATGGCCGGCTGGTGCATGACCACGACGATCCAGTCGACGGACTTGTCGAACGACGCCTCGAGCAGCGTCTGCTCCAGCCACCTCAGCTGCTCGCCGCCGGAGTAGCCGGTCAGGATCTGGTTGTCGCCGGTGCTCAGGTAGGTGCCGGTGTCGACCTGGTAGCAGACGTCGTTGTTGTCCAGCATGACGAACAGCACCGAGCCGATCTGGAACTTGTACCAGTTTCCCTCGAAGTCGGCGGAGCCGTTCTTCGGCAGGGCGAAACGGGTTTGGTAGGACAGGTAGCCCTGCGGGCCGTTGCCGGGCTCGTTCTCGTGGTTGCCCAGGGTCGGCATCCACGGCCGGTTCGCGGACGAGAGCTGCGTGTTGTCGAAATACTCCTCCCAGACCTGGGGCTGGGACAGCTGATTGGAGTTGGCGTAGGACAGGTCGCCGTTGACCAGGTGCACGACCGGGTCGAATTGCTCGACGGTCGCGGCGGTCGCTACGGCGTTGAGCGACGCCTTGGAGAAGGCGGTGTCGCCGCAGGCAATGTCGCCGACGCTGGTGAAGCGGAACGGCACACGGCCCTGGGGCGCGGTGCGGAACGCGCCGGAGAGCTGGGTCTCGCCGTCGCTGACGATCCGGTACACGTAGTCGCTGTCGGGCCGCAGGCCCTCGATCCGGGCGTGCTGGGCAATCGTCTGGATGCCGTTGTTGGAGTCAGTGTAAGTGCGGGTCTCCGCCGGGATTCTGAGGCCGAAGCCGCCGGCGGGGGTGCCGACCACGACGGTCGGGTTGGACACCGAAGTCGGGGTCACCCAGGAAACCGCGACATCACGGGCTGGGTCCTCGCCGAAGGTCAGATGAACCTGCTCAGCGGTGACCGTGCCGGCCCTGGCGGCCTGCTGCCACAGGACCGGGCTGCTGGCAACCACAAGACCGCCGACAGTGACGCCGATGCCGCCGATGAACGACCGGCGCGAGAGGCCGACCCGCTCCATACTCTCCGTCATTACTGTCCTTCCTGGGGGCACGCAGACGAAACAAAGCAATGCTTCCGGCCCCGAAGGTCGGCAAGCCAAACCGAAGGTTTACCTTCCGTTAACGATTAACAGCCGTTAGGCGTCGGCTGCAACAGCGCGGGCGCTTAGCGGCGCTCTCAGAGCGCCAGACGCGAGGGACAGCCGCCATGATGGGCCAGGCTCCCGGGATCTGCCCATTGTCGCGAGGACCGCGGACTTGTACGGTCACCTCGTGCCGGAGGCCAGCGGCTTGGGCAGCGGGCGAGTTGGCCTGTAGGCCGGGTTCTGTGCACCCGCTTGCGCGGGCCGACGGCCATCCATCTGGGACTGCCGTTGCCGACAGCCTCGTGCGGTCTACCCGCGAGCATCGGGCGGGCCGCCCTCAACCGCTCGCGCAGGAGACGTCTGCACGTCTCCCTTTTGACCTTGCTCCGGGTGGGGTTTACCGAGCCGCCCGGATCACTCCGGGCGCTGGTGGTCTCTTACACCGCCGTTTCACCCTTACCCCCGGACGAATCCGGGGGCGGTCTGTTTTCTGTGGCACTTTCCCGCGGGTCACCCCGGGTCGGCGTTACCGACCACCCTGCCCTGCGGAGCCCGGACCTTCCTCGACGCCGCCTGGAACCCAGGCAGGCGCCGCGGCCGCCCGGCCAGCTCGCCCGCTGCTGCCTCCAGGATAGGCGCTACCGCCCGGCGCGGCCCATTAGGTGTGCGGTGTCGTTGAGCGACCGGACCACGGCGGGGCCGTCGGCGAACCAGCCGATCTCGCACAGCGACGCGACGTCGAGCTGGATCCGGAACAGGGTCGCGGGCGGGGCAAGCATCGCCCGGCAGGCCGCGATCTTGATCGGTGAGACGTGGCTGACCAGCAGCAATGTGCGGAATTGGTGCTCAGCGAGCAGCCGGTCCAGCGCGGCGTTGACGCGGCTGATGACGTCGGCGAAGCTCTCCCCGCCGGGCGGCGCCACGTCCACGCTGCGCATCCAGGCCGACACCTGGTCCGGCCACCGCTGCGACGCCTCCGCGATCGTCATGCCCTCCCACTTGCCGAAGTCGGTCTCGACCAGTCCGTCGTCGGCCAGCAGCGGCGCGCCGGTAGCCAGGGCCACCGCGTCGGCGGTCTGCCGCGCCCGCCGCAGCGGCGAGGTCACGATCACATCGATGCCGCCGCGGGCGGCCAGCCGCTTCGCCGCCGCGGCCGCCTGCCGCAGGCCCTCCTCGGTGAGCGGGATGTCGCCGCGCCCGGCGAACCGCCGTTCAGTAGACAGCGCCGTCTCCCCATGCCGCAACAGCAACGTCGTCGTCGCCCGCCCCCCCGCGCCCCCCCATCCCGCCCTACCGGCAAATGTGGTCGCGAGCGGCTGTGCTCCCAGCCGCTCGGGACCATTTTCCTGGCCGTGGGAGGCAGGGGAGGCAGGGAGGGCAGGGGCGGCAGCGGCGTCCATTGCCTGGTTGGCCAGCCGGTCGGCGCGGGTGTTGCGGGCTCGCGGCACCCACACGTAGGAAACCTGGCCGAGCCGTCTGGTCTCGTCTTGTGCTGAGCTGGCAAGCGAGCGGAGGTTCGGGTCCTTGATCTGCCAGCGTCCCGACATCTGCTCGACGACCAGTTTGGAATCCATCCGCACCTCGACGTCGGCGCCGGGCGCGAGGTCCGCAGCGGCGCGCAGGCCGGCGACCAGGCCCGAGTACTCGGCCACGTTGTTGGTGGTGGTGCCCAGGCTGTCATACATCTCGGCCAGAATCTCGCCGGTCGCCCGGTCACTCACCAGGGCGCCGTAGCCTGCCGGGCCCGGATTGCCCCGCGACCCGCCGTCGGCCTCGACGAGGAGCTTGCGGCTCACAGCCCCGACTCAGGCGTCCGGACCAGGATTCTGCGGCACTCCTCGCAGCGCAGCACCTCGTCGGGGTCGGCGTGCCTGATGTTGTTCAGGTCGACGGTGTTCAGCGAGAGGTGGCAGCCCTCGCACCGGCCGCCGCGCAGCGCGGCGGCGCCGACCCCCGCGTGCTGCTGCCGCATCCGCTCGTACAGGTCCAGCAGGTCCTGCGGCTCCTCGCTGGCCACGGCCGCGCGGCGGTCGGCCGCCTTGCCAGCCTGCTCGCCGATCTCGGCAAGGGCGGCGTCCCGCCGGGCCGTGACCACGTCGCGGGTGGCGCCGATCTCCGCCCGCTCGGACGCGGCAGCCTCGCGGCTGCCCTGGGCGGTCTCCTGGCGCTCCATGACGTCGAGCACGATCTCCTCGAGGTCGGCCTGCCTGCGCGTGAGCGAGACGATCTCCGACTGCAGGTTCTCCAGCTCGCGGGGGGACGCGACCTGCCCGGCGTCGAGCCGCTGGCGGTCCCGGTCGATGCGGGTGCGAACCTGATCGACATCTGCCTCCGCCTTGGCCAGCGCGCGCTTGAGATCGCCCTGCTCGGCCTCCAGAGAGGCGATGGTGTCGCGCAGCTGCGCGTCACGCTGCTCGAGCTGATCGAGTTCCGCGTGCTCGGGGAGCCCCCGGCGGCGGTTCTCGAGCCTCGTCAGCTCGGCGTCCAGGTCGGCAAGCTCGAGCAGCCGCAGCTGCGCCTCGGGAGATGCTTTCACGGGTCCCCACGTTAGCCGGTAAGCGGGATCACCACGACCGGGGGCGTCGTCGGCCGCGGTGACCCGCCGGCCGGCTCCACTGTCAGCCCGACGCTGTCGCCGGCCGAGAGCCCGGACACCACCATGGGGCCGGCCATCTTCCCGCCCCCGGATACGTTGATCATTCCGGCTGGCCTGTTTCCCGCCGGTCCCATCAGCCACAGCTCGTAGCTCTCCGACGGCGGCAGCCCCCGCAGGTCAGCGGCTGTGAACACCAGCGCGCGCTCGCGATGGGACATGACCACGGTGGCGGAGCCTCCGGTGGCCACCGGGGCGCTCATCATCCTGGCGTCGGGGGCGCCGAGCACCATCGCCACCGCGTGATCGTGACCCTGGTCTTGATCGAGCCGGCTGTGCATCCCGTACGCGGAGATCCCGGCGACAACCGCCGCCACGGCCAGCACGCAGGCTACGGCGCCGGCCAGCGCCACGCCCAGCCTGGGCCGCCAGCCGCGGCGGCCGCGGCCCTGCCGCCGCAGCGCCCGCCGCGGCGGCGCGGCGGTGGCCGGCGGGAACTGCCTGGTCTGCCCGGCGGCGCGCAGCGCCGTCTGCCTGAATGCGGCGGACGGCTGCACGGCAGTCGCCGCCGCCAGCGCGGCCGTCGCCTCCCTGAGCCCGCGTACCTCCTGCCGACATGGCTCGCAGCTCGCCAGGTGGCGCTCGAACGCGGCCCGGTCCGGCTCTGGCACGGCGTCCATCGCGTAGGCCCCGGCCAGGGCGTGCAGGTCGCTTCGGCGCCTCATTCGGTGCCCCCGCTCACCTCGGTCACGCGTCCACCCCCAGGCAGTCGCGGAGCCTGATCAGCCCGTCGCGCATCCGCGTTTTCACCGTGCCTACCGCGACACCGAGCAGCTCGGCCACCTGGCGGTAGGTGTACCCGCCGTAGTAAGCGAGCGTTACCGACTCCCGCTGCAGCTCGGTCAGCGAGCCCAGGCAGCGCCGCACCCGCTCCCGGTCCAGCCGGGCCTCAACCGCCTCGGTCACCTCGTCGTAGGCGATCACCGCCGACGCGACGCGCTGCTCGCGCTCGGCCGCCTTCTGCTCTGACCGCACCCGGTCCACCGCCCGGCGGTGGGCCAGCGTCATCACCCAGGCGGCAGCGCTGCCCAGCTCGGGGTCGAACCGGGAGGCGGACCGCCAGACGTCCAGCAGCACTTCCTGGGCGACCTCTTCGGACTGGGCCGGGTCGCGGACCACCGACAGCACGATGCCGAGCACCTGGCCGGCCGTGCGCTCGTAGACCGCGGCGTAGGCGTCGGGGTCGCCGAGCGCCACCTGGACCAGCAGGGCGCCGAGCTCGTCGGGCCGCTGCCGGGAGCCGCCCTGCCCGGCGTCGGTGCCGGGCGAGAACCCGCCCCGGCCGCTCCGCGGCCTGCGCTGGCCTCCCGTCACACTCCCCACGTCCTAAATTCGTAGCCGACCGGCGGTCGGCTTGGGTCTCCCGGCCACCAGGCCATCACATCGACGTGCCGATCGGCATGGCGGCCCTTTGCTGCATCCATGACGAGCCTTGGCACCTAAAGACCAATCCGGCCCTGTGTTGTGCGGCGAATAAATAGTGTGACTCCTGAGATGGACATTGCGCGAGTGGGCCGGGGCATGATCGCGGGACTGCTGGCCGCCGCCGTCGCGCTCGGCATCGGCCAGCTCGTCGCCGGGTTCGTGGCGCCGGACGCCTCACCCGTGGTGGCTGTCGGCGAGTCCTCGATTGGCCTGACCCCGCCCCCGGTGAAGAGCTTCGCGATCTCCGCTTTCGGCTCGCACGACAAGGTGGTCCTGGTCAGCGGCATCCTCGTGGTGCTGGCGATCCTCGCCGCGATCGTGGGCGCGCTGGCCATGCGCAGGCTCGCCTACGGCATAGCCGGCCTGGCGGTGTTCACCGCGATCGGCATCGCGGCCGCGCTGACCCGGCCGACCGCCTCGGTCGGCTGGGCGTTCCCCACGCTGATCGGCGGCGTCGCCGCAGCCGGGGCGCTGAGGCTGCTCGTCCGCGCCGCCCCGGCGGCCGCGCCGAAGCTCGCCGCTCCCCCCGAGGACAGCGAGCCCGGCTCCTACGCCGGGCCGCCCGCGGTGCCGGACACCCCGGAGCCAGGCCCGCCCGGCGCGACGCGGCCGGGGGCGGCGCAACCGTACCGGCCCGTGCGCCCGGCTCCCGCATCGCGGCCAGAACGCAGACGCTTCCTGGTCACTGGCGCAACGGTCGCGGGCACGGCGGTCGTAGCCGGCCTGGCCGGGCGCCTGCTGTCCGAGCGTTCCAGCGTCTCGCAGGCGCAGTCGGCGCTGCGCCTGCCCAAGCCCACGAATCCTGCTCCCCCGCTGCCCGCCGGGAGCAACCTGCGGATACCGGGCCTGAGCTCGTTCATCACGCCGAACTCCTCGTTCTACCGGGTGGACACCGCGATCGTGCTGCCCGAGGTCCCGCCGTCCAGCTGGCAGCTGCGGATCCACGGCATGGTGGCGCGGGAGCTCACGATCACCTTCGACGAGCTGATCCGGCGCCCGCTCACCGCCGACTACATCACTTTGACCTGCGTCTCCAACCCGGTAGGCGGGCCCTACGTGGGCAACGCGCAGTGGATCGGCGCGAGCGTGGCGAGCCTGCTCCGCGAGGCGGGCATCCGGGCCGGAGCGGAGCAGCTGTTCTGCACCTCGGTCGACGGGTTCACCTGCGGCACCCCGGTACAGACCGCCATGGACGGCAGGGACGCAATGCTCGCGATGGCGATGAACGGCACCGCGCTTCCGGTGGAGCACGGGTTTCCGGTGCGGATGGTGGTCCCGGGACTGTACGGGTACGTGTCAGCGTGCAAGTGGATTACTGACATTAACGTGACGACATGGGCTGACGTCGCATACTGGGCGCAACCCGGGCAGGGATGGGCCCAGCAGGCGCCGATCAAGACGGAGTCGCGGATCGACGTGCCGGGTGCCTCGGCGGTGCTGAAGCCGGGGCCGACGCCGGTCGCCGGGGTCGCGTGGGCGCAGCACAAGGGCGTCGCCGCCGTGGAGGTCCGGGTCGACAGCGGCCCGTGGCACGAGGCCCGGCTGGCCGCCGTCCCCGACATCGACACCTGGCGGCAGTGGGTGTGGGAGTGGGACGCCACGCCAGGTACGCACCTGATCTCTGCGCGGGCCACGGACGCCACCGGCTACACCCAGACGGCCGTGCAGGCGCCGCCACCGCCGAACGGTGCGAGCGGCTATCCCACCACGTCGGTCACGGTCAGCGGCTAGCAGCCCTGAGCCGGCCGGCCGGTGACGGTCACAGCAACTGGTCGCGGACCCCGCCATACATGTAGGCCCCGAGCCAGCGGCCCATCTCGTCGAAGAACTGGCGCCGGTCGGCGTTCCGGCCCGGCGCCTGCCCGCCGTGGCCTGCCTGGCCAGCTCCGTCGGTCTGCCCGTCCAGCCCGGCATCCAGGCGCAGCCAGGTGACGTGCGGGCCAAGCTTGATCGCCCGGCGGTCCTTGCTGCGCCGCGACCGGGGCCGGCCGCTGGCCTGGCCGTCCGCGGCGCTGAGCACCAGCACCGGGCAGCCGATGTCCAGGCCCCGGCGCAGCCGCCGCCCGAACACCGGGCTGGACAGGATCAGCGCGTCCGGGCCGCCGCCGCCCTCCCGACGCTCGTCGCACCACTGGGCGGCGGTGGCCGCGTCGGCGGAATCCGCGGCGAGGATGATCATGTCGTGCCCTTCGGCCTCCCGCAGGCACCGGCAGGCTGCGTCGAGCCGGGCGAAGCGCCCGGCCCGGCTACGGTCCGCGCGCTGCCCGTCCTGTGGGCGCAGGTCGGCTACGTAGAAGTGAAACCCCCGCTCGGTGTACCAGCCGGCCAGGTCCTCCGGCACGAACGTGTCCGGGCGGGTGTGCAGGCACAGCACGGAGCGCCTGGTCGGCAGCGCCGACCGGCGCCGCAGCATGACGCCGCCGCTTTCAGCGGCCTCGTCAGACGCAAGCGGGACAGGCACTGCCTCGTAGCCGTCGGCAGCACTGCCACGCTCCGTGATGAGGCCCATCCTGTCCCCTGTCGTCTCTTTGATCCGCATGACCACGGAACGTTAACGGTAAGTCTCGCACCGTGATTGGTCAGACGCGAGCGAACACGCGGGCGGCCGCCCCGGTCCGGCGTCAGGCGCGGCGCGGCTGGCAGCCGCAGACGGCCTCCGGGGACGATGCCGTAGCCTCTGAGCATGGGCGGCAGGCTGACCGAGCACCTCGAGACCGAGCTGAAGTTCGACGTTGACCCAGGCTTCGTGGTCCCGGACCTAGGCGGCCTGATCGAGGGGCAGACGGTGACCGAACCAGCGGTCAGGCTCCTGGTCGCGAACTACTTCGACACCAGCGACCTGCGCCTGGCGGCGGCCAGGATCACGCTGCGGCGCCGGACCGGTGGCGCCGACGAGGGCTGGCACCTGAAGCTTCCCCTGGGCGCGGGCACCCGGCGGGAGCTGCAGGCCCCGCTCGGGGATGACGCGGCAACCGTTCCGCCGCAACTCGCCTCGCTGGTCGCCGGCCAGGTCGACGGCCATCCGCTGCAGGTCGTCGCGGTGCTGGAGACCCAGCGCACGGCTCAGAACCTCACTGGCGCAGACGGCGCGGTCCTCGCCGAGGTGGCCGACGACCTAGTGACCGGCCGGATCCCGAGGCTGGGGAACGCCGCCGCCGAGCCGGTGACCTGGCGGGAGATCGAGGTCGAACTGGTGACCGGCGGCCCGGAGATCCTGGCCGCGGCCCGCTCCCGGCTGCTAACCGCGGGCGCCCGGCCGTCAAGCTCGGCGTCCAAGCTCGGCCGGCTGCTGGGCACGTCGCCCTAGGCGTGATCAGACCGCCTGACCGCCGGCGACAGGGCGGTCAGGAGTTCGAGTTCAGGTACGCCAGAACCGCGAGCACCCGGCGGTGATCGTCGTCGGATGGCGGCAGGTCCAGCTTGGCGAAGATGCGCGCGATGTATTTGCTCACGGCCTTGGTCGTGATCACGAGGCTGCGCGCGATCGCGACGTTGGTCCGGCCCTCCGCCATCAGCGCGAGCACCTCGCGTTCCCGGGGCGTCAGCCCGGCCAGCGGTGTGACCTTGGATCGCCGCGCCAAGATCTGGGAGATCACCTCGGGATCCATGGCGGTGCCGCCGCCGGCCACCCGCTGCACCGCCTCGACGAACTGACGGACGTCACCGACCCGGTCCTTGAGCAGGTAGCCGACGCCGCCCGCGCCGTCGGAGAGCAGCTCGCGGGCGTAGAGCTGCTCGACGTACTGGGACAGGATCAGGACCGGGAAGCCGGGGCGCCGGCGGCGTGCCTCGATCGCGGCGCGCAGGCCCTCGTCGGTGAAGGTCGGCGGCAGCCGGACATCCACCACGGCGACGTCCGGCCGGTGGGCGTCGACCGCCTCGAGGAACGCGGGCGCGGTGTCGACGGCGGCGGCGACCTCCAGCCCGTTGGTGCTGAGCAGCCGGATCAGGCCGTCCCGCAGCAGCAGCAGGTCCTCGACGATGACGACCGACGTCACTGGCGGGAAGGCAGCTCGGCGAACAGCTCGGTGGGGCCGCCCACCGGGCTGCTCAGTGTGAACTTGCCGTCGAAGGCGGCCAGCCGCTGCTGCATACCGCGCAGGCCACTGCCGCGGGCCGGGTCGGCCCCGCCGCACCCGTCATCGTGCACGATCAGCCGCAGCCTGCCCTGCTCCGTCCAGAGTCTCACAAACGCCCAGGTCGCCCCGGAGTGCCGGGCGATGTTGGCCATCGCCTCGGCGATCACGAAGTACAGGGCCGACTCGAGCGGCGCGGGCAGCCGCTCGTCCAGCGCCACGTCTACCTCGACCGGCACGGCGCTGGCCAGCGCGAGCGCCTCGACCGCGGCGCCGAGGCCGCGTTCGGTCAGCACCGGCGGGTAGATGCCGCGTACCAGGTGGCGCAGCTCATTCAGAGCCGCCCGGGCCGAGGCGCGGGCCTCGATGACGAGCTGGCGGGCCGCCGCGGGGTCGCGGTCGAACTCCTCCTCGGCCATGCCGAGGCTCATGGTCAGCGACACCAGCCTGGCCTGGGCCCCGTCGTGCAGGTCCCGCTCGATGCGCCGCAGCTCCGCAGCCCTCGCGTCGACCGTCTCGTCCCGGGTCTCGGTCAGGTGCTCCATCTGCGCGCGCAGGCGGGCCGTCTCGTCCGGTGCGAGCAACTGTCCGGACAGCTCGGCCATGGCTATCGCCACCGGACGGCACCCCACCCAGCCGACGGCGGTGAAGAACGCGCCGAGCGGCAGCAGATCGAGGACCTTCCCATCCCCCGCCCCGCGCAGGAAGTCGAACGGCACCGTGACCACAAAAGCCGGCCCCACCACCATCGCCGCCACGAACGCCAGTCCGACTCCCCCGGCAAAGATCTGCACGAGCAGCCAGTACAGGTCACGCCAGGTTCCGGCGTCGGCCAGCAGCGTGCGCACCCGGGCGGTCAGCGATCCGCGCAGCGGCCGGTAGGCCTCGGCCACGCCGGCGCCGGTGACCAGCCGCACCCTGCGCCGCTCGACCCGGGCCAGCGGCCGGGCCAGCCCGGTCATCACGGCGAGGAAGGGCAGGCCGAGGTCGCCCAGCGGACTGAGGACCAGAGTGGGGAGCGTCAGGGCCAGCAGCGGGATGGCGACGATGGACATCAAGCCCCCGGCCAGCAGCGCGGCGCCGGACCGTGCCGTATCCCGGGCGGGGCGCCGCGCGGCCCCGCGGCCGCGCCCGGCCGTCGGGTGGTCTCTAATCGGGTACGTCGACGCGGTACGCATGGTCCGGGGCCTCGGCTCGTCGCTTGACTGGCAGGATGCCTGACCAAGGTACGGCCGACCCGCGCACCCGGGCTATGGAGCTGACACCCCATCTCGGCGGGGGACCTCGGCCCCATCTGTGGCTCCGGCCAAACCGGTGCTGTGGCACACTCGCTTCCGTGCCGCGCGCTTTTCAGCAGGTCGACGTATTCACCACCACGCCATACCTCGGCAATCCGGTCGCCGTGGTGCTTGACGCAGAAGGCCTGTCCGACACGGACATGCAGCGGTTCGCGCGCTGGACGAACCTGTCCGAGACCACCTTTGTGCTGCCGCCCTCGGACGGTGGCGCGGACTACCAGGTGCGCATCTTCACCGCCTCGCTCGAGCTGCCGTTCGCCGGCCACCCGACGCTGGGAACCTGCCACGCATGGCTCGCGGCGGGTGGCGCTCCTCGCCAGGACGGCGTGATCGTGCAGCAGTGCGGCGCGGGGCTGGTGCGGGTGCGGCAGACCGCGGATGGCCTGGCGTTCGCCGCGCCGCCGCTGCTGCGGTCCGGCTCGCCGAGCGAGGCGCTGGTGCAGCACCTGGCCGCGGTGCTCGGGATCGACCGGGGCGACATCGTCGATGCCGAGTGGGTCGATAACGGGCCGGGCTGGGTGGCAGTGCTGCTCGGCAGCGCCGACGCGGTGCTGGCGCTGCGGCCGGGCATCACCGACGTGGACCTGGGCGTGGTGGGCCCGTACCCGCCGGGATCGCCGCAGGCGTTCGAGGTGCGGGCGTTCTTCCCGATGGACGCCGGAACTGGCGAGGACCCGGTCACTGGCAGCCTGAACGCGTCGCTGGCCGAGTGGCTGCTGGGGACTGGCCGGGCCACCGCTCCGTATGTGGCGAGCCAGGGCACGGTGCTCGGGCGCGAGGGCCGGGTGCACGTCTCCCAGGACCCCGACGGCACGATCTGGGTCGGCGGCGGGACCATCACGTGCGTAGTCGGCCAGGTCGAGCTCTAGTCGCCGGGAACGTCGGTCATGTAGCCAGCCGCCTGCTGCCGCTGCCAGGGCGCGGCGCACAGGGCTCCGAGCCACCGATGGTGTATGGTGTGGTGTATGAAGCGGACGAACATCTACCTCGCCGAAGGCCAGGCGGCGGCGCTAGACCGGGTCGCGCGGGCAGAGGGCGTTTCCCGGGCTGAGCTAATCCGCGAATTGATTGACCGGGCGATTGGCGGGCGCTCTGGCGCCGATCTCGCCGCTGACCTCGCTGCGATCGACGAATCTTTCGGGACTCTTGCTGGGGAGGAGACGTTTGCCCGCGCTCGTGACGAGCGGATGGATTATCTGGACCGACTGGCCGACGCGTGATCCTGGTCGACAGCGACGTGCTCATTGAGCACCTGCGCGGCAACACGGCCGCACGGGACTGGCTCACTGGCGCCCGCCAATCCGCGGGCCCGCTGGCCATCAGCGTCGTAAGCCTGACCGAGATCGCTGGCGGTATGCGCTCGGCGGAGCGCCGTGAAGTCATTCGCCTCCTCGCCAGCATGCAGCGGTTCGAGGTCGGCGAACAGGTGGCGTGGCGAGCGGCGGAACTCATGCGTGAGTACCACCGGTCCCATTCTGGGATCGGCCTGGGGGATTATCTGATCGCCGCGACCGCGCTGACGGAGGGGCTGGAACTCGCGACACTGAACATCCGTCACTATCCGATGTTTCCCGGACTCGCACGTCCCTTCTGACCGGGCATCCGGTGGCCGACGGAAAACCACTCGCCGCGGCCGCGCCGAGGCTGGCAGCCTGTCCGCATGAAGCGCCGGCTGCGCAGCGACGAGATCCGTGAGACCTTTCTGCGATTCTTCACTGAAAGGCAGCACGCGCGGATCGAGGCCGCCTCGATCATCCCGGCCAACGACCCCACGCTGCTGTTCGTCAACGCGGGCATGGCCCCGCTCAAGCCCTACTTCCTCGGTGCGGCGCTGCCGCCAGCCCCGGACCTGTGCAACGTGCAGCCGTGCGTGCGCACGATCGACATTGGTGACGTCGGCGACCGGCACCACCTCACGTTCTTCGAGATGCTGGGCAGCTGGTCGATCGGCCACTACTTCAAGGAGCGGGCGGTCGAGCTGGCCTTCGAGCTGCTGACGCAGGGCTTCGGGTTTGGCGTGCCGGACCTGTACATGACCGTGTTTGGCGGCGACGACACGCTCGGCATCCCCCCTGACGATGTGTCGGCGGGGGCCTGGGAGCGGGTGGGCGTGCCCCGCGACCACATCGTGTACCTGGGCGCGGAGGACAACTTCTGGTCGGCAGGCGATACCGGGCCGTGCGGTCCGTGCACCGAGGTGTTCTACGACACCGGGGCCACCCACGGCGGGCAGTACCGGCCCGGCGGGGATTTCGACAGCGCTGGCCCCGGACCGGCTGCGGTTCGACTTCCTGCACCCGCGGGCGCTGTCCGAGGACGAGACCGAGCAGGTCGAGCGGCTGGTCAACGCCGAGGTGCTGGCGAATGCGGAGCGCACGACCGTGATCAAGCCCTACCAGGACGCGATCCGCGACGGGGCGATCGCGTTCTTCGGCGAGAAGTACGGCGATGACGTCCGGGTGGTGTCGTTCGGCGGCTTCTCCGCCGAGCTGTGCGGCGGCACGCACGTGCATGGCACCGCCGAGGTCGGCCTGTTCCTGATCATTAGCGAGGGCAGCACCGGATCTGGTGTCCGCCGGATCGAGGCGATCACCGGCGACGCCGCGGTGCGGCGGGTGCAGGAGCGGGACAAACTGCTGCGGGGACTCGCCTCGCGGCTGCGGGTGCCGGTCGACCAGCTGCCGTCCCGCGTCGAGGCGCTGGCCGCCCGGCCGGACCGCACGCGCCACCCGCGGCTCAGCGCCGATTCCCTGGCCGGCGCGGTGCGCACCGCCCCGTCCGGGCATCGCTACCTCGTGGTCAGCGACCCCGGCGTTGGGCCATCCGACCTGCCGGCCCAGGCGCGGCAGCTCAGCACCGCGCTGGATGCGGTGGTCGTGCTGCTGCCCCCTGCTGAGGATGGCTTCCTGCGGGCCGGGGTCAGCGTGCCCGCCACCTTGACCGCACAGATCCCGGCGACCGAGGTGCTGGACCGGGTGCTCGCCGTCACCGGCGGCCGGGGCGGGGGCAGTGCCAGGTTCGCCCAGGGCGGCGGCACGAATCGTGATGATCTGGCCGACATTGTGTCCCGGCTATGGGCTGCCCTATTGTCAGGCTTTTCCCTATCGGCATGATCTCCGATTCCTCTTCGGGGACCCGTTCATCCGGCGTGGCCTTAGCGGACGATCCGAAGCGCGAGCTCCGGGGGGCAGCCGCGCCGTACCAGGCTGGCGACCTGGTGCCAGTCCACGTGGTCGGCGGCGGCCTCGGCCAGCGGCACCGGGATCCCGAGACGCCTTAGCTGCTGCGCGCGCCAGTTGTGTACGAGGAGACCGTCCGGGTCGATGGCCTCGTGGCGGATCATCGTCGCGGTTTTGTCCATCGTCTGCTCCCTTGATTCCGCGAGGGCCCGCGGCCAGATGGCCGCGGGCCCTTCATGGCTCGGCTGCCCGGTCACCGGGCGGACGCCCGGCGCGTCTCCGCCAGGGCGACCAGGCCGATGAGCGCAACCAGCGCGCCGGCGATCACGTTGCTCCAGTACATCGGGGTCGCGATGGTGTACTTCGCGTCCAGGATGAACGGCGAGATGATCAGCCAGACGCCCGCGAGCACGCTGCCAACCTGCAGGCCGAGGAATCCCCGGCTGCCGGACAGCGCGTACAGGCCAAGCGCGGCGATCGCGAGACCGACGATCAGGTTGCTCGCGGCGGCGTTGTTCCCGCCATGCTGCAGGACCAGGAACCACGGGGAAACGGCCACCCAGAGCCCGGCGAGCATGCCCAGCGTCACGGTCGTCTGCGCAAGCACGCTGTGCGAGCTGGTCGGGGCGAGATAGTCGTCCGAGATGACTGCTGTCACCTGGCGGGAGAACGAGCCATTCGTGGTTACTGCTTCGGTCGCGTGCGATGACATGATCTTTCCTTTCATCAAGGCTTCCTATGGCTTCACGATCCCGCGCGAGGGAAGGCCAGTCATCGCGGCCAGCCACCATAGGCACCTTGCAGCTACCAGGGCCACCACCGTTCCTGCTAGCTGCAATGCGCGAAGGTGCGCGCACGAGGATGATGGTTGACCACTTCGGCGGGCTGGGCTGGCTAAGCCGCGACCGGGAGGGTGACGGCTAGCGACGTCCCCTGGCCCAGGGGACTGTCGACCCGCATCGTTCCGCCCAGCGCCGCCACGCGATCGTTGAGGCCGATGAGCCCCGACCCGCGCCCGGGATCCGCCCCGCCGACGCCGTCGTCGTGCACGCGCAGGTACAGCGCGTCGCCCCGCAGGTCGATGTCGACGCGGGCCACTGAGGCGCGAGCGTGCTTGGCCACGTTGGCCAGCGCCTCCGCGACGATGTAATACGCAGCGACCTCAACCGGCTCTGGCAACCGCCCGCGTGCGCGCACGTCAAGCTCGACGGGAACCGGGGAACGCCGGGCCAGCGCCTTCACCGCGGGCCCCAGCCCGCCCTGCGACAGGATCGCCGGATGGATTCCCCGGGAGACCTCCTGAAGCTCGGAGAGCATGTCGGCCAGTCCCTGGACTGCCTGCGACAACGCGGCGTCCAGCTCTGGGAGCCCGTCAGGCACGCGCTTCTGCGCGCCGCGCAGCATGAGCGCGAGCGAGACCAGGCGCTGCTGGACGCCGTCGTGGAGGTCGCGCTCGATGTTGCGCCGCGCCCGGTCAAAGGCGGCCACGATGCGGGCCCGCGAGGCGATCAATTCGGCACGGCTTTCCGCGTTGGCGATCGCGGTCGCGGCCAGCTCGGTGAAGTCGGCCATGCGCTGCTCGGCACCTCCCTGGAACGGGCCGCTGCGCGACGAGGCGATGATCGCGCCCCACAGCCGGCCGCCGACGTGGATCGGGCCGGCCACTGAGGCGCGCAGTCCCTCCCGGCGGATGATCTCAGCGATCTCGCCAACGGTGCCGTCAAGGTCATCGAAGCGGGCCGGCCGGCCGGTGCGGAACACCGCCTCAATCGACGGCGAGAGCCCGACCGGCCGGCGGCTCCCGACCGGAAGCGCGAGCTGGTCGACGGTGCCTACCCGGGCGAGGATCGTCACGGTCGCATCGGGCTCAAATCTCATCAAGCCGGTGACGTCGGCGCCGAGGAGATTTCCTACCTCGCGAGCGACCACGGGGAAGACGTCGGCCGGCGCAGCCGAGCTGGCGACGAGCACCGCTACCCGGCGCAGCGCCGCCTGCTCGTCGGCGATCCGGTGCAGGTCTGCCTGGGCCTGGGCGTCTGCGATGGCCGCGCCGACGAGCTCGGTCAGGTCGGCCAGGCGCCGTTCGCTGCCCGCCGGCAGCCGCGCAGGGTCGGTCACCGCGGCGATAGCAACGCCCCACAGCTGGCCGTCGAGGGTGATCGGTGCCCCGGCTGCCGACCGGGCGCCGAGCCGCCGGAGGTAGTCGGCGACCGAGCCCGAGGGCCCGTCAATCCGGTCCGTCCACGCAGGACGGCCAGCCGCCAGGACCGACACCGCCACGTCCTCGCCACTGACGGTCAGCCGGGTGCCCGCCGGGACGTCCGCGCCGGATGCGCCCCACCAGCAGGCCGCCGCCGCCGTCCCGTCCGGCTGGTAGCGCAGCACGCTCGCGAAGTCGGCGCCGAGAAACCCTGCCACCTCCCGGGCAATGGCGGCGAGCGTCTCGCGCGGCGATGCCCCCTGTGTGACCAGAGCGGCCACCCGCCGCAGCGCCGCCGCGGCGTCCAGGAGCTGCTGCAGGCTCTCCCCCGAAGCCGCCTGCCGGTCATCGTCGGCGGGCTTGCCTGCCATGTCAGCCGCCTTCGCCGGCCCGCCGCGCGGTCATGGTCCTCACGGTAGCCCGGCAGTCCGGGCCTCAGTAACGTAGGCACCGAGAATGCTCCCCGATCCGCAGATTCCGGTGTGGCGGCAGATGACCCAGGCGCGTGTAGTAGTGGCCGACGATGACGTCCTGCTGCGTGAGGGGATCGCCAGCCTGCTGGAGAAGTCCGGTTTCCAGGTCGTGGGCCAGGCCGGCGACGGTGCCGGGCTCATCGAGCTGGTCCGCGAGCACCGCCCTGACCTGGTCATTGTCGACATCCGGATGCCGCCGGACCATTCCACCGAGGGCCTGGATGCCGCGCGCGTCATCCGCGAGGAGTTCCCGCAGACCGGTGTGCTGGTCCTCTCGGTGTACGCCGACGTGGAGCATGCCATGGAGCTGCTCGCCAGCGGCCACAGCATCGGGTACCTGCTCAAAAGTCGCGTAACCGACGTGGACGAGTTCATCGACTCGCTCAACCGGATCGCGCACGGAGGCTCCGTCGTCGACCCGGCTCTGGTGCAGGAGCTAGTCGCCGCCCGGCGCCGCAACGATCCGCTGGAAGTGCTGTCGCCACGGGAGCGAGAGGTGCTCGCGCTGATGGCCGAGGGTCGTTCCAACGCCGGGATCAGCCACCGGCTCTGGGTCACCGAGGGCACCGTCGAAAAGCACGTGCGCAGCATCCTGATAAAGCTGCAGGTGCCAGAGACCGAGGACGACCACCGCCGCGTGCGTGCGGTCGTCACGTTCCTGGAGGCTCGCTAGAGCAGGGCCGAGCCTTACGGCCGCTGCGGATGAAGGCGCGGATCGCGTCCGCCGACAGGGCCGACTTCGGCAAGAAGCCGGCCGCCGGGCAGCCCTCGATCAGGTCGGCGAATTCCTCCTCGGCATGCGCCGAGATCAGGATCACGCATCCTGCGGCTCCGCAGAGTTCATCCACGAGATGCCGCGCCAGGTCGAGACCGCTGCGGCCGCACAGGTCGATGTCGACGAGCGTGACATCGGGACTCAGTTCGCTGACACCGCGGACCGCTGCCTCGGCCGTCGACGCCACCCCGACCACGGTGATGCCCTCTTGCTCGAGAAAAGCGCGGGCCGCCTGGACGTAACCCGCGCTGTCGTCGATGATCAAGCAGCGCAACCCCACGTTCTCAGCATTGCAGCCCCATATCCGGGTGCGCATTGCAGCTAGCAGCAATCCTGGGGCCTGCCAGTGACTGGCGAGAACTCCGGCGCGGTGCGCCTGAGCGCCCGGCCTGGCGCCTAAGCCGGCGGGGTCAGGTCGGCGGGGCGCAGCCGGTACTGCTGCAGCCGCAGGCTGTGGTACTTCTCGGTCTCGCCCACCCACTGCATCCCGATGCGGCGCACCGTCGCCACGGCCCGCGTGTTGGCCGGCCGCATGAGCGCGATGACCTGGTCGATCCCCTGCTCGAACGCCCAGCGGGACAGGGCCAGGCCGGTCTCGGTCGCGTAGCCGTGGCCCCAGGCATCCGGGTGCAGCTGCCAGCCGACCTCGAACTCGGCATCTGGCGGCAGGGGCAGCAGGGTCGCCCCGCCGATCAGCCGCCCGTTCTCCCTGAGCTCGACGGCCCAGCGGCCCGCCGGCGTGACCATGCGCGCGTCCTCGGCAACCCACTGCTGCAGGACCAGCTCCATGGCAGCCTCGTCCGGGACCCTGTTCATCGCCGGGGTCAGCCACCGCGCGACCTCGGCGTCGCCGTAGGCGCCCAGCGCCGCGGCGGCGTCATCGGTCTGCCACGGCCTGAGCACAAGGCGATCGGTGATCAGTTGCTCGGCCACGGGCTCACTTTAACCTGGACCACCCCCAGGCGCCGGCCTGCGGAGAATCCTGGCAGGCCGCCTGTCGCGCGCAGTTATTGTCACGGCAACCGCTGACAAGGCGATCGCGATCACACATGCCACTGCGGCGAACCACCCGCCGTTATCCAGACCAGAGGGCTGGCCCGTGGCCGGGGTCCACCACTGGACGGTCCCGTCGGCGTCGGCGCTGGCGAGCCGCTGACCATCCGGACTGAAGGCCACCCCGTTCGCGCTGCTGCCGACCAGCCGCGGGGGGCCGACCGGCTGCCCGCTGGCCGGGTTCCACAGCTGAACGGTCCCGTCGGCGTCGGCGCTGGCGAGCAGCCGACCATCCGGACTGAACGCGACCGCGTTGACGCTGCCGCCAACGG
>Ga0208725_1000046_pt1 | contig 24661 bp, 19 predicted proteins | sample MicForSoSWNH13_O_FD_188004 | JGI IMG/M metagenome (GOLD analysis project Ga0208725, IMG submission 188004) | Forest soil microbial communities from Harvard Forest Long Term Ecological Research site in Petersham, Massachusetts, USA - MetaG HF011... | ecosystem: Environmental > Terrestrial > Soil... | reverse complement strand
GGATGAGCGGGCTGGTCGACGACATGCTCCGGCTGGCCCGCCTCGACCAGCGTCCCAGCCAGGAAGAAGAGCCGGTCGACCTGAGTGCCGTGCTGCAAGGGTGCATGGACCGGATCCACATCGCCGACCCGCAGCGCACCTGGTGCGCGACCATCGAGCCTGGCCTCGTGGTGGATGGCGACGAGGAACTGCTGCGCCGGGCCGCCGACAACCTGCTGGCCAACGTGAGCACGCACACCCCGGCCGGCACCGCGGCCACGATCCTGGCTCAGGAAAACGACGGCATCGTCACCCTTGAAGTCCGCGACGACGGCCCCGGGGTATCGTCGCGGGAGCTTCCCCGGATCTTCGACCGCTTCTACCGCGCCTCCGCCCCGTCCGCGCGGCCCGGGTCGGGCCTCGGGCTGGCCATCGTCGCCGCGGTCACCGCCGCGCACGGGGGCGCCGCCGATGCCGCGCTGAACGAGCCGCACGGCCTGCGGATCAGGCTCACCGTGCCCGTCGCCCAGACGGTCCCCGCCGACCTGGCCGGCTAAAGGCCCCCACGCCGGGAATGGATGCACCAAAGGGCGGGTTCTGGGCCGTCCATCGGTCCCTTCATGCGGCCGTTCTGGCGGGCGGCCGCCGAAACCCGAGCACTTGGTTAGACGCGGTCCGCAGCGGGCACCCTGCCGGTGGGCGGCATCGCCGTTCCTGCCAGCCCTCCCCCTGGAGCCCGCATGATGGCCACTCCTGCGCCCAGCCCGAGCTCAAGCCCAAGTCAGCGCCCGAGCCCACGCCAGCGGGCCGCTACCTACCGGGTACAGCTGCACGCGGGCTTCACGTTCGACGACGCCGCGGCCGTCACTGGCTACCTCGCCGAGCTCGGCGTCAGCCACCTGTACTGCTCGCCGGTACTGCAGGCGGCGGCCGGGAGCACCCACGGCTACGACGTGGTCGACCACGGCCGGCTGAACGGCGAGCTGGGCGGCGCCGCCGGTTATCGCAGGCTCGCCGCACAGCTGACCAGCAATAACCTCGGCGAGGTGCTCGACATCGTGCCCAACCACATGGCACTGGCCGGGCGGGCCAACGCCTGGTGGTGGGACGTGCTGGAGAACGGGCCGTCCAGCGTGTACGCCGGCCACTTCGACATCGACTGGGACCCGCCGCAGCACAAGCTGGCGGAGACAGTGCTGATGCCCGTGCTCGGTGACCAGTACGGCCGGGTCCTCGAGGCCGGGGAGATCGTGCTGGAGCGACAGGGCGGCTCGTTCACCGTGCGCTACTACGAGCACGAGGCGCCGATCTCCCCGCGCACCCTCGGCGGGCTGCTCGGCAAGGCCGCCAGCCGGGCCGGGTCCGAGGAGCTGGCGAGCCTGGCTCTCGCGTTCAGCCGGCTGCCGCACGGCAGCCGCACCGACCGGGCCGCTGTGGTGGAACGGCACCGGGACAAGGAGGTGCTGCGGGCCCGCCTCGCCGACCTGAGCCAGGCCCGTCCCGAGGTCGCCAAGGCGATCGACGCCGAGGTCGAGGCGGTGAACACCGATCCGGACGCCCTCGACGCCCTGCTGCGGGAGCAGAACTTCCGGCTCGCCTACTGGCGCACCGGCTCCGAGGAACTGTCCTACCGCCGGTTCTTCGACATCGAGACCCTGGCCGGGTTGCGGGTGGAGGACGAGGCCACGTTTGCCGACACCCACCGGCTGATCCTCGACCTGGTCGCCGACGGCTCGGTGGACGGGCTGCGGATCGACCACGTGGACGGTCTTGCAGACCCGGAGGGCTACCTGGTCAGGCTGCGGGGCGCCACCAACGGGGCCTACGTCGTCGTGGAGAAGATTCTGGAGGCGGACGAGGAGCTGCCAGCCACCTGGCCGGTGGCCGGGACCTCCGGCTACGAGTTCCTCAACCACGTCGGCGAGCTGTTCATCGACGCGGGCAACGAGGTGGCCATGCGGGCCTGTTACGCCCGGTTCACCGGGCTGCAGCAGGACTACGCCGACGTGGCGCACGCGGCCAAGCTGCAGATCATGCGCGAGGATCTGGCCGCCGAGGTGGAGCGGCTGACCGGCCTGCTCGCCGACGTCTGCGAGCGGCACCGCCGCCACCGCGACCACACGCGCCGCGAGCTGCGCGAGGCGCTGCGTGAGATCATCGCGGCCTTCGGCGTCTACCGCACGTACTTCCGCGTCGGGCACCCGGCCACGCCCCCCGACCTGGCGCACGTCGCCGAGGCCGTCGCCACGGCCATGCTGCGCCAGCCCGACCGGGACGCGGAGCTGTTCGCATTCATCGGCGACCTGATCACCGGGAGTTATCCCGGCGACGAGGAAACCAGCTTCGCGGTGCGGTTCGCTCAGGTCAGCGCGCCGGTCATGGCCAAGGGCGTGGAGGACACCGCGTTCTACCGCTACCAGCCCTTGATCAGCCTCAACGAGGTGGGCGGCGACCCGGGCCGGTTCGGCCGCCCGCCCGCGGACTTCCACGCGAGGATGGCTCACGCGGCCCGGCACTGGCCGCAGACGATGCTGACCCTGTCCACCCACGACACCAAGCGCAGCGGCGACGTGCGTGCCAGGATCAGCGTGCTGTCCGAGCTGCCCGGCGCCTGGGAGAGCGCCGTGGTCCGCTGGGCCGACCGGAACAACGGCCATAAGCAGGACGGCTGGCCGGACCGCAACGCCGAGTACCTGCTCTACCAGACCCTGGCCGGCGCCTGGCCGATCGAGGCGGGCCGGGTCAGCGCGTTCATGCAGAAGGCGGCCAAGGAAGCCAAGGTGCACACCTCCTGGACCGACCCGAATGCAGGCTACGACGATGCGCTGTCCGCGTTCGTGACCGAGGTCCTCGCCGACCGGGCCTTCACCGCTGACCTGGAAGGCTTCCTGGCCGAGCACCGGATCGTCGAGCGTGGGCGGGTCAACTCCCTGGCCCAGACCGCGCTGATGCTGACCTGCCCGGGAGTTCCCGACCTGTACCAGGGGACCGAGGTGTGGGAGGAGTCTCTTGTCGACCCGGACAACCGCCGCCCGGTCGACTACGCGCGCCGCCGGGCCCTGCTGGACAGCCTGGCCGACGGCGGGCCCGAGGCCGCCCTGGCCCGCAATGCCGACGGCGGCCCTAAGCTCTGGCTCATCCACCGGGTGCTCGGGCACCGGCGCCGTCACCCGCGCGCGTACGGCCCGGGGTCCGGCTACGAGCCGCTGACTGCCGTCGGTCCCAGATCGTCAAACATAGTGGCCTTTACGCGTAGCGACGGCCTGGCCGTGGTCGTCCCCCGGCTGGTCCGCGACGTCGCCGAAGGATGGGCGGGCACCACGGTCGAGCTCCCACCGGGCCCCTGGGCCGACGTGCTCACCGGCGCGCCGGTCGGCGGAGGCCAGGCCGCCGTGGCCGGCTTGCTGCAACGGTTTCCGGTGGCCGTCCTGGGCAGGGACGAGTGATGCACGAGTTCCGGGTGTGGGCGCCGGGCAAGAACAGCGTGGACGTTGTCACCGGCGGACGCCAGCTGCCGATGCGGCCGGCCGCTGGCGGCTGGTGGGTGAGTTCCGTCGACGGCGCCGGACCGGGCTCGGACTATGCGTTCCGGGTGGACGGAGGACCGGCGCGGCCGGACCCGCGCTCGCCCTTTCAGCCCGACGGCATCGACGGCCCGTCCCGCGTGGTCGATCACGCGGCCTTCGCCTGGACCGACGGCCGCTGGCGCGGGCTGCCGCTGGCCGGGTCGGTCCTGTATGAGTGCCACGTTGGCACGTTCTCGGCCGAGGGGACGTTCGACGGGGCGATCGGGCACCTCGACCACCTGGCCGGCCTCGGCGTGGACGCGATCGAACTGCTGCCGGTCGCCGAGTTCTCCGGCCCGCACGGCTGGGGCTACGACGGGGTCGACCTGTTCGCCCCGCATCACGCCTACGGCGGGCCTGACGGGCTGAAGCGGCTGGTCGACGCCGCGCACTCGCGCGGGCTCGGCGTGGTCATGGACGTCGTCTACAACCACCTCGGCCCGGCAGGCAACTACCTGCCCGAGTTCGGGCCCTACTTCTCCGAGCGGCACCAGACCAACTGGGGCCCGGCGATCAACTTCGACGGTCCGGGCAGCGACGAGGTCCGCCGGTTCGTCATCGACAACGCGCTGATGTGGCTGCGCGACTACCACTGCGACGGGCTCCGCCTCGACGCGGTGCACGCGATCGTCGACGACTCGGCAACGCACATCCTCGAGGAACTCGGCACCGAGGTGGCGGCGCTGGCCGCCAACCAGGGCCGGCCGCTGTTCCTGGCCGCCGAGAGCGACCTGAACGACCCGCGGTTCGTGCGCGGTACGGAGGCGGGCGGGTACGGCCTCGACGCGGCCTGGGCCGACGAGTGGCACCACGCGCTGCACGCGACGCTGACCGGGGACCGCAGTGGCTACTACGAGGACTTCGGGCCGCTGCCGCTGCTGGCCAAGGCGCTGCGCCAGGCGTGGGTGTACGACGGCGTGTACTCGCCGTACCGGCGCCGGGTGTTCGGCCGCTCGCCTGCTGGCCTGTCCGGCAGCCAGTTCGTGGTCTGCACCCAGAACCACGACCAGGTCGGCAACCGCGCGATGGGCGAGCGCAGCGGCGCGCTGATGAGCGACGGCCGGCTGCGGGTGGCCGCGGCGCTGCTGCTGAGCTCGCCGTTCGTTCCGCTGCTGTTCCAGGGCGAGGAGTGGGGCGCCAGCACCCCGTTCCAGTACTTCACCAGCCATGAGGACCCCGAACTCGGCCGGGTGGTGAGCCGGGGACGGCGCGAGGAGTTCGCTTCGTTCGGCTGGAGTCCCGATGGGGTGCCCGATCCGCAGGACCCGGCCACGTTCGAGCGGTCCAAACTCGACTGGGCCGAGCCCGGCAAGGAACGCCACGCCAGCCTGCTGGCCTGGTACACCGGGCTGATCGCGCTGCGGCGGAGGGTCGCGGCGCTCACCGACCCCCGCCTCCGCCGGGTCGAGACCGCGTGTGACGGCGACCTCGGCTGGCTAGTGGTCCGCCGCGGGCCGGTCACGGTGGCCGTTAACCTGGGCGTCGCAGACTGGACATTTCCCGCCGGACCGGACGCGGAATTGCTCGCGGCCTCAGATCCGGCCGTTGAGCTGACAAATCGGGACCTCGTCCTGCCACCGGACACCGTCGCGATCGTGACCGAGCAGCGTGAGCCCTGAGTTACGGGTAGCGTGGCCGCTCCGGCTGTGACGTGAAAGGACCCAACCATCCATGACCGAGGCCATCGAGAACTGGCCGGGACGCCCGTATCCGCTTGGCGCCTCCTACGACGGCGGGGGCACCAACTTCTCGCTGTTCTCCGAGATGGCCGATGGAGTCGAGCTCTGCCTGTTCAGCGACGACGGCGGCGAGGAACGGCTGCGCCTCGAGGAGATCGACGCGTTCGTATGGCACGCCTACCTTCCCACGGTCGCGCCGGGACAGCGTTACGGCTATCGCGTACACGGGCCGTGGGCGCCGGAGCACGGTCAGCGGTGCAACCCGGCCAAGCTGCTGCTCGACCCCTACGCCAAGGCCATCGAGGGCCAGGTCCAGTGGAACCCCGCGTGCTTTCCCTACATGATCGGCGACGAGAACTCCCGCAACGACGACGACAGCGCCCCGTTCGTGCCCAGGTCGGTCGTGCACAACCCGTACTTCGACTGGGGCAACGACCGGCCACCGGACGTCCAGCTGAACGAGTCCGTGATCTACGAGACCCACGTCAAGGGGTTCACCGCCCGGCATCCGGACATCCCCGAGTCACAGCGCGGCACCTACTCTGGCCTGGGCCATCCCGCCGCCATCGAGTACCTCACCGGGCTCGGCATCACCGCCGTTGAGCTGCTGCCCGTGCATCAGTTCATCCATGACGCCCATCTGGTCGAGCGCGGGCTGCGGAACTACTGGGGCTACAACTCGATCGGCTTCCTCGCCCCGCACAACGAGTACGCCGCGGCCGGCCAGCGCGGCGAGCAGGTCGCCGAGTTCAAGGCGATGGTCCGGGCCCTGCACGAGGCGGGCATCGAGGTGATCCTCGACGTCGTGTACAACCACACCGCGGAGGGCAACCACCTGGGGCCGGTGCTGTCGATGAAAGGCATCGACAACGCCGCGTACTACCGCCTGGTGGCGGACGACCCCCGGTTCTACTACGACACCACGGGGACGGGTAACAGCCTGAACGTGGGCCACCCGCACACCCTCCAGCTGATCATGGACTCGCTGCGGTACTGGGTCACCGACATGCACGTCGACGGGTTCCGCTTCGACCTGGCCGCCAGCCTGGCCCGCCAGTTCCACGAGGTCGACCGGCTGTCCGCGTTCTTCGACCTGATCCAGCAGGACCCGGTCGTCTCGCAGGTCAAGCTCATCGCCGAGCCTTGGGACATCGGCGAGGGCGGCTACCAGGTCGGCAACTTCCCTGCCCTGTGGTCGGAGTGGAACGGCCGTTACCGCGACACGGTGCGGGACTTCTGGCGGGACGAGCCCGCTCCGGTCGGGGAGTTCGCCTCGCGGCTCACCGGCAGTTCCGACCTGTACCAGGCCGACACCCGCCACCCAGGGGCCAGCGTCAACTTCGTCACCGCGCACGACGGGTTCACGCTGCGCGACCTGGTCTCGTACAACGAGAAGCACAACGAGGCCAACGGCGAGGACAACGCCGACGGCGAGCCGTACAACAGGTCCTGGAACTGCGGCGTCGAAGGCGAGACCAACGACGCGGCCGTCCTGGCGCTCCGGCACCGGCAGCAGCGCAACTTCCTCGCCACGCTGCTGCTCTCGCAGGGCGTCACGATGCTGCTCGGCGGGGACGAGTGCGGGCGCACCCAGCAGGGCAACAACAACGCGTACTGCCAGGACAACGAGATCTCCTGGTACGACTGGCAGCACGTCGACGAGGACCTGCTCGAATTCACCCGGCGCATGATCGCGCTGCGGCGCGAGCATCCCGTGCTGCGCCGCCGCCGCTGGTTCCAGGGCCGCTCCATCCGCGGCTCGGTGGACCTCGGCTGGTTCAAGCCCGACGGGGCGGAGATGGGCGACGACGACTGGGACGCGGGCGCCACCCAGGCGGTCGGCATCTTCCTCAACGGCGACGCGATCACCGACCGTGATCGCCGCGGCCAGCGGGTGACCGACGACTCTTTCCTGCTGCTGTTCAACGGGCACGGCAACCCGATCGACTGGATGCTGCCCAAGCAGTGGGGCCAGTGGTGGGAGCTGGTCACCGCGACGGCGGGCACCGACCGGCCTGCCGACACGGTCCTGGAGAGCTCCGCGACCCTCCCGGTCGCCGGGCGCTCCGTGGTCGTGCTGCGCCGCCGCGACGCGCCAGAATAAGCCGCTCCCGGTGCATGAGTCCTGCCAACTCGGTAGGTGAGTGGTCCTATGTGCACCTGATCTACCGAGTAGGCGCCGTGCGTTAGACCGGGGTCAGGGCGTCTTGGCGCCTGCGGTCGGCTGGGCGGCGCACTGGGAGACGATGACGCCGGCGGCGATGGCGGAGGGCTGGGTCGTGGCGGCGGCTGGCGCCTGCCCGCAGCGGCGCTCCGACGTGAGTGAGCCGGCCACGAGCGCGCAGACGATCAGCGCGACCGCGGCAAGGAGCACCGCCCCCGGCTGGGGCCGCCAGTGCCGGCGCCTGAGCTGCTCGATGGCCGGCATCGCTTCCTGCCGGGTCAGCCTGGTGAAGATCGAGAACAGGGCGCTGAGCCGGGGGTCCCGAGACCGCAGCGCCTGCTCGATGCCGGTGAGGGCCCGCTCCTCGGCGGCTGGCAAACTCATCTCTGTTCTCCGCCTCGTTAGCTGCTCCGCGTTGCGGAAGGCAGCGGTTCTGGTGTCACCTGGGCAACTACCCCGGCAGCGTTTCCGAAACGGAAAAAACGCTCCTGACGTGGGCTCCCGAGCCCGATGATGACCATCCAGCGCCACCGCGACCAGGGCAGGCGGTCAAGCCGGGCCGGGACCTTCGTGCGGACGGTTCCGGTCCCGACCTGGCTCACTGCCCCGCCTCCCCGGTCGCGTGGTGCTGGCTGGCCGGTTACTCAGGAGCGCCGCTGCCTGGGCACATCGGACCCGGTCGCCGCGGGCTCGGCGTCGTACTCGTCCGCGGGCTCACTGTCGGTCACCGGCTCGGCCGGATAGTCGGTCGCGGTCCCGGCCGGGTAGTCGGCTACGGGCTCCGGGTAGCCGGGCCCACTGCCAGTGCCGACCGCCGGAACGTCGCCGTCCGGCAGACCGACTGTGGTCTCGGTGACCGGCGTCTCGGTGGCGGCAGGGGTATCGCCGAGCAGGTCCTGGAACAGGGCGCGGTAGTGGATCATCGCCTGCCTCAGGTCCTCGGTCGAGGCCTGGTTGTCGGCGGCGCGCTGGCTGATGCCGTACGCCGCGCGGTAGTGGTCGAGGACGCCTCCATGGTCGACGGACAGGTCGGCGAGCACCTGATCGTCGCCCTCGGTCGGGTAGCCGCGCTCCTTCATTACGGTCTTGACCAGCCGCTGCGCGGCCATCACGGCTTCCTGTGGGGCATCGACGAACTGCTCCTGGACCGCTGCCCAGTTCTCCGCGTAGCGGGCACGCGCCGCGGGGTCCAGCGGCTGGATGTCCAGGTCGGCCACCCGGCGCTGCCGGCTGGCCAGTTCCGCCTCGGCCTTCGTCCGACTGCCCTTCTCCTCGACCATCCGGTCGTATTCGGGGCCGAAGCGCTGCCGCAGCCGGCGACGGCGTCTGTCGTAGACGACCCCTGCGACGACGGCAACCACCACAAGGATGACGATGATGACGATGACGATGGTCCCGGTTGACATGGGTTCCTCCCGGGTTAGGTATTCGAGTCCGCCCTGCACTGCCCGGGACGCCGAATCTCAAACAGCCGGCGTTGGCCATTAGAAACGCAAATCGGCCCGCCTGGCCGAAACCGGGCGGACCGATCAGGGGTTACCAGTAATACCAGCGGCGGCGCGGCGCCGACGGGCTGTACCAGCGGCGGCGCGGCGCTGCAACGGTTTCGCCGATGCGCACGACGAAGCCGAGCAGCCAGATAACCAGGGCAACAAGTGCCAGCCACCACAGCACATGGAGCGCAAACCCGAGTGCGCCAAAGATAAGCACGATCAGCAGGGCCACAAGGACGATCGCCATTGGGGGGCTTCCTCTCATGAACCTATAAAGCAGCCATTTCTACTACCCTTGTGGCGGCGTTCAAACCTGCGTGATTCCGTGGGGGACGGTGCCAGCGCTGTGGGCTGGCGAGCCAGACCGTATCCTGTCACGATGCCGGAGCGTGGCCGGGCTGCGTCAGGCTGGTGGCGGCCGGCGCGGCTGGCGCTGGGCACCACCGCCGCGCTCGGTCTTTCCCGCTTCGGCTACGGCCTGCTCGTCCCCGCCATGCGCGCCGATCTGGGCTGGAGCCTTGCCCAGGCCGGCACGCTGACCACTGCGAACAGCTTCGGGTACCTAGTGGGCGCGGTGGCCGCGGGCCCGGTGGCACGCCGGCTGGCCGAAACGGCCACCTTCCGGCTCGGCATGGTCCTGACCGCGGCCACGCTCGCCGCCACCGCGGCCACCAGCAGCTACCCGGTGCTGCTGCTGACCCGCGCGGCGGCCGGGGTGTCGGGAGCACTGGTGTTCATCGCCGGAGGCGTGCTCGCCTCCCGCGCCGCCGCCAGCCGCGGGTCGGCCCTTCCGGTCACGATCTATTTCGCCGGCGCCGGGCTCGGCATCGCGGTGAGCGGCACGCTCATCCCGCCGCTGCTCAGCCATCATCCCGGCCGGTGGCCGCTGGCCTGGGTCGGCCTGGCTGCGGCCGCCGGGCTGGCTGCGGTCTTCAGCTGGACTGCGGCGACAGACGGCGCGAAGGCCGGGGCGGGCTCGGACGGCGATGGCGCGGGCAGTGGCGGTGCGGACGCCGCCGTCACCGCTCCCCTCGCCGACTGGCGCGCGGTCGCGCGGATGTGGCGGGTTAGCACCGCCTACCTGCTGTTCGCCGCCGGTTACATCGCCTATATCACCTTCCTGTCGGCCTACCTGGCCGCGCACCACGCGAGCGTCACCCAGGTCGCCGTTACCTGGGCCGCGCTCGGCGTCGCCGCGATCGCCGCGCCCGCGGTGTGGAGCCGGCCGCTGCGCGCCTGGCCCGGCGCCAGGGCCCTCGCCGCCGCGCTGGCGGCGCTCAGCGCGGCGGCCGCGGTCGCCATCGTCAGCGCCGCTCCTGCCGTGGTCACCGTCTCCGCCGTCGGCTACGGCGTCAGCTTCCTCGTTGTCCCGGCCGCCATCACCAGGCTCGTCCACGCCGCCGTTCCCCGCCCCGGCTGGACCGCCGCGCTGGCCGCCTTCACCGTGGTGTTCGCGGTCGGTCAGATGGCCGGCCCGTACCTGGCCGGGGTGCTGGCCGACAGCTACGGCACCGGTGCCACGCTGGTCTGGACCGCCGTGCTGTGCGCCGCGGGCGCCGTGGTGAGCCTGACCGTGCGGCCGGCCCGGCGGTAGGCTCCGCGCGGCTGGTGGCCGGCCACGCGCGGCTGCTCGCGGCGGCAGCGGGCATAGTGGAGTCCAGGTGGTTGATCTCGCGGCGAGGAGGCAAGGTATGCCCCGGGGAAAGACGACGCAGGCGGACCCGCCCGGCTGGCTGGATCCCGAGCTTGCCACGCTTACCAGGGATCGGTTCTCCGACCCGGCGTGGATCTTCGAGCGCAAGCTCGACGGCGAGCGCTGCCTCGCCTACGTCACGGGCGGCGGCCAGGTCAGGCTGATGACGCGCAACCAGCACCAGATCACCAGCACCTTCCCCGAGGTCGCCGGGGCGCTGGCGGCGCAGGCCACCGAGGAGTGCGTGGTCGACGGCGAGATCGTCGCCTTCGATGGCAGCGAGACTAAGTTCGAGCGGCTGCAGCAGCGGCTCGGCCTGGCCAGCCCTGGCAAGGACCTGATCGCCAGCGTGCCGGTGTACTACTACGTGTTCGACGTCCTGCACGCCGGCGGGCGGGACGTTCGCCCGCTGCCGCTCACCGGGCGAAAGCAGATCCTGCGCGCCGCGCTGGCGTTCAAGGATCCGCTCCGGTTCACCGAGCACCGGGACACCGAGGGTGAGGCCTTCTACGCCGAAGCATGCCGTGACGGCTGGGAAGGCCTCATCGCCAAGCGGGCCGACGCGCCATACCGCAGCGGGCGGACCAAGGACTGGCTGAAGTTCAAGTGCGAGAGCGGCCAGGAGTTCGTCATCGGCGGGTTCACCGACCCGCGGGGGTCGCGGTCCGGGTTCGGCGCGCTGCTGCTCGGCTACTACAACTCCGACGGCCAGCTCGTCTACGCGGGCAAGGTGGGGACCGGCTTCAACGAGAAGCTGCTGCATAGCCTGCACGCGTCCATGGTCAGGCTGGAACGCGCCACCCCGCCGTTCGGCGCGGGCCCGCTGCCGCGCCCGCGCGGCGTGCACTGGGTGGAGCCCAAGCTGGTCGGGGAGGTCGGATTCTCCGAGTGGACCGACGCCGGTGAGCTGCGCCACCCCAGGTTCCAGGGCGTGCGCGACGACAAGGATCCCGCCGATGTGGTGCGCGAGGTTCCGTCAAGCGGAGACGAGACGTGACCGCCAAGCGGGCCGAGGCGGTAAAGGTCTCGGGCATCACTGTCGAGCTGTCCAACACCGGCAAGACGCTATTCCCCGACGATCAGGTCACCAAGGGAGACCTGATCGGCTACTACCGGGACATAGGCGCCCGTATGCTGCCGTACCTGCGCGATCGCCCGCTCAGCATGGAGCGCTACCCGGACGGGATCACCGGCGAGCGCATCGTGCAGAAGAACGTCCCGCGTTACTTCCCCGACTGGGTCGCCAGGACCAGGGTGAAGAAGCAGGGTGGCACGCTCGTCCAGGTGATCTGCGACAGGCCGGCCACGCTGGTCTACCTGGCCAATCAGGCGTGCATCGAGATGCACGCCTTTCTCAGCAGGACCGGGGCGCTTGACCGCGCCGACCAGCTGATCTTCGACCTCGACCCGCCCGACGACAACCGGTTTGACGAGGTTAAGTACCTGGCGCTCCGGTTGCGCGAGCTACTCGAGGGTGAGCTGGGGCTGACCGCCTTCGTCAAGACCACCGGGGGCAAGGGGCTGCACGTCCACGTGCAGCTGAACGCCAGGGACGACTTCGACACGGTGCGCTGGTTCGCCCGCCAGGCCAGCGAGGTTCTCGCGGCCAGGGAGCCGGACATCCTGACCGTAGAGCAGCGCAAGGACAGCCGCGGCGACCGCGTCTACTCCGACGTCATGCGCAACGCCTACGCCCAGACCGCGGTCGCGCCCTACTCCGTGCGGGCGAGGCCGGGCGCGCCCGTCGCCACCCCGCTGGACTGGGCGGAGCTCGAGGACCCCGGCCTGACGCCGCACCAGTTCACGCTCCGTACGGTGGGTGGCCGCCTGGACCGGCTCGGCGCCCACGATCCCTGGGCTGGGCTGGCCAGGAGGCGTTACAGCCTGGCCAGGGCCGCCCAGCGGCTGGCGAAGCTCACGGCCGGGGCCCGCTGAACCGCGTGCCGCGTGGCAGAACGTTTAGCCGCTGAATTCACGGACAGCTCCTGTGGTCTTACCAGAGAGAGGACTCACGCCATGGGAGCAAAGGACAAGGCGGCCGACAAGCTTCAGGAAGCCAAGGGCAAGGTCAAGAAGAACACCGGCGAGGCGGTCGGCAACCCGCGGCTGGAAGCCGAGGGCCGCACCGACCAGACCGCGGGCAACCTCAAGCAGGCGGGCGAGAAGGTCAAGGACGCCTTCAAGAAGTAACTCAGGCCCACCGCTGACCAGGCCGGTGCCGCGCGAGGGCGCGGTGCCGGCCTCGCCGTCTGCCGGTCAGGAACCTCGCCGTCTGCCGGTCAGGAACTCGGCTGCCCCCGGCGCGCCCGCTTATCGAGCTTGCGGGTGTCCCGGAGTTCGACGTACGGCTCGGCATCCGGCGCGCCGCCGGCCGCGATGGCCCGGCCCCGGGCCAATTCCGCGTTGAACTCGGCACCCAGCAGGATGGCCAGGTTGGAGATCCACATCCAGATCAGGAAGATGATCACGCCGGCGATGCTGCCGTAGACCTTGTTGTAGTGCCCGAAGTTGGCCACATACAGGGCGAACAGGCCGGATGCGATCAGCCAGATCACAACCGCCAGCAGGCCGCCCGGCGCCACCCGCAACAGCCCGTTCCTGGCGTTCGGGCTGGCCCAGTACAGCACCGCGAGCATCAGGGCGAAGATGACCAGGAGCACCGGCCACTTTGCGATGTCCCAAGCGGTGACGGCCGCGGAGCCGACGCCGAGCAGCGTGCCGACGTGCCGCGCCAGGCTCCCGGTGACCACGACGATGAGCGCGGCCGCCACGAGCAGCACGATCAGGGCGAGCGTGACGCCGAACCGGATCGGCATCGTCTTCCAGGCTGGCCGGCCCTCGGGAACGTCGTAGATGACGTTGGATGCCCGCATGAACGCGGCGACGTAACTGGACGCGGACCACAGGCCGATCACGATCCCGATGACCGCGAGCAGGCCGGCGGCGCCGTGGCTGTGCTGCAGGTGGGTCACGGCGCTGAGGATGATCTGCCGGACGGAAGCCGGCGCCGCCGTGGCGAGGTTGGTGATCAGCGGCTGGGTATCTGACTTGCCGATCAGGCCGAGCAGGGTCACCAGGACCAGCAGCCCGGGGAAGATCGACTGGATGCTGTAGTAGGTGAGCGCGGCGGCGCGGTCCTGCAGGATGTCGTTCCCGAATTCCGTCACCGACCGCTTGCCCGCGGCCAGCCAGGAGTTGCCGCCGGGCGCCGCCGGGGCGTCGCTGGCTGCCGGCCCGGCTCCCGGCGTGCCGGGCGTACCGGGTGAATCCCGGCCGGCTGCGGCGCTCACCCGGACACCGCCCTGGCCTGGTTACGAAGCTGGCTGTGGTCCATGTTGCGCTGCCCTACCCGGCGCTGCGCGATGCATTCGCTGGTCCAGCGTCAGAGCGTCCGCACCGACGGCGTGCCCCCGGCCGCAGGCCGGCCCGGGGCCGTGGCTACCGGTTCGGGCGCGTGTGCCTGCGACGGCTTCCCTGGCCGCCGCTCGGCCGGTGCCGGCTCCTGCGCGCTTCCCGGCGGCAGGCTCTCGCCGTGCAGGCCCTTCCCGCCGCCATGGCCCGGTATGACCGAATCCGGTATCACCGAGGAGGGCCGCAGCTGACCAAGCCTCGGCGAGCGAGCCACCATGACCACGCCGACTACCAGTGCCGCGATGCCAGCGGCCTGGAGCGCGAGCATTCCCGGAGAAATGTTGATGCGGTCACCGAAAACCACAACGCCAAGGAGGATTCCCGCGACCGGCTCGGCCGCCGTGATCCCGGGAAGCGACGCGTGCAACGGCGCGGCGTTGAACGAGTTCTGCATCAGCCACATGCCGATCAGGGCCGCCGCCAGCAGGCAGTACGGCGGCCAGGAGGTCAGCAGCCCGGCGAACGAGTGCGCGTCGAGGATCTGGACGGAGCGGCGGGTCAGCGCGTCGGAGATGCCCATGACCAGGCCGGTTCCGATGCCAGTCAGGGTGGCGCGAGCCTGGCCGGAGCGCAGGTGCCCGGCGTGAATGAAGCAGTAGGCCACCACGGCGATCCCCGCGGCGGCCGGCCAGTCGGAGAACGAGCCGAACGATGCCGACGGCGTGCCCGGGGAGCGCGACAGCGACAGCGCCGCCACGCCGCCGGCCAGGATGACCGCACCGAGCATTTCGGCTGGCTTCAGGCGCTGGTGGGACAGGGGGACGGCGAGGGCGAGGGCGAAGATCAGGCTGCTGGCCAGCAGCGGCTCGTAGAGCGTCAGGTCCAGGTGACCGACCGACCACGCCGAAAGCAGCTGCCCCGAGATCATCACGGCCAGGCCCAGCAGCCACCGGCGCCGGTGCAGCAGGTCGACGATCAGCCGCAGCCGCAGGAAGTAGGCGTTCGGTGCTTGCTCGGCGGCGTACTGCTGCAGGACCCAGCCGACCCCTAGCAGCATCGCTGCCACGAGGGTGAGGGCTATCGCAAGGTCCATGTCGCTCCGCTACTCGTGCCGCCCGCCTGCGGCTCCTCTATTGCCTGTGCTTTGCCCCTGCTGGGACCGGCTAAGCGCTCGCCTGCTGCTGATCTCTCCTTCGATTGTGCACCGCCGCGGGGCGGGGGGATCGACTCCGAACAGACACTTTTCGGCCACGAAAACCGTCGCCAGCGCTCCGCCGAGAGTATCCCGGCGGCGGCATGCAGGAGATGCGCCTGGGCGAAATGACTGGTCAGCTCGGTTCTTCGGTGGGCCGCCGGTGCACAGGCTCCCGTCCGCGCGGCTGTTTGGGCCGGGGCTGGGGCGGCACCACCTGCAGCGGGCGGGCCTGCGGCTTATCCTTTGTTACGTGCACTTTTTCGTCATAGTGCACGATCTCCAGCGGGTGGCCGTTCGTCACGGAGTACGTGGCCGTCTCGTGCGTAACCTCAACCCGCAGCCGCTGTCCCCGCACGACGAGGGTGAACGCGAACCTGGTGATCCCTTCCGGAAGCCGCGGCGCGAAGCTGACCGATCCATTGACGTGGCGCAGGCCCCCGAAGCCCATGACCAGCGCGATCCAGGTGCCGGCCAGTGAGGCGATGTGCACGCCGTCGCGCGTATTGTGCTGCAGGTCGCGCAAGTCGATCAGGGCGGCTTCGCCGAGGTAGTCGTAGGCCAGGTCAAGGTGCCCGACCTCGGCGGCGATGACCGCCTGGGTGCAGGCGGACAACGAGGAGTCCCGCACGGTGAGCGCCTCGTAGTAATCGAAGTTCTTCAGCTTCTGCTCGGGGGTGAACGCCTCGCCGCGCAGGGTCATCGCCAGCACCAGGTCGGCCTGCTTCACGACCTGCTTGCGGTACAGGTCGAAGTAGGGGAAGTGCAGCAGCAGCGGGTACTGCTCGGGTTCGGTGTGGTCGAAGTCCCATACCTGGTGCCGGGTGAACCTCTCGGCCTGCGGGTGCACGCCGAGCACCTCGTCGAAGGGGATGTACATCTGCTCGGCCGCGTCCCGCCAGCTCGCGGATTCCTCCGCGTCGATGCCGAGTTCCCTGGCGCGGTCCGGGTGCCGCTTGGCGGCGTCCGCCGCTGAACGCAGGTTATGCGCGGCCATCAGGTTGGTGTAGATGTTGTCGTCCGCGATCGCGCTGTACTCGTCCGGGCCGGTGACACCGTCGATGTGGAACCGCCCCTGGGCGTCATGGTGGCCCAGCGAGCGCCACAGCCGCGCGGTCTGCGTGAGCAGCTCCAGGCCGGTGCTCGCGTTGAACTCCTCGTTGCCGGTCGCGTCCACGTACCGGACCACGGCGTCGGCGATGTCCGCGTTGACGTGGAAGGCGGCGGTGCCGGCCGGCCAGTAGCCCGAGCACTCCTGGCCCGCGATCGTCCGCCACGGGAAGGCCGCGCCCTTCAGGCCCAGCTGGGTGGCCCGACCCGTGGCCAGCGAAAGGGTGCTGTGCCGCCAGCGCAGCGCGTGCGCGACGGTGTCCGGGGCGGTGAAAGTGAGCACCGGCAGCACGAACGTCTCGGTATCCCAGAACGCGTGCCCGTCGTACCCGGGCCCGGTCAGCCCCTTGGCCGGGATCGCCCGGTTCTCCGCCCTGGCGCCGGCCTGCAGCACGTGGAACAGGGCGAAGCGCACCGCCTGCTGTACCTCGGTGTCCCCGTCCACCTCGACGTCGGCGCGGCTCCAGAAGTCGTCGAGGTACTTTCGCTGCTCGGCGAGCAGCCCGTCCCAGCCGGTGGCCCTGGCCGCGCTCACCGCCGCGTATACCTGGTCACGGACTGCTTCAAGCGACCGCTCGGCGGACCAGCCATAGCCAACCAGCTTGATCACGCGCAGCTTTTGGCCCGGCTTCAGGACCGTGGCCACGGTGACCAGCCCGCCGTTTGCGTAGGAACGCGACTCGACCTGCGGCTTCGGGTCGCATTCGATCAGATGATCCATGATCGCGCCAATGCGCAGCTTGCTGCCCCGGGTGGAGCCAGCCAGCACGACGGCCGTTCCGTCGGAGTTGTGGTACTCGTCGACGAGCGGATTTTCCAGCGCGGCGGCCACCCGGGGGTCGCCGCCGGACTCCGGCATCTGCTCGTTCGCGATCAGCTCGGACTGCACGGCGATCCTGGCCTGGCTTTCCAGCGGCTCCACCTCGTAGCTGATGGCCCCGATCGCCCGCTGGCTGAGCGACACCATCCGGATCGAGGTGATCCGGACCGCTTTGCCCGCCGGAGATTCCCACTCGGCGGTCCGGGTCAGTACCCCGGCGCGGAAGTCGAGCACGCGCTCGTGGGCACGCACCCTGCCGTAGCGGACGTCGAAGGGCTCGTCATCGACGAACAGGCGGATGATCTTGCCGTTGGTCACGTTGATGAGCTCTTGGCCGGACTCCGGGAGGCCGTATTCGGCCTCCGCGTAGGGCAGCGGCCGCACCTCGTAAAACCCGTTGAGGTAGCTGCCCGGCAGGCCGTGCGGCTCGCCCTCGTCCAGGTTGCCCCGCCACCCCAGGTGGCCGTTGGCCAGCGCGAACACCGACTCCGTCTGGGCCATCAGGTCAAGGTCCAGGTGGGTCTCCCGCAGCGCCCACGGCTCGACCGTGAACGCCTCCTGCAGTATCACCGGTGCTCCAGCAGCTCGGCCAGGTCCTTGACGACGACGTCGGCGCCGTGCTGCTTGAGCGCCTCCGCCTGCCCGACGCGGTCGACGCCCACCACGAACCCGAACCCGCCGGCCCGGCCCGCGGCCACGCCGGCCAGGGCGTCCTCGAACACCGCCGCGGCGGCTGGCTCAAGCCCGAGGGCCTTCGCCCCGGCCAGGTACGTATCCGGAGCCGGCTTCCCGCGCAGGTGCTGCTGCTCGGCGACTACGCCGTCGATCCGTGCATCGAACATGTCCTCGATGCCGGCGGCGATCAGCACGTCCCGGCAGTTGGCGCTCGACGACACCACCGCGCGGGGCAGCCCGGCTGCCTTGACCGCCCGGAGATAGGCCACCGAGCCCGGGTATGCCTCCACCCCGTCCTCGTGGATCTTGCGCAGCACGATCTCGTTCTTGCGGTTGCCGAGACCGTGCACCGTTTCCGCGTCGGGCGGATCGTCGTCGCTGCCCTCGGGCAGGTGGATCCCGCGGGACTCAAGGAACGATCGGGTGCCGTCGGCGCGGGGCTTCCCGTCGACGTACTCGTCGTAGTCGGCGACGGGATCGAACGGGACAAACGGCTCGCCCGTCTTCCGGGACCGTTCCCGCAGGTAGTCGTCGAACATCTCTTTCCACGCGGCGTCGTGGACCTTGGCGGTCTCGGTCAGCACACCGTCGAGGTCAAACAGGCAGCCGCGAATGCTATCCGGGAGTCCGAGCACCCGTCCAGGGTACGGGCCTGGCTCTACCACCCATAGATGCGCGCCGGAAGTTCACGCAACGGAACCTCATTCGGGCCGGGATAGATGATCATCACGACAATGTCGTCGGGATCGCGTCCCTCAACGGCCTTGACCGGCCCGCCGACCCGGGTCTCCCGGTGAGCCGACAGCTTCTTCAGCGTGCGCTCGCACCGGTCGAGGTCTTCCCTGTCCGCCGCGGTCCAGATCACGTACTGGACACCGACGCCGCCGAGCGAGTGCACGCCGCCGCTGCCCATCGAGCGCACGATCAGCTGCGACCCGCTGGCGCTGGTCAGCAGGCAGGCGGTCGGGCTGTGGTCGGACACCTCGAGCGCGAGGACCTCCCGATAGAAGTCCACCGACCTGTCCAGGTCCTGCACGAACATGACCGCCGAATCGAGCCGGGAACCGAGTGTCATCTGCTGACCCCATTTCGTAGCGCGACGGCCCGGCAGAGGGCCGACTACTAGTCTCGCGGGTCCCAGCCTGGCGCTGTCAGCCGCACCGCGCTTCCGGTGATGAACACTCGCCTCACCGGGCGGGCGGGGTGAACCAGGGGTTCCCGTGCGGGAACAGGCAGCGGTCCGCGATGTGGTTCAGCACCCGCCGCGCCTGCCGGAACCGCTCGGCCACCTCGGCCACGACCGCGAGCCTGGCGGTGCGGGCCGGCGCGAGGCCCCAGGCGGCTCGGTACCACTGGGCACCGAGGTGCTCGAACAGGTCGATGGCCGGGGCATCGGCCAGCTGATCGCGGCGCCGCGCTGGCACCTGCGCCGCGCGCAGCAGTTGGGCCGCGCTGACCGGCCCGAGCGCGTGCGCCACGGCGTAGTCGGGAAACACCCCGGTCAGGAACAGCGCCACGTCGCCGAGCCTGCGGTACACCCCGGCCCGCTCGGCCTCGGGGACGGTATCGAGCAGCCCGGCCATCCGCACCACGTCGAGCTCGCTGAACCGCCGCCCCCGCGCCGCCCGGCCCGGCCGGGATCCGGGCTGGCCCTTGGGAGCCGGCCGGTACTGCGCCGCGTTCCTGGTGAACGACGCGAGGAGCTCGGCCAGGAACAGCCGCCGGGCCGCCGAGCCGAGGAAGTCGCGCAGCTCCGGCGCGTCGAACAGCGGCACCCGCTGGCGCTGCCCGGAGCGCTCGGGAACGTGATCCACGGTCGCCAGCTCGGCCGCCGACCGGTCCACGGCCACGGCGAAGATCAGGAACGGGGACGCCAGCGCCGCCATGGCCGACGCTCCGGTCGGTCTGGCCGGCTGGGCCGCACCGGCCGGCGTGCCGAACACCGCCTGGAACACCCGCGGGTCGCCGACCAGCCGGGGAAGCTCCTCGGGGTGCGCCCGCAGCCACGGCGCCGCCTGGGCCGTGGGCTGACCCGCGGCCGACGCGAGCAGCCCCAGGTCCGCGTCGGTGAGATGGTCCGCATACCCGCTGCCGACGAGCGCACCGTCCATATGATCACCATAACTCCCCGGTTGCGTTATGCCAGGTGTCGCAGCACCCGCGCCACGATGATCAAGGCTGGACGGTGGCGCCCCCGGTCGGCTAGGCATGGTGTTATGCCTGAGATCACTGAGTTCATTCGCGGCATGCCAAAGGCCGAGCTGCATGTGCACATCGAGGGGACGCTCGAGCCCGAGCTCAAATTCGCCCTGGCCGAGCGGAACGGGATCGCGCTGCGCGTCGCGAGCGCGGCCGAGATGCGGGCGTCCTACAACTATGACGACCTGACCTCGTTCCTGGCCGCCTACTACGAGGGGATGGAGGTGCTGCAGACCGCGGCCGACTTCCATGACCTCGCCTGGGCCTACCTGCAGCGGGCGCACGACGAGGGGGTGCGCTACACCGAAATCTTCTTCGACCCCCAGGCTCACACCGGCCGGGGCGTCGCGTTCGGCACCGTGATCGGCGGGCTCCGCCAGGCGCTCGAGCAGGCCTGGCGCCGGTTCGGGCTGCGGGCGCAGCTGATCATGTGCCTGCTGCGCGACCACGAGGCCGAGTACGGGATGGCCACGCTGCTGCAGTCGCTTCCGTACCGGGACTGGATCGTGGGCATCGGCCTGGACTCTGATGAGAGGGGCAACCCGCCGGAAAAGTTCGCCAAGGTGTTCCAGCGGGCCCGGGAAGCGGGGTATCAGATCACGATGCACTGCGATACCGACCAGCCGAACTCCGTTGAGCACATCCGCCAGTGCCTTGACGTCATCGGGGTGGACCGGATCGACCACGGCATCAACATCCTGGAGAGCGAGAAGCTGACCGCCGAGCTCAAGCGGCGCGGGCTCGGCCTGACCGTGTGCCCGATTTCCAACCGGTGGTGCGCGGGCGACGAGAAAACGGGGCAGATCAGGCTCCTGCTCGAGCTCGGCATCCGGGTGACCGTGAACTCCGACGACCCGGCGTATTTCGGCGGGTACGTGACCGACAACCTAATCGCCGCGCAGCAGGGGGCCGGCCTGACGGCGGATGACCTGGTGCAGCTGCAGCGCAACGCGTTCGAGATCGCCTGGCTTCCCAGCGCGATCCGGGACGACTACCTGGCCGAGATCGGCCGGTACGCCGCCGCGGCGGATCCCGGCGGGCCATGACCCGCTGGGTCCTGCACGTCGACCTCGACCAGTTCATCGCGGCGGTCGAGGTGCTGCGCCATCCGGAGCTGCGCGGACGCCCGGTGGTGGTCGGCGGCGACGGCGACCCGGCCAAGCGCGGGGTGGTCGCAACCGCGTCCTATGAGGCCCGCGAGCACGGCGTGCACTCGGGGCTGCCGATGCGGACGGCGGCCCGGCGGAGCCCGGACGCGGTGTTCCTGCCCGTCGACCGGCCGGCCTACGAGGAGGTCTCGGCCGGGGTCATGGCCGCCTTGCGGCAGCTCGGCTACGTCACCGAGGAGCTGGGCTGGGACGAGGCCTTCGTGGCCGCCGATACCGGCGACCCGGAAGCGGTCGCCCGGGAGATACAGCAGCAGATCAAGGCCGCCACGCAGCTGGAATCCTCGGTCGGCATCGGGGAGAACCGGATCCAGGCCAAGCTCGCCTCGAACTTCGCCAAGCCGGCCGGGGTCTTCCGGCTGACCCACCAGAACTGGTTCGCGGTCATGGGCGGGCTGCCGACCGGCAAGCTGCTGGGCATCGGCGCGAAGACCGAGCGCAAGCTGGCCGAGCTGGGCATCGGCACGGTGGCCGAGCTGGCCGAGGCGGACATTACCGCGGTAGCGGCCAGGCTCGGGCCGACGATCGGGCCGTGGCTGGTGCAGACCGCCCGCGGCCTGGGCTCGGCCGAGGTCTCGGCCGAGCCGTACGTGCCGCGCTCGCGCAGCCGCGAGACCACCTTCCAGCAGAACATCGAGGACTGGGCCCAGGTACGCGACGAGGTGCTGCGGCTGGCCGCCCAGGTGACCCGCGACGTCGAGGCGGAACAGCGCCCGGCCGTGCGGATCGTGGTCAAGGTCAGGCACGCGCCGTTCTTCACCAGCACGCACGGCCAGACGCTCGCTGAGCCGACCAGCGACGGCGCCGCAATCGGCGAGGCCGCGCTCGCGGCGCTGGACAAGTTCACCGACCGGCGGCCGGTCCGGCTGCTCGGCGTCCGCGCCGAGTTCCCGCCCGATCCGGCGGACCGCGCAGGCAAGGGCCACCGCGAATAGGCTTGCCCACGTGACCGAGTCGACGCCCATGACCTCGCACTGGGGCGCGTACCGGGTGCGGGCCGAGCCGGACGGGGAGATCGTCGTAACGCCGCACCCGGACGACCCGGCGCCGTCCCCGCTGCTCGGCAACATCCCCGGTGCGCTGCGGCACGCTACCCGGGTACGGCGGCCAGCGGTGCGCCGCGGCTGGCTCGAGCACGGTCCTGGCCCGAGTGACCGGCGCGGACACGACCCGTTCTGCGAAGTCAGCTGGGATACGGCGCTGGATCTGGTCGCGGCCGAGCTGGCCAGGGTCCGCGGGACCCACGGCAACGAGGCGATCTTCGGTGGCTCGTACGGATGGGCCAGCGCCGGGCGGTTCCACCACGCGCAGAGTCAGCTGCACCGGTTCCTCGCGTTCGGCGGCGGCTACGTCGCCTCGCGCAACACCTACAGCCTGGGCACCTCGGAGGTGCTGCTGCCGCACCTGGTCGGCAGCGCCGGCCTGGTATTGCGCGGCGCGTCGTCCTGGCCGACGATCGTGGCGAACACAGAGCTGATCGTCGCATTCGGCGGCATCCCCGAAAAGAACGTGTACGTCACCCCGGGCGGGATGACCACGCACGGCACCCCTGGCCATCTCGCGGAGCTCGCCGCCAGGGGAACCAAGATCGTGCTGATCAGCCCGCTCCGCTCCGACCTGCCCGACTACCTGGACGCCGAGTGGCATCCGGTGGTCCCGGCGACCGACACCGCGCTGATGCTCGGGCTCGCGCACACGCTGGCCGCCGAAGGGCTGCACGACAAGCAGTTCCTCGACACCTGCACGGCCGGCTACGACACGTTCGAGCGGTACCTGCTCGGCGAGGCCGACGACGTGCCCAAGGACGCCGAATGGGCCGGGCGGGTGTGCGGCGTCGAGCCCGAGGCGATCAGAAGCCTGGCGCGGCGGATGGCGGCGGCGCGCACTCTGGTCACGGTCACCTGGTCACTGCAGCGCACCCGGTACGGCGAGCAGCCGGTCTGGGCGGCGCTGGCGCTGGCCGCGATGCTCGGCCAGATCGGGCTGCCTGGCGGCGGGTTCGGTCACGGCTACGGCTCCATGGGCGACATCGGCAGCCACGGCCCGCTGGCAAAGCTGCCGACGCTGCGCCAGGGCCACAACCCGGTGCGCACGTTCGTCCCGGTCGCACGGATCGCGGACCTGCTGCTGAACCCGGGCGCCCGGTACGACTACGACGGCCAGCGGCTGCGCTACCCGGACATCAGGCTGGTCTACTGGGCCGGAGGCAACCCGTTCCACCACCACCAGGATCTGGGCAGGCTGCGTACCGCGTTCGGCAGGCCGGACACGATCGTGGTGCACGAACCGCACTGGACGGCCACTGCCCGGCACGCCGACATCGTGCTGCCAACCACCACCAGCCTGGAGCGGGACGACATCGGCAGCGGGCGCCGGGACACCCACCTGATCGCCATGCACCGGGCCGCCGACCCGGTCGGGGAGGCCCGCGACGACCACGAGATCGTCGCCGCGCTGGCCGGCCGGCTCGGGTTCGGGCAGGCCTTCACCGAGGGCCGCGACGCCCGGCAGTGGGTCGAGCACCTGTACGGCGAGTGGCGCGAGGGCCTGCTGGCCAAGGGACATGACGTGCCAGATTTCGCCGAGTTCTGGGAGGCCGGAGAGTACCGGCTGCCCGCCGGGCCCGAGAACTTCACCCTGTTCGAGGACTTCAGGGCCGACCCGGTGCGGTCACCGCTGCGCACGCCGACCGGTCGGATCGAGATCACGTCCGAGACCATCGCCGGCTTTGGCTATTCCGACTGCCCCGGGCACCCGGTGTGGCTGGAGCCGGACGAGTGGCTCGGCGCCCCGCTGGCCCGCCGGTTCCCGCTGCACCTGATCGCCAACCAGCCCGCTACCCGGCTGCACAGCCAGTTCGACGTCGGCGCGACCAGCCAGCGGGCCAAGGTCGCCGGCCGGGAGGCGATCCAGCTGCATCCGCAGGACGCGGCCGACCGCGGCATCGCGGCCGGGGACGTGGTCCGGGTGTTCAACGACCGGGGTGCCTGCCTGGCCGGGGCGGTGCTGACCACGGCGATCCGCCGCGGCGCGGTCCGGCTGCCGACCGGCGCCTGGTTCGACCCGGTCCCAGGCGTCGGGCCGGCGCCGCTCTGCGCGCACGGCAACCCCAACGTACTGACCGCCGACATCCCGAGTTCCCGGCTGTCCCAGGGGTGTGCCGGCCAGCACGCGCTGGTCGAGATCGAACGCTGGGCCGGCCAGCCGCCGCCGGTGACCGTGGGCTCCCCGCCGCCGCTACTGCCGCCATCGGCCTGACCCGCCCTGACCGGTCCCGGCCGTATTCACGAATTGTTGCCTGCACGTCCCGTTACCATGAGCATGATGTGCGGCATGCCGTTATCTGGGGGCATTTCGCAACGGCGGGGAGGCTTGGTGGAGTTCGGCCTGCTGGGGCCGCTGGTGGTGAGGGCTGGCGGTACTCCGTTGATGGTGTCGGCTGGTAAGCAGCGGGTGCTGCTGGCGGCGTTGCTGTTGCGCGCGAATGAGGTGGTGGGCGCGGGGGAGCTGGCGCAGGCGGTGTGGGAGGGGCGGCCGCCGGAGACTAGCCGGGTGACGCTGCAGAACTATGTGA